>Ga0315314_1001974_pt1 | contig 17385 bp, 20 predicted proteins | sample TDP9_MG_FD_203631 | JGI IMG/M metagenome (GOLD analysis project Ga0315314, IMG submission 203631) | Freshwater sediment microbial communities from Lake Towuti, South Sulawesi, Indonesia - TDP9 | ecosystem: Environmental > Aquatic > Freshwater > Lake > Sediment | place: Indonesia: South Sulawesi...
TAGCAGTAGCATGCCCGATAATCCTCATGAGATAAAGAATAAAGTGGTTGAGAATGGGATGAGGGCAGCGGGTATTAAAATAGGTAGCCTTAAAAATGATCCAATAGGGGCAATATCTACTCTTGGCGACCCTATGATGGTAAGCGTTGTAGGGATGGCTTTAGGTGCTGCACAAAAAGTCCCAGTGATCTTAGCTGGTGGTACACAAATGGCAGCAATAGTAGCATTGATAAGCAGAATTAGACCTACTATTCTTAGAAATGTTGCTGTAGGTACAACCAATTATATAGTCGAAGATTCAACATCCAGCATTAGTTGGCTCATCAATCAATCTGCAAATATTCCCATCTTTGGTGCTGATCCAGGGCTTAGTGAATCAAAGAAAGAGGGGCTTAGAGCTTATGGTTCTGGATTCGTTAGAGAAGGAGTAGGAGCTGGTGGGGCAACCTTAGCAGCCATGCTGAAATCTAAAGGAAAGATAACAACCGATATAATAAGAGCTGAAATTGAAAGAAATTATGAGAAGATAGTTGAATCTAGATTAAAGAACCATTAATCTTACTAGACCATGATCTTCTCTCTTTTCTTTAAAGTTCCATTACAAGCATGGCAATCCTCAGCATCAACATCAGGCTCAAGGCGCTTGTGAAGTTCACACAATAACTTTAACTCTCTTATATAATCACAAGCTTCTGTTATTCTACATCTAAACTCTTTTCGGCTCATCTCTCCCTTGAAAAGAAGATCAGCAATCTCATTCGTTATGTATTGAATCTCATCTACATCATCCAATCTTAACATTATAGCCCTCTTGCCTTTTATGTAATAACTCACAGCAGCCTGAGTTATTTCTAACTTCTTAGCAACTTCCTCTTGTGTTAGACCGTAATCTTCTATGAGCCTTCTTGCTATCATGGCTCTTAGAGTAGGGATGGCAGTTTTGTAGACCATTTCGTAGGGCACTATCATAATTTCCCATAGAATTTAATAGCATAGGTATTTATTAAATATAACTTAAGTTTTTGATTCGCCCTTTCACTTGCATTCTTAACCCCTATGACTCTACTTTTTTCTCAACATAGTTATAGCCCTCGTCAAAGTTCTGTGAACGTAAACCTCATGTCTCTCTTTTATCTCAAATCCATCTAATTCATTCAATTTGATAGTATTAGGATGAACGATGACACAATACCTTCCTTTAGGCATAATATCTTCTGCTTGTGAGATAAATTCTTGTAACAAATTTAGAGTCCTTATTCCCCTCGATGATGCGCACCTCCCATAAGGTATATCTGTCACTACTGCATTCACATTTTTGATTGGTAGCATCAAAGCATCTGAATTTATTATGCCAAGGCTTTCTAACATGTAATGCTTTAAATTATTCATGGCTCCTTTACACATCTTCATAGATATATCTATCCCAATAGTATCAATCCCGATGATGGATGCTTCTATTAATATGCTCCCTGTTCCACAGAAGGGATCGAGAATTATTTCTCCTTCTTTAACATGAGATAAATTGACAAGTCCTCTTGCAAACTTAGGATAAAGGGCTGAGGGATGAAAGAAAGGTCTTACCCTAGGTCTTCTTAACCTCCAACTTTTTCTATCTATGTAATCTGTGAAGCCTAAAAGAAGATAATCATCAAAGATTATACCAATTACCATCTTTTGAGGGTTTTTTAATGAGACTTTAGCATTAGGCAATCTTCTCTTAACAGAAGAGCCGATAATGGTTTCAATTTTTCCTGATAAATGTTGATTAGATAGATTGAAGACAGATGCAGCAAAACTTACAGAATTGTCCATAAACTCATCAAAGGCTATAGCATTAATGATTCTTTCTGCATCCATTACTTTACAACGAGTTAAAAGATAACCACCAGCATTGACGTATGCGCTTCTCTTTAAAATTGTATTTAAATCAAATCTTCCGTCTACAATTATCACTCTCTCATCAATTATCTCGAATCTTGCTTTATTATCGTAAGTTTCTACTATGGCTCTTAATTCTGCTTGAGGTAAAGTGCTTCTCTCCCCTGAGAGTAGGAAGAATTTCTTATCTGCCAATTTTTTGTTTGAGATTCATCTAACAATTCAAAAATAATAAACCTACATAATAACATGATTTACAGTGTAGAAAGGTGTGATGCTAAAATTGGAGCCATGTCGATCTTGCTTATAGGACTTGGTATAGTATTTGTTCCTATGACTTCTTCAACACCTGCCCTTTTAATTCTATCCAAAGCATCTCCAACCAATAATGGATGAGTGCAAGTTGCAAACACTCTTTTGGCCCCATATTCCTTCAACTTTATTGTAGCCTGCTCCATAGTCTTACCACTGCTTATTATATCATCAACAAGAATTATATCCCTATTTTGAAATTGCTTAATCATATCCTTGAATAAAACTTCACCAGTAATCTTGTCTCTTATTTTAGGAAGGACTATATGATCTATCTTTAGAATTTTTGCAAAGGCTTCTACTCTAACAGATCCTCCAAAATCTGGCGATACCGCTATTGCTTCACTCAAGTTATAATTCTTATCGAAGTATTCAGCCATTAGAGGAATCGCAGATACGCTGTATGCTGGTATGGAGAAGAGTCCTAAACCTTCTACATTATGTATATCAACTGTAACTACTCTTTTAACTCCTACAGACCTTAGCAGATGGGCAAATACTCCTAAGCTAACTACCTCTCCTTTTAAGAATGCTCTATGTTGCCTAGAGTAAGCAAGGTATGGAATAACTGCATGAACCTCCGCTCCATCCTCACTGAGCTTATGAGCCAGAAATAATAGCTGTAAGATATGCCTATCAACAGGAGGATAAGTTGATTGAACTATTGCAACTCTCTTGTTCCTAACATCACTCATAATTCTAAAGTAACTCTCATCGTCTGGGAAGAGCTTTGCATTAATATCTACAAGATTAGCCCCAAGATTCCTAGCTAAGCTTATTGCCAATTCTTTAGATGCTGGTCCTGGAGCGATTAACCATTCTTTTTGTGAAAGTGTAGTCATGCCAATGAAGATTAAATCAGACTGCCTTTTTTCCTTATCGTTCGAAAGCTCTATAAAGACTTGACATCATAATCATATCTACATATGAATCTCCGTGACGATTCGCATAAAGATTGCTTCCAATATGGATTTTGCCATCCTGATATCATAAAAGAGCATAAAACCCAGCTAGTGGTATCGATGTGGAGGTGAAGGCATGGAAAAGGAAGCAATGGTTTATACAAAGCTTGGCAATAATAATGTTAAATGTAAGTTATGCCCTAGGGCATGTGTAATAAAGAGTGGTAAAAGAGGGGTTTGCAGGGTTAGAGAGAATAGAGAAGGTACTCTTTTCACCTTGATATATGGTTTAACTACTGCTGAGGCTATAGACCCAATAGAGAAGAAGCCTCTATTCCACTTCTGGCCTGGTAGTGATACATACTCCATATCAACTCTATCCTGCACATTTTCATGCCCATGGTGCCAGAACTGGGAGATAAGCCAAGCATCCCCTGGAGAAGTTTATACTTTTGAGCTCACTCCTGATGAGGTTGTCAAAAAGACTCTTAAATCAGGCTCCTCATCTATATCTTATACTTATAATGAGCCCTTACTTTGGTACGAGTTCATATATGATACATCAAAGCTTGCAAAAGAGAACAAAATTCATAATATATTGGTTACTAATGGTTACATAACAGAGGAGGCTCTTTTGCCATTGGTCAATTTTATAGATGCTGCCAATGTTGATATAAAGGGCTTTACTGATCATTTCTATCGAACTTATTGCAAGGGAGATTTAGAATCTGTATTATCTGCAACGAAGTTGATGAAGAGAGAAGGGGTTCATGTGGAAGTTACAAATTTGATAATCCCTGGTATAAACGATTCTTTAGATGAGATAAGACAGCTTTCTATATGGGTGAGGGATAGCCTTGGAAAAAATGCTCCTTTACACTTCTCAAGATTCTTCCCCCACTATAAGATGGTCGATAGACATCCCACACCTTTTGAGACTTTGTTCAAAGCTAAGAAAATAGCTGAGGAAGAAGGATTACAATTCGTTTACATAGGAAATGTTCCAGGAGAGGGGGAGAACACTTATTGCCCAAATTGTAAGCATCTTTTGATAAGAAGGATGGGCTTTGACGTTCTTAAAGTTGATCTATCGAAGGGAAATACATGCCCTAACTGTGGATTTAGAATCAATATAGTAGGAAATGCCAATGCTAGAACCTTTGGTAGATGGTCTTACTAGTAAGCATAATAAATTTGAGAAGAGCTTATAAGTGATTTTTAGAATAAAATAAGTTAAGATAATTTGAAATCATGGTGTATTTTAAATGTGGAGAGCGCTTCGCCCAGACTCTATATCTGTACTTTACGATGAAAAGTGTAGAAAATCTTTATCGAGATACTTCGATATAATTTTCGATAAGAAGCTTGCGAAGTTCAAGCTATTGAAGACTTTTCCTGCGGAATTTCAAGGTATGAATAATGCTGAGATGTGGAAGATGCATAATGATCTGATAAAGGAATTCAAAGATTATGTAAAGGAGGTAGATTCAGGTAATAAGCCCAGTGAGCCTGCTAAGATTAGCCTACTAGACCTTAAGATCGAATTGGCTAAAAGGATTCTTGAGAGATGCACATTTTGCATGAGGGCTTGTGCTGTAAATAGACTGAAGGGCGAAACGAAGTACTGTAGCTGTGATTTAAATTTCCCTGTCTCAAGTATGTTCGATCATTATGGAGAAGAACCTGAACTCGTACCATCCTTTACCGTCTTCACAATAGGTTGCACCATGAGATGTCTTCACTGCCAGAACTGGAGTATAAGCCAATGGTATGAACTTGGAACTTTGTATGAACTTGAAAAGGTAGCAAGGCAAGCAGACATAGCAAGAGCCAGAGGATGTAGAAATTTGAACATGGTAGGAGGGGAGCCTACACCTTATCTTTATCATTGGCTAGAAATATCAAAAGCTATTAGGGAGAATATAGCTACCGTCTGGAACTCCAATAGCTACTATAGCCATCCATCTTCACAACTATTGGCTGAGTGGACCGATGTTTACCTACTTGACTTCAAGTATGGTAATAATGATTGTGCTATAAGAATTTCAGATGCACCAAAGTACTGGGAAGCCTGCACAAGAAACCATCTCATTGCTAAAGAGCATGGAGAATTAATAATTCGCATATTGGTTTTACCTAAGCACATAGATTGCTGCTTTAGACCCATAGTCGAATGGATAGCAAAGAATCTAGGTAGAGATGTTAGGGTCAACGTTATGTGGCAGTACACACCTCATTGGAGGGCTGACGAAGTACCAGAGCTAAGGAGGCGCTTAAATGAAGATGAGATGAAACAGACTATAAGAATAGCAAAAGAAGTTGGCTTAGAGAATTTTATCACTTAGCAGTTGTTGTTAACTTTTTAAGTAAGCCATCACAAGTAAATTACGATAAGAATGCAGCAATATTGTGTAGAGTGTGGGGGAATTATGATCTATGATATTTCTTCTAAGCATTATTCTTGCAAAAATTGTGGTTTATATATAACTAAAGAGCAGCTTTTAGATTTGAAGGATAAGCTGAGAAAGGAAGGAGAAGAGCGTAAGAAGAAGAGAAGAGAGCATGGTGAATATTTAGAGTGGTGGCTATCAAAGAAGACTCGTTAAATCTATTTAGAAATTTTTTAGAATTAGATTCATTCCCCTAGATTTGAGTTTAGATCCTCTGATATCGCCTATGCTTACCTGAATATTATACGAAGCAACTTTTCGGCAAGGCCGATGTACGGTGCTGCAATGGCTACTTTCTGCCCAAAAGACTTCAATCGGCTCCAAGCCTTTGAGGTTATCTCTTTATCAGGGGTAGCTTTTCCTAGTTGACTCCTGATTGTTCGTATCTCGGCCACAGCTTCTCTCTTTTCTGCGTCTGACAGATTTTTACTCCATCTTACTGCATCTTCAATGGAGTCAAGGGGACCATAGAGAGACGCGAACCCAGTTTGAACGATGTTGCCATCTCCCATTACGGTGACATCTCCCAGGTTCGTTACATTTATTCCACTCAGCGGCTCAGGCCTCTTGAAACGAGATTGACCTTCAATATGTTCTATACCTAGGTAGCTAATTCTATAATATGTAGTTCCCCGAACAACAGAACCCCGTTCGGTTTGATAAGTCCTGCTTTCCACCGTTAGAAAATTTGTTTCGCTAAGAAACTGTACTGCTCTTGATATCTCACTGCTACTAAGGCCTTCCTGCCCAAGCTCTTTTTTTGCATCCGTTATTCTAAAGGCTTGCCCAGAAATACCCTTAGCATTATAGTATCGATCATAAGCCCATTTCAGCACTTTCTCACGAGTTATGTCCTCTTTATTACTCTGACCTGTATCCTCGGACACGTAAAGCCCAATACAATTGTTTCTGCTCGATTATTTATTTGTTGTTACCGAGTTAGTACAAAAAGTGTGGGACTAGTAAATAGAAGATCCTGAAGTTGTAAGGAACATCGTAAAAGAGGAACTTAAGGATGTCAGAGAGGAGCTCACTAAGAAAGAGGCTGAGCGAGAAGTCAAAGAAGGGAAGGCGTTTTACACGCGAATGTAAAGAGGGAGATGGGACTTTAACACCCAAATGTTATGCGATATTGGATATCACTTTTTCATGGTTTTTGCAGGGCTGGACTAGCGGTTTTCACAGTTGGACTATAAATTTTAATCCGATATCACCCCGCTATGTTGCTGGATTCGGGAACTACAGCAGATGTTAGTGGTATCCTTACTACCTACCCACCTCTAGGGATTGCCTCGCTTTATCCGGAGCAGTTTTAACTCATGATGCGCGCTTGCCGTCTTCTTTACTAACGGATCAAAGACGCCCGAGGTAATTAGAAAGCCCCTAACCTCTTCGTTTGGGTGTTTCCTTGCGAAGTGCGTGAACTTGCCTAGAAACTTGTCAAAATCCTGCATCACGACGGTGGGCTTATTCTTGCACTCTGCTACAACCCAGCAGGTCTTTTTGAGTATCCTTCCAGTTGTCTTGGTACCGGTTACGTCAAACTCCATGCCCTTAATTTGCACATCGCCTATTTGGCACTTGTATCCTAGCCGGTTAAGGTATGCCAAGCACTTCTTCTCGAAGATCGCGCCATCCAAAGCAGCGTAGGCACCAGTTCGTCCGGGCTTGGCGAAGAAAGCTTGAATATCCCTCTTGCTGACGATCGCAGACAGAATATCAAGAAGTTTTGGTTTTGGGGTCTTGTCAGATACTTTTGCCTTCTTTCTTTGAGCGAGCGCAAGTAGTTCTTTTTGGTTCAACTGACGCAACAAACGCTTAACGTCGGTAGACAAGACTGCATGTAGATGTTAAAGCACGTATTTAGGTCTATCGTTAGACTACTGGCTATCAAAGAAAATCCATTAAAGTTATTCGTATCAAATCAGATTAATCTTTTAAGAAGTTTACCTCTTTTAGCAGCTTTCTTGTAGTGCTTGTCATATCTAAATCCTTTAACTCTTCAACCTTAAACCACTTGACTTGTGAAGCCTCCTCACTGCCTCTAGCCTCCCCTCCTATTGGTTTCACCATGAATCCTACTATCACGTAATGGAAGCGAACTCTACCTTTATCATCGTACTCGATGCTGTCAAAAACGTCCACGATCTTAACTACATCTACCTTTAATCCTACCTCTTCTTCAACCTCACGCTTTATTGCATCCCTTATCCTTTCTCCAAGGTTTACAAGTCCTCCTGGCAAAGACCATTTACCCTTGCTCGGCTCATGCTCCCTCTTTACTAAAAGAACAGAACCGTTTTTCTCTATGAAAGCCCCAACTCCTACCATAGGATGATCTGGATATTCTCTCTTCACCATGATCAACTCATACTCCCTTTATCTATCATCCCGCCATGCTCTATTATCATGGATGTTAATTGCTCAAGAGCATCCTCAACCCTCTTCTTTGCAGTAGAAGATTCTTCAGCCATCGCTGTTACTTGAATTTCAATCTTAGAGATGCCTTCTTCATGACCTTTTGGATGTGATTTGATATATATCAAGGGATTATTTGCCAATATTTTTTCTATTAAAGGTGCTAAATCTGACTCGACGATACCTATTATATGAATGCTCTCCTCATGGTAAAATTTTTTAATAGACCTCATTATCATAGGCATCACGCTCTCTTTGAATATTGCTTCCATCTCTACGGGAACTCCAGGGAGGCAGACGATCTTTCTCTCTCCCTCATCTATTACAACTCCAGGAGCTGTGCCTATAGGGTTCGGCAAAGCCTTTGAGCCCTTTGGCAATGTAGCCATCTTCACTCTTGCTGGTGTTAGCTCGACCTTCTTTAATATACCATGATCGGCCATGTATTCATACTTTTTTTCTACCATCTTTAAGGCATCATCGTTTATAATCAATTCTTTATCTAATGCTTTAGCTACACCTTGAAGAGTCTTATCATCGTAAGTGGGTCCTAAGCCTCCAGATATTATTAACCAATTTACTCCTCTCTTTATGGATTCTTTTATAGCAGATGATATATCATCAACATCGTCCCTAATGATTGTGCAACGCTTAACGAGTCCTCCTAGCTCAGTTATCATCTTTGCAAGCCAATGGGCATTTGTATTCAAAGTCTTTCCAATAAGAAGCTCGTTGCCCACTGAGATTATCTCAAAGATATTCGATTCCAAAGATTCTAACCTTCCGTATATTCTACCTAGTGTAATTAAACAAGGTAGGCTAAATCGGTTTTGAATTTTTAGGGAGTTTGAACATATAATGAGAAAACACATGTTAAACACATTGTTGCTATAACCGTAAAGTTGATAGGCATCATAAATCAATACTATCTAGAGGAAGCATGGTGAAGAAAGAGTACGTAGTTACAGAAATCTCTGCTGCACCTGATGGAGGACCTTATGTTCTTATCTCTCTTGTCGACCCTAGAGACTTGAAGGGTGCATCACAACCCCGCCCTAGTCCTCATGTTGTTATGGGCTTCACATCTATGGAAGATTTAATGAAGGACTTACAAAGAGCCCTTACAGGTATGTCAAGGCAGATGATGGGCGGAGCAGTAACTGTGATAAGGCTTGACATGAGAGAATATGAGGAGTCGGGGTTGAAAGTAGGCGATAAGGTCTACATAGAGATCACAAAAATCGAGAAGGAAGGGGTTTAGGCTCTATTCTAGCTCTTCAACTTGAGTAAAATCTTACAAAATAATATAGCTCTCAAATTTATTAATGCAAAAAGTTATCTTTAAGTTTAGGTTATATCCATGACTATGCAATTTAAAATCTACAAAGAGCCTGAACTTAAGGACCCTTACATGGTTACTGGACTTCCAGGTGTAGGATATGTTGCAAAGCTATCAGCAGACTACTTGATAAAAGAATTGAAAGCAGAACTATTCGAAGAATTTTATTCCTCATCATTTCCGCCTTACGTTCTAATCAAGAAGGATGGTACGGTCGAACTATTAAAAAATGAACTCTATTATTGGAAGGATGATAAATTAAAAAACGACCTGATAATTTTTACCGGAAACACACAGGCGATTTCTCCAGAGGGGCAATACGAAATTTCTAATGAGGTTTTAAACAGGGCTGAGAAGTTTAAAGTCAAAAAACTCTTCGCAACGGCAGCTTATGTAACTGGCAGACATGTTGAAAAACCAAAAGTCTACGGAGTTGCCACTGAACAAGAACTAGTGGAGGAGCTTAAAAAATATGAAGTCTTACCGATGGATGCTGGGAGCATTAGCGGTACTAATGGACTGCTATTCGGGCTTGCTAAACTTAGGAAAATTCAAAGCATCTGCTTGCTAAGCGAAACTCCTGGATATATGACTCCATCAGGTCGTGTTCTGACTGATGTAAAATCTGCTCAGGCACTACTAGAAGTTTTGAGTAAGATGTTGGACATTAAGATCGATATGAAGCCTTTAGAAAAAGAAGCTAAAATGGCAGAAGAGTTCGTTCAAAAAATGGAAGAATTAGAACGTCGTTGGGCTGAAGAGATGCGTAGATCCGTCACTCCTCCACCAAAAGATATCTACATCTAAGGTGAAACTATGACTTGGATAAAATACATCGAAGAACCAATAGTAAAAGAACCTATAGCCATCGTAGGCTCTCCTGGCTTAAGATCGATCGGAAAAATAGCTGTAGATTATTTGATTGAAGAACTTAAACCAAAATTAGTAGCTGAGTTATATTCGCCATATTTCCCTATTCTTTACCAAACAGTGCCTTCTTATGTATCACACCCAGACTACCCTGGTCAAGCCGGTACTCTATTAAAAGAGGGTCAAGTAGAACTACCAAAAGTTGAGTTCTACTTACTACCTTTCCCAAAATTACTAATAACCAAAGGCTATCATGCCAATTTTAAGGGACAGTATGAAGTAGCCCACCAAGTTTTAGATTTTTACCAAGAATTTGGAGTAAAGAAAATGATCACAATTGCAGGCTATGGGAGAGAAGGAAAAGAGGTTTGTTGTGCTGCTACGGATTTAGAGCTCATAAAAGAGCTAAAGGAATACGATATTGGTACAGGATACGAAGGACCATTCTATGGTTTTTCAGGACTTGTTTTTGGTCTAGGAATGCTAAGAGATATAAAAGGTATATGCCTATTTGGTAAAACTCAACCAAACCTAGAGGATCCAGAATATCCAGATCCAAAAGCAGCAAAGGCAGTTTTAGAAAGACTGAGCATTCTGCTAAATTTTACCATCGATCTATCAAAATTAGAGAAAAGAGTTTTGATGTAATTCTCTTTTTAAATTACACTGTGCATAAAAGTTGCTCTCTTACCAAGCTCCTAATAGGCAAAGTATTAAACAATCCTTAACTAATTTAATGATATTATGTTTGTAATTTTTATAGTTGGAACCGCTGGATCGGGTAAATCCCTTTTAACATCTACATTAGTCTCATGGTACAATGAAAAAGGTTCTCATGCCATAGCTGTTAACCTTGACCCTGGGGCTTTAGAACTTCCTTATACACCTGATGTTGATGTTAGAAATTATATTGACCTTCAAACCATAATGGAGTCTTATCAATTAGGACCTAATGGAGCATTGATCCTTGCTTCTGATCTCATAGCTACAAAGATTAGTGATCTTCAAGATGAAATAGATGAATCTAGGCCTGACTATGTGATAGTGGATACACCTGGTCAAGTGGAACTCTTCGCCTATAGAAATAGCGGTCCTTTTATAGTCAAGAATATAAGATGTGATAGTAGAGCAGTTCTCTTTTTATTCGATGCTTTACTTGTTTCAACTCCTATAAACTTCGTCTCTATAGCACTCTTAGCAACCTCTGTTCAACTTAGATTAGGATCATCACAAATATCTGTTCTTACAAAAAGAGACATGATAGGAAAGGGAATAAGAAAGATAATGAGATGGTCATCAAGCTCTATTTCTCTTGAGGAATCTATAAGAGAAGGAGAGGAAGAACAGTACCTATTGAGTAGTGGAATTTTACATGAGTTGATAAAGCTTGGTTTTGCCCATGAGCTCATACCTGTCTCGTCTGTTACTCGTGAGGGAATTGTAGAACTCTCTGCAACACTAGCAAACATTTTTCGTGGAGGGGAGGAAGTTGAGGGATGATTTTTGAATTAAGATTTTTAAGCAAAGATATTAACTTTTAAATCCAATTGATGGATGTGATGGTTATCAAAAGCGAACTAGTTCTGAATCCACCAATCCTCCACAGATACTCGGGTTAAGAGCCGCGAGACTTTTTCACTAAATGTTTCCATCTGTTCAAATACAAAAGATATATATTTTTCAAATAAATAGTTTCTAAATGGGATGGTATTTTGAAGGAAGAAGAAGCTAGGGCAATAATTAACGCTGGTTATGGTATATGCCCTCGATGTGATGGAAAACTATCAATTTATATCCAACGTAAATTTTTTACAAAGGTAAGCAGCTTATACTGTCCTTCATGTAAAGCCTTTTGGGAAGACGTTTTTTCCTTGCACAAAGAAATGGAGCAGGCTTCTATAGAAACTTTGAAAAGGAAGGGTTTATCTGAACCTTGGCCCTTTGAAGTTCCAATTCTTTTGGGCAAAGATGAGATTGCTTATCTGGTACTCGGGGGAGAAAATATAAAAGTTAGTTTTTATGAAGGGAGAAAATACACCTACCACTCATCAAGTATGGGAGTTAGTCTGCGAGTAACTAAAGGCGTGTGGTTACATCCTAGAGTTGGCAGTGGATCGGTTCAAAGCGAGGATGTTTTAGAATTGATGGATACTGGAAAGCTAGTATTAACCAATAAAAGACTAATTTTTGTAGGAAATAAAATATCAATATCCACTGAACTTGAAAAATTGATTTCTGTGGAAACCGATGCAGATATCGGTCAAGATGGGTTCCTTTACATAGCCAAACAAGGCAAACAAAGAATCGAGGCTTATCTGATACGCATGCCGAATTTAATCAGAGAATTCATCCTATTAGATCACGAAAAAAATGTGTTGCAAAAATAACCTTTATCCATACGCTTGATCTAGCCTTGTTCTCTTGACAGATCCATGATGAAGAATTTGATGGGAGAATAAAGCGATATTTACGAGGTGATAAGCCTCTGGATGATAATTTGACCGTTACCAAAAAAAGAACATTTTTGGGCATGGTTCATATAATAACTGGAAAGGGTAGGGGCAAGACTACATCAGCCATAGGATTGGGTCTTAGAGCAGTGGGACATGGATTAAAGGTTTACATGATTCAGTTCATGAAAGGAAAATTGGAAGGAAAAAAGTACGGTGAGATAAAATCTATCAAGAAGTTTCGGAATTTCAAGTTAGTTCAATTTGGTACTGGAGAGTTAGTTTCTCATAGCACTCCTAATAAAAAAGATTTTGAGCTGGCTAAGAAAGGTTTTGATCATGCAAAAGATATCATCGATAATGGTAATTATGATATGGTTATATTGGATGAGATATGGGCTGCAGTGCATCATAAGTTGATAGACTTATCTGAAGTTATAAATTTGATAAAGAACAAACCTAAGAATGTAGAATTGGTATTGACAGGAAGATACGCTCCAGAGGAAGCATATGAGTATGCTGATTATGTCTCAGAGATAAAAAAGATAAAGCATCCCTACTCAAAGGGTATAAAGGCAAGACTTGGCGTAGAGTACTGATTTTACAAAACTTTGCCAATAATGGTTATAGGCTTTCTAATAATCCATGTCAATTTATCTATCTTTGCTTCATCCATAGTTATTAAAATAGCAGTGGCTGGACCAGCAGGCTTTTCTAAGTCCATCTTTATGTTGTTATAAAACTCGACTTGGCGCCCAACCATATGAGCTATCATCCTTGCCTCATAAGCTATCCCTTGAGTATTCACTGGAATTAAATCGTGAATGAAATCTAATTGAATCAATCTAACCATATCTTGAAGGTCTGCTATCTTTCCATCTTTCTCGGCTTGAATAACCTCATCTCCAACCTTTGGCTCTCCTATTATCACAAGAGCATCATTTGGCTGAGTCCTTCCTATTCTTAATTCATCCTCATGCACTAATCCTACAGCCGTAACTCCTAAACCTGTCTGATCTGTGCTTATGTTCTCTTCTGTATTCATGCTTATAGATTGATCTGGGTCTAAACCTATTCTCTTCACTTCGCTCTTCACGCCTTTTAATATGTCTATACCTGTAGGGCTCATCTCTACGCTCAATGTTACTATTATTAGCTTTGGCCATGAGTTTACAGCAATTGTATCCATTAGGGCTACTCTAGTCATAAATCTACCAAGAGTGAAACCATCCACTTTGACTTTATCCATGGGCTTTGGACCAATACCGCCAGAGGATGTGTAGCTTAAACTTAGAATTAAGCCAGTTGGTAGCTTCATAAATGTTACATCTCCCCTCTTCATCAATACGACCTGTGAGGGGACTACTTTAAAGATGGTTGGGCGAACTATACTTCCTATATTCTTAAGCATAGTCAAGTAAAACGTTAACGCTTGACGAATTACTTCTGACCTATTCAGCTCATACTCTTTTGCGAATCCATCTATATCATGAATTAGCTTCTTTGGAAGTCTTACGTTTATAGGTCTATTTTGCCAAGGTTCTCTTACATCATTCTTGAAGGATCTTAGCGATGACATCAACCATTCTCTCCTTCTGTTCATATTGCATCTCTTCAAACAACTTTATAAGCTTGTTTATCATCATTCTTTAGGTATAGGTGGCTCAAAGAGATTGGAAAGGAAAGCAAAATCGGGAATAATTTTGACATTGCTTTTAGTAGGCATGTTACAAACAGCATTTAACTTTGAACCAGCGAACACAATTTCTGAAGCGACTTTAGCGGATCAGATTAACGCTTGTTTAAGTGAAGTTACCAGTTGGAGCGACCTTGTAGATATTGGTGTCGTAATGCATAAATCGTCACTGAGCGATTTTGACACCTGGATAATCAGTAAGGCTGATGCCTCCGATTGGAAAGGTGTTTTTGCTGTGAAGCGTTATGCTGAACAAGCAGGTTATTCTTCTGAGGTTATTGACGCTAAAGTGAAACTTGCTTTAAGTAATATTCCAATGTTCAACAATTATTCACTTCCAAAAACAGATACTGCAGATTCGGGATACTTTTGGCCTTGGGAAAGATATGTTCTCTACGGTTACCGATATGCCGAAGAATTAAATTGGGAAACTGACAGATGGAATAAAACCTCTGGATTTTTGGCTTTAAAATCTGTAAGGGATTGGTATGGAAGAGCATTTTACCGATGCAACCCTGACATTCCAACTGCGCACTCTCTGTTTGGAACACGATGGCATCAAGCCGGAAGTCTAATGGATTGTTTCTTCATTTTCTATAAATTAGGTGTGGAAAATGCTCTCAATTATGCCGTTCAAGAATGGGAATGGCTAAATAATAAACTGTGGTTAAACGATCACTTTAGTTATGCACCTTCATGGTCAAATTGGGAACTTAGCGGAATAAGCGTTTTTCCAAATGTTGCAAAACTAAACTTGAAGGGAACTAGTTTAGGCAACTGGAGCAGGGTTATGACAGATTTACAGTTTAGATATATTAGCAGTTTATGGAGTTCTCCACAATGGCATGAAGTTCACACTGTTGCAGAACATCATCATCTTGGAAATACTGAACGAAGGTTAGACGGAACATTAGACGCTTGGATAATGCTCAATACATTTTACGGTTTGTTCAATTCTGGGAACCAAACAAACATGGAGAATATGTTAGAGGGAAACGGAGTGACACAAGCATGGATAGGTTTGAATGCGTCAGATCTAAGGCAAACTACCGCAAACTTGTTTAGGTTAACAAGCTCCTCTAGTTATTCTAGCAGCTCAACGGCACAAGCGGCATTATGTTTGTTTTTGATTGGAATATCTCCTCAAGACGGCAGAGGTTTAGCAATTCCTTTAATTTCAGATAGACATAGCTGTTACGCCTCTTTAAATTATCGCCATTTTGAATTTGACTACACAAATCATAAGATCAAGATTCCAGTTTGGGGTGGGACAACTCTGAAATTCATGTATGGAAACACCGCTATAACTAAACACTTCGGAACAACTGGCATTTACGACATTACTTTTGCTTCTGATTGGAATTCGATCTCTCAGGTTACAAGAGTCTCAAACCTCTATTCCGACGAATATTATTTGTGGACCCAAGAAAGCGTAAATACCCGACAAAAGGAGTCTTCTCATGTATGGATCGTAGCCGTGATAGTAACAATCACAGGATTCGGAGTAGCTCTTTTAGTCCACTTCAAAGAGTCAAAGAAAGTAAGTAGATCACTACATATCTCTGATCATCTTCGGACAAATCAGAGACATTAACCACGGTAATCCTTCCAGGTCTCAGCATTCTTGTACAGGATAATGACATCTTTTTTATAGGGCTACTCAATTCTATATCGACCTAATTGGCATAACAGAGTTAAATCTCCTTATTATCCTCTTGGTCTCCATGATGAGTTAGAGATTCAACTGTGTTACAATAGTAGTACAACTAAAAGAGCTTAAATATTGCTTAAATTTGCTAATTCAACATGACAAAAACTGAAGCGAAGGTAAAACAACCTTATTGGACGCCAAAAAGGATAGCAAGGATGGCTATATTCATAGCTTTAAGCGCTGTAGGTTCTTTCATAAAGATTCCTAGCCCTACTGGAACTGTTGCTTTAGATTCACTCCCTGGATACTTCTCGGCAGTTGCTTGGGGCTATTTAGAAGGAGGCATAGTTATAGCCCTTGGTCATATTCTCACAGCTGCTACTGTTGGCTTTCCTATGACTGTCCCTGTCCATATACTTGTTGCTGTTACAATGATAGCTTGGGCAGCGATCTTTAGATGGACTACTATGAAGATTCATTGGATAGCAGGGATAATAGCTGGCACATTCTTTAATGGAGTTGTCGCTCCAGTGATATTCATCCCGATACTCCTTCCACTGGGAGGTTGGGGCCTCTTTTACGCAATGGTTCTTTCTCTTGTTGTAGCTTCCTTCGTGAACGTTGCTATAGCTGGTGTTGCAAATCAGATAGTAAAGAAGGCAGGATATATCTAAAATACCACTCTTCACTTTTTTATTTTAGCTGAGAATCTTATGTCAAGGAAGATCATAGAGGTAGATAATCTTTGGTACAAATACCCTAAATCTGAGAGACCAGCCTTATGTGGTATTGATCTTCAGATAGAAGAGGGTGAATTTTTAGCTATAATGGGAGCAACAGGCTCTGGTAAGACTACTCTTTGTTTATCCTTTAACGGGCTAGTTCCTCAATACTTTGAGGGAGGAGAATGCTTAGGGAGAGTTATAGTTGACGGTCTTTCAGCTTTTAATACCCCAACTCAAAAGCTAGCCCTTCATGTAGGCATGGTCTTTCAGGACTTTGAGAGCCAGATATTTGGAACAATAGTAGAAGAAGATGTGGCTTTTGGTCCATCAAACCTTGGTCTTAATAGAGAGGAGATGATGGAAAGAGTCTCTTACTCTCTTTCAGCCTTGCGCCTAGAAGGCTATGAAAAGCGTGAAACAGACACTCTATCAGGAGGGGAGAAGCAGAGGCTAGCTTTGGCAGGAATCTTTGCTATGAAGCCTAAGATTCTCGTCCTTGATGAGCCAACTTCTCAACTCGACTCAGTAGGCAAAGAAGAAGTCTTTTCATCAGTTGCCAGGCTTAGAAAAGATTACAATACTACGATAATAATGGTAGAGCATAGGTCTGAAGAAATAGCAAAGTATGCAGATAGAGTAATTGTTATGAAGGATGGCAAGATAGCTTTAGAAGGCTCTCCTAGAGAAGTATTTA
>Ga0315314_1001975_pt1 | contig 17374 bp, 22 predicted proteins | sample TDP9_MG_FD_203631 | JGI IMG/M metagenome (GOLD analysis project Ga0315314, IMG submission 203631) | Freshwater sediment microbial communities from Lake Towuti, South Sulawesi, Indonesia - TDP9 | ecosystem: Environmental > Aquatic > Freshwater > Lake > Sediment | place: Indonesia: South Sulawesi...
CTGGAATCTGAGTCTGGAGAAACCTACGGCTATGTTCTTTGGAGAGAGAAGTTTGAGAGGTATCTCGCTGAGCAAGTTACTGAACAAGGTGGAAAAATAAGGATGAACAGCGAAATTAAAGATTTTAGTGAGCTTTCCAAATACGATTACATAGTTGGTGCCGACGGCTTAAGAGGTATTTCAACTATAATTCTAGGTTTCCCACCGCCGGAAGATGTGCATGTCGCAGTTCAAAGAATCGGATATATCCATCATCATCCAAAAAACAGGATAGACTTGTATTTTGGGAGCGAGGTTGCACACAAAGGATACGGCTGGGTTTTTCCCGAGGGACACAAGCAAGTTCGAGTAGGATTAGGGGTTCCTCTAACCGAGAAGTTAAATCTAAAAAAACTTCTCGATTTTATGGAGAAGATTGATGCTGAACCAATCTCGGAGACTAAGGCGAAGCTAATCCCAACAGCTAAGCCTCCTAAGAACCTAGTTTATGGGAATCTTGTCTTGGTTGGAGATGCCGCTCATCTGTGTGACCCCAGTACAGGAGGAGGAATCGCCAATGCCCTTCTAAGCGGAAAGTACGCTGCAAAAGCGATTAGTGAAGGCAAGCTTGAGAAATACGACTCTTACTGTCGAGGTCTAAAACGTAGAAACTTAATGAGGTATGAGTTGAAGAGGATTCTATATTCGCTCTCTGATGAAGACTTTAACAGTATAATTCTTGTAATGCAGGATTTCAAACCTAAGTTAACCATGATCTCGTGGGCCATAATCCACAGCCTTATCACATTAGCATTGAAAAAACCTAGATTGTTCACCAAACATAAAATTATAAGAAGGCTTACAGGAGGTGAAACTAATGGAGATTAAGATAAAGATAGAGAGTAAAGCGACTACCGATATCTACGATAGATTTCACGGCAAGTCAATAGATCAACCTCTGAATGATGACTGGTGGCTTTCTCAACCTAATAAGAACATTGGGATCGCAGCAGGGTCCTTCACCCACGAGCAAACAGTGGACCTAAAAAAGGGAAGACATTATATTGAGTATGCAGCATCTGGTTACGTGCCCAACTATGCTTGGCACGCTAAAATATACGTGAATGATAAACTAATTGGAGAAGGAGATGTTGGGAGAAACACTCATCTAAGAGTGGACTTCTTAGTCGGCTTGTTATGGGCTTGGCCCATGCCATCATTACTTTCTGGAAGAAGGTACTTAATGCCAGTAAAGTTGTAAGTTTCAAGTCATATAGCATATCCGACAAAATTTTATAAGGTTATGTCAGTCCTAAAAGCGTCGAGATTCCTAGGGCCATCATAGTAGTTCCTATTATTAAGTGTAATGGCCTTGTTGATCTATGCCTTAAATGCGTCATCGACCGGATAGATGATACCCCAAAATAGGTTATAACTGTTATCAGGACTAGAGGTAGGATGAATATGAGGTTGTAGTATAGGAGCAGAGGGGTTGCCATTGCACGCGTTGTCTTTTCAGCCATCAATCCTAATATGTAGAAGTATGGTCCACCTGTGCATGGAAGCTCCAGAAGGCAGACGGCGAAGCCTGATGTGAAAGCCGCTATGGGGTTGGTTGCAGTTCTGAGTAAGCTATCAAGCTTAGACTTTAGAGGCTGGGGAATCTCCATGGTGAAGCCTAAGTTGCGGTATCTGAGGAAATCCTTTACGTTGAGTATTCCGATTATTATTGCTAGGATTCCGACAAATCTGTAGAAGCCATAGGAGAGGCCGGTAATCTGAATTACTGAGAATAGGGATTTGGTAAGCAGGATAGTGATACATCTTACTTTGGCGACTTCATAGTTCATGAGGATCACTTAAGGGTTGTAAAATGTTGCATTAATTACTATCATGGTTTCTTCGATAGGCAGGTATCCAATCAGAGTTCTTGCGTAGGTTCTTACAAATAGATTGAAAGTAACGTTAAACGTTCCCAAAAACCCCACATCGTATTCGATGAGAGCCAGAGTGAAATTTTTTCCGTAGAACACTTCATCTAACAATGCATAAACTCCCGTATAGGGAACATTATTCACTTTTGTTTTAAGGTTTATGGGCACAGTCTCTAAATTGTAAACAAAGAGGTTTCCTTCCCTCGCAACCTTAAACAGGTAGACGCGAAAAGTGCCTCTATCTTCCTTTTTATATTCCCAAGCAACAAGCCATTCAACAGAACAACCTCCCCAGCTTCTTCCAAAATTTTCAGTCCCATTGGCATACGGCATGTAAGACTTAGTGTCCTCTCTAGGAATGATCGGGAGAGAGGGAACATATAAATGTGCATAAACCTCCAAAGAGATGACTAGCAGAAGAGAAATTAAGAGTAGCAATTTAAAACGGTGGACCCTTCTAAAAAACAACAACGTATGATCTCCAACAAAGTATGATCTCCAACAAAGTAATAGGTGTTGTGCTATTGCGGTCCATTGTAATACGTGAAGGTATCTGTAAAATGATGGTTCGCTACAACGCCGTAGTATTCCCATTCCAAACAATACATATCTACGGTGATGCCTACCTCAAATGTATACCAACCAAGCCACGGGAAATTTACATCATATTTGAATATAAAACTCGTATCCTGGGGCATCCACAATAGTGTAAACATCCAGTTGAAAAATATGCCGTTTGTCTCATGACCGATGCTTGGTTCACCTGTCGGAATGTAGTTTATTAAGACAGAGGCTGCGCTTGCAATGGCTGCTAACTCAGGACGCGATATGGATAATCCTGCGGCTAGTAATTGCAGTAAATCGCTTCCAATTTCCTCAATGTCGCTGCCACTCGGCGAATTCTTGAAAGCTTCAAGATTTTCGTATCTATCACCCGAAATATAGACACCAGTCTCATGTTTAGCTTTTATATTCATGCGAACAACAGCAACGAAATAATACTTGGTTGCCGAATCAGGTACGGTTATCGTTACTGCAGTACGAAGTGTGGGTTTGGTACTGTATTCTTTTGTTGTGGTGGAAGAAGAATATAATGCTGCCCATTCATTGTGATAAGGGTAGCAGTTCCCAAATATGTTTCCTGCATGATAAGTTAAGCTATGTTCTTGCCAACTCCAATAAATAGAGTTCTCTGGAGCTACTCCAGGTCTATACGTTATTTCTATGTTCCCGTCAACTATCCAATATCCCGTGAACGTTGTTAATACAATTCCCACGGTAATTCCACTTTTTCCCAATACTTGATTCGTTATGTCATAAGTTACCGTAACCTCATTGTATATTGTCCATTCATGAACCATTTGCCCATCTATGTAAAGGTCTAAAAACCTCGACCAACTATCGCCATATGATTTTGCATGTATCGTTATTTTCGCTCCATTCTGTACGTTAACAACGCTTTCAGGCAACTGCGCAGGAAATTGGATGATATTAAAACCTGTTCCTTCAAACTTATACCATTCTTCATATTGGCTATGAGCCAGACGAAAATTACCTTCCGCGTTGTAGACAACATAAACTTCTGCTCGTACAGTCCAGTATCCCACGAAGGTCGTGAGCACTATTTCCCCGTTATTGAATTTTACTGGATTTTCATTCCACCAATAAATGTAGTTGGTAATGTCAAATGAGTAGCTTATGCCTTGCCCAGAATCTCTTACAGTTTTCTGGTCTACAAATTGCCCATTAATATATATGCGAAGATACCTTGAGTAGCCGTCACCATAGGCTTTTCCGGTTACCTTCAATATTACACCAGTTATTGCCTGCCCTTGAGATGGAAGAAGAAACGCATCTATGGGTTGAGGGTTAAATCCTGTTTGTTCAAACTTCTTAAGCATTACACGGTTCACGCTGTATACTTGAGGATCATTTCCTTTATTGAGAAGCTCAGTTTTTTGAGAAGTCAGAACATCACGGACTTCAAATACGGAATATATTGACTGCCCCGTTTTCACAGAATCTTCAGATGACGTATTACTCTGGTTCGAAGAAATATTATTCAATATGTGAATTGGCAAATAGTTCGGGGGTGGAACGCTACCTTCTTTGCGATAGTACACGTATATGAAATTTTGGTGCCATCCATTATTTGGAGAAATCTGTAATGGAATACGGTAATTCAGACCTAAATGTAAGGCACCAGTCCACCAGTTTCCGTCTGTTGCTTTGATCCCAATCTCCGCCGGTATATCTACAGAAATTAAATCATTCTCTGAAACTTTGTCATAAGTCTGTGACACAATTCTTGTAACCAGACTCCCGTTAGCTTCCACACTTCCAACTGTGGACACTTTTTCCTGGTTTATCCAGAATTGCAGTTCGATCCATGAAGTTGCATTCCAGAGCGCAAATCTTATATTATTCTCTGGACCACAAGACGGCGTTCTAGTTGTTAAGGGTGAAGAACTAGCAAACTTGCCAAATTAAGTATTGTTGATATATTGATGAACAGAAGGTTTAGCAGTATGACAGATACTGTCAAAATTGCTTTTTTCATTTTCTTCATTCTTCAATCACCGTCATAAAGATATTTTTGTGTCAAGATATTTAAGATTTACTGTTAGTATTTTTAACAGAAATCTGAAAATCGTTCGTGCGGTGTCGCACAGTCAATCCAATCCTCATACCTTGGAAAGATGAAGTAATTTATATAAGGAGGGAGTTGATCTAATTATGTGATAAGGATGTGATTCGATGCCTGGAGAAAGAGTAAAATCATTTCTCGACGAACGTGCAAGGGTTCTAAAAGAGAACCTTAGCGACTTGATAAACTTAGCCCTTGAAGAGGGGCCAATCGGCGAGTTCGTTGGAAGTTTCTCTCCGATCCCAATCACCGAAACTGGAGAGAAAATGGCTAACAGAAGGGCAGAAGCGAGAAGGAAACTTCTATCGTAGAGAGAAAATAAAGAGTTGAATCACATTGAGTCTGATAGAGAGAGCCCGAGAAAGGATTGAAGAGGTCAGAACAAGAGTCGAGTCCATTAGAGGAGGCAGTTCAAGCCCTGAACTCCCATCCCTGAAGGAGATACGAGAGAAAGGTATCCTAGCTACTCTAGGCGGCTCAAGATCAAGTTCAAGCCCTGAACTCCCATCATTGAAAGAGATACGGGAGAAAGGTGTCCTTACAGTTCTCGAGGAGAAATTCCCTCGCGTAAGGGAGATGAGAGAAAGGGGAGTTCTTGGCAGACACGAACCCGAACCGAAGGGAGAGGTTGGGGGAGAGATGGGAGGAAAGGAAATTTCATTGAGAGTTAAGAAAGAAATTCATGGAGATGCTATCTAATGTCAAAAGTACCGAGAGAGGAGTTAGGTAAAGAGGAGCTGGAGATCTTTGATGCTGAGTTTCTCAGTCTTCCAGCCTCGTTCTTGGCAGACCGAAAAGTGATGGAGATCTTCGAGACAAACAAGGATTTTATCTTGGAATGTGCCAAGATGGCTAAGGCTAAGTTCAATGCCTCGTTCTGGGGAGTAGACGCGCAGACAGGCTTTGGATGGCAACTGATCAGACCAGAGCACCTTCTACGCTTAACCACCGACACGGGCGTCACAAACACGGAGTGGAAGAAGACCATTGCTGTAGCGGGATGGGCGGACTGGATAGGAACGAGCACCACGCCCAACAAGATTAAGGAGGAGGCCATACTTTGCATCTTAGGGCTGTTCAACTTCTCACCCTCGCCCAAGGCATATGCCTGCATCTTGAAGGTGCAGAATATAACATATCCAGTGTGGTACTTTGAGAGGGCCATGAGGCTTCAGAATAGCCTTAAAGTCTTTGCACTACCCAGACCGAAGGCGATACTACCCGAGAGAACCATCTACGGCCAGCTGAAGTACAGTGCAACTGGAGAAGACGAGACTGGAGTATTGGGAATCACTTTCGCTGAAGCGATCTATCTACAGGAAAAGACGCCGACGCTTGAGTCTCCATAAACTGAGGTGTTATCGTTGGCAATAACGATGAGAGCTGACCCCTACACAATCGTGATTGTCCCAGGCATTAGGGGCCCAACCAGATACGTTCCACCCGGATTCAACATCAGCGTCGGAGAACTGTCAAAGGTGGTCTACGCCGAAGTAGTTCCATCAGGTTTGTTCGCTTCGGGAGCCCGTCTTGAACAAAGCGCACCAGTTAAGTTCTATGTGGTCAGCGGTTCAGGAAATATCCTGACTATTCAAGCGTTCCATCGGAGCGGTCCAATAGGTGCGTTAACACAGCAACTGTTTGCACAAGTCGCTAGTGGATTTGGCTTAAGTCACATACCGTTTACAGTGAAAGCCTACGGATACTAAGTCTAGTAAAGGAGAAATGAAGAATGTCGATTGTTGGTAGGTTGGATCCTTACACAATAGTTATTGTTCCAGAAATTCGTGGTCCAATCAGTTACAGACCTCGACATGGGTTCAACGTGAGTGTCGGCGAACTATCACGAGTTGACTACGCCGAAGTTATACCCCGAAGATATTCAGGTTTCGCCCCCGGAGCCAGTGGTGGAGTCAAATTCTTTGTTACCAGCGGAAGCGGAAACATAGTCACGCTTGAGATGTGGCCTGGAAACCTTCCGATAGGATTCAGCGGAGTAGCACTTAGCCACGTAGCCTTTGGTTTAAAAGCCTACGGTCACTAGGGATATTCTTTAGAACCTTATTATTTCCCTTTTTCCCTTTTTATTTGTTAGAGAGGGCATTATCACAGCCTTATCACAAAACTTAAAAGTCACTCTATTCTATTCCATTTAATGGAGTTGGTCAAGATGGGAGAGTGGAGAATAGAGAAATACGTAACCGTCGACAAGCAGGGAAGAATAGCAATCCCCAAACAAGCAAGAGAAAAATTTGAGCTAACTGAAGGTTCAAAGCTGAAGTTCATCGCTAGAAGCGACGGTGAAGAAGTGATGACCTTGAGGAAGTATGCATAATGGCTATGGTAAGCTGGGAGATTCCTAAAGGACTCACTATGGTTGTAGGTATCTGCCACAGGGAAGTTGTCTATGGCCATATGAAGTGGGCTATGGATTTCCGGGAACTTCAGATTCCAACCCATGTGTACGGGTTAAGCAGCCATCAGCCGATAGATCACGCTCGAAACAGTATCAGCGAACTTGTCTTCGTCCACAACGCCACTTGGCTCTTTTTCATGGACACGGATATCTGCATAAGCCCTGACGGCGTGCAGAGGCTACTTGCTCGAAACCTACCGATTGTAAGTGGGTTGTACAGGACAAGAAATCCACCCTACGCCCCACTCCTCATGCGGAGGGTTCCACAGCCTCAGCCGGACGGATCCACCAAGATGGTTTTGACAGCGGTAACCTCGTGGACTCCCGGCGAGCTCTTAGAAGTAGACGCCTGTGGTGCTGGCTGTCTACTTATCCATAGGCGCGTGTTGGAAGCCTTCAAAGAGAAGGGACAGAGGCCTTTCAGATGGACCTTCGGGATACCAGGAGAACCTGAAGGATTAAGTGAAGATTTTCAATTTTGCACCGACGCACAAAAGCTTGGATTTAAGATTTTTGTCGCAACAGACGTTCCGTGCGACCACATCATTCCCGCTAGGATAGACGCCGTTACGGGAGGAATAATTCCTTTGGAGATGCCATAGATGAAAGTGATGTTGATTAGCACAACGATCTATCCCAGTCCGCCACGGGGTTATGCTGGCACGGAAATGGTTGTCTACGACCTTGCCTGTGAACTTAACAAGATGGGACATGAAGTAACCGTTGTCTCACCTGTAGGTAGCAATTTTCCCGAGGGGATAAAACATATTCCTACTGTGGAGCCTAGCTTCAATTTTATGACAGAGCAGGTGGCTTGGGGCAAATATGTAGAGGAGATCCTTCATGGTGGCTACGACATTATCCACGACCATAGCTTTATGCTGCACAGCTACTTGGCTAAGGGGGATCATCCTGAACTGAAGGTTTGTGCAACTCTCCACGGTCAGTGTCACTTCAGAACCTTGCCTCCTGTTCGTAAAACAAATTTGATCTGTCTGAGCAACTCTCATGCTATGCAGACCAGTGCAGTCCTCGGGGTTCCCGTGAAATATGTTCACAACGGTACAGATATTACACGGTATGAATATCAGGAGGAGAAACAGGACTACTTTCTCTCTCTGGGGAGAATAGCACGGTTTAAGGGAGCTCATGAGCTGATTCAACTTGCCGAAGAAATGGGTTTTAGGCTTTGGGTTATGGGAGAAGACCGTTTCGTCCAGGATCCTACCTATGTTCATCAAGTGATGAATATGTGTGGTAGAATGGCTAAGTACTTCGGAGAAGTTAGCAACGAAGCAAAAGTGAACGCCCTGAAAAACGCTAACGCCCTGCTCTTCTACGCATTGTGGGATGAACCCTTCGGCTTAACCCCGATAGAGGCTAACGCTTCAGGCACGCCAGCGATCGTAACCGCCAGAGGAGCTCTCCCCGAAATCGTGAAGCATGGAGAGACGGGGTACATCTGCAACAACAGAGAAGAATTCAAACGTGCAATCGAGAACATAGACAAGATCAAGCCAGAAGACTGTCGGAGATGGGTGGAGAGAAATTTCACTGCCAAGCGTATGGCAAACGACTACGTAAAACTCTACGAGCAGATATTGGCGGGAAACGAATGGTAAGGATTGTTCTGATCCAACCTGACAGTCCATGGGCAATAGATCCTTTAGCGTCTCATCCAGCCTTAGGGATCCTTTATCTCTCTGCTTATTTGAAGGCTAATGGATTCAAAGAGGTAGAAGTAATTGACTTAACTGGCGGGCGTTTTCCATCTAGAACTTTGTCCGCGGATATCATCGGTATAACCGCTGTTACCCCGCAATTCGATGAGGCTGAACACCTAATGGAGACCTTAGCTGAGTTGGTTCCTGAAGCTAGGTTTGTTATTGGGGGTCCTCACGCTACGGTTCACCCTGAAAGTTGCCTATCTTTTGATCACGTAGTTGTTGGGGAAGGAGAGGAAGCTATGCTTGACCTTGTAAGAGGCAATCGTCCAAGACACGGATCCTCATTTACAAGTGAGCGTGGTCTCCATGGTATTTGGAAATATCCTCCGATAAGGGATTTGGATAATCTACCCTTTCCAGACAGGGATGCGATTGATATCTACAGGTACAAGTACGTGAAAGACGGGATTCGCTACACAAGTATGATCTGTTCACGTGGCTGCTTATGGGGAAAATGTGCGTTCTGTTGCCAGACATGGCCTAAACCAGCTCGTTTCCGAAGTCCAGAAAACTGCGTAGAAGAGATGAAGGTTATTCGGGACAAGTACGGGTTTGAAGGCATATACTTCTATGATGACTGCTTCAACCTTCACCGTCCTTGGCTACGGAAATTCTGTAGGATAGCAGAGCCTTTGGAGATGAAGTTTAGATGCCTGATTAGGGCTGATGTAACCCGTAGCCAAGTTTTAGAGATGAAGAACGCTGGATGCGTTGAAGTCTTCATAGGGCAAGAGTCTGGATCAGACCAGATCCTGAAAAATATTGATAAGGGGATAACCGCTCGGCAGGGGCTTGAAGCAGTCCAAATCTGCACCGATATCGGTCTCGATACACGTGTGGGCTTGATCATCGGGCTACCTGGAGAGTCCCGTAAAACGGTTGAGGAGACGAGAGAGTGGCTGAAGACTGCGAGAAATATTAACCCTGAATTAGACTTCGACTACACGATCTGTACTGTTTATCCGGGCTCAGATATCTGGAATTACCCTACAAAATACGATATCGTTTTTGAGAGGCAGGATTGGTCGAAGATGATCTATAAGCGGCCTGTGGGGAGTTATGAGGGAGTTGTCTCCACGAGCCGCCTGTCCGCTGAAGAGGTCCTCTCTCTACAGAGGGAGGTTGAGGAGGAGTTTGAGAGTTGGGGCCTCAAGCTAGCGAGAGACTCTTGACCTATACGCCTCTCGACATTCACCGTTACGAGTGGATACGACAGAATGTTGAGGGCTTCATCTTAGAGGTTGGCGCGCAAGACGGAAGCATCTGGCGCGCTGAAGACTTCGGGCCACCCGTCGACTTAGAGGAGGTGGTACTTTTCGACTGTGATGTCTGGAAACAGAATATTCGGTTAACGTTCGTGCGGGGCGATGCTCACCACTTGCCCTTCCGAGACGGCGCCTTCGATACTGTAATCCTAGATCACATTTTGGAACACGTGGTAGAACCGGAGCTGACATTGTCAGAAGCGAAACGGGTTGCAGGGAAGAAGATCATAGTGAATCTACCCGACGAGTACAGTTGGCACCCAGCGTTGAGACCCAGCGGTCTATATGGTCCCGACGACATGGAAGACCAGATAAGGAGGATAGGTTATGGCGAACTTATGTGGAGGCAGACGTTTGGGCATCCCACTAAATTCGCTAGGTGCTTAAGATTTGTGGATGAGAAGAAGTTTAAACATTTCTGGCACATAAGAATCTTTACATCTGACACCTTCCGAGATCTAATGGTGGGAACGAACCTTAGAGTAGAGCTTTTCAAACTACGTTACCATTACCATATGTTCGTTGATTTTGCAGCGTTACTTTATAAGGAGGAGTTAAAATGAACGTTCTATTCTTCGTGATAGATGCTTTGAGAGCCGACCACCTAGGCTATCATGGCTATAACTATAACACAAGCCCGTTCTTAGACGACTTATCGAAAGAAAGCCTAGTTTTCAAGAGTTGCTACGCCAACAACAACTCAACAGAGCCCTCATCAACCACAATTGTGACAGGCAGATATCCTAAATCCCATCAGATTGTGGGAACGGAGGGCGAGGTCTGGCTCAGCAAAGATATTCCCATGCTCAGCGAGATCTTGCGTGGGAGTGGCTACAGGACAGTAAGCATCTATCCGGGAGGGAAATGGTTCAAAGAACGGTTCGACATTTATATTCCCGAGCCCCATTTCTACCCCGTAGACTACAACCTGATCAAACTTATGCACTCCCTCAGACGGCAAAAGTTCTTCATATACGTACACCTAATGACCTGCCACCTACCCTACTCAGCAAACAGAAATATAACTCATCAATTCACACCTGACTGTCCAGACATACCACTGGCGGAAAGGGAGAAGAGAAGTTTTGGAGTTCTACCAGAACCGATCAAAAGCCTCTTTCAACAAGGAGAACCGTTGAAAAAGATCGTAGGCTACTATGACGACGCAATCCTTTATACTGACAACATCCTAAGGAAAATTGTTTCTTGGATAGACCGGAACCTACCCGACACGATCCTAGTAGTGACTGCGGATCATGGGGAAAGTTTCTGGGAGCACGGAATATACTTGGAGCATAGTTGTGGCTTGTATGAACAGCAACTTCATGTTCCACTCTTGTTTAGGGCGCCACAGATAAGCCCTAGAAGTGTTCTGGGATTGGTAGAACATGTTGACATAGTTCCGACTGTCCTTGAGCTTCTTGGCATATGTGAACATTCCTTCGATGGCACATCATTGCTGAGAACCAAAGGCAAAGTTGAGATACATGCTTGCGAGAACACTTGGCAATCGAAAAGGATGATACGCAGAGGAAATTGGAAGGTAATAGTGAAGGTTGGCAGAGACTTTCAGCAACTGGGTGTCGATAAGGAGATATACAATCTTTCCAGCGATCTGGGAGAAACGAGAAATCTGATAGGTCAAGACATCCCTGAAATTCAAGCTCAGAGTATGATCGAGTCTATGGAAGAGTGGCTTAAACCCAAGGATCCCCTGAAAGAACAAGAATGCAGCCTACCTAGACTTCATCCAGAAACCCTCAGTTCTGGAGTAAAACAAAGGTTAAAGGAGGAGGGGTTCTTATGAGCTACCTTCACTCATTAATCAGTAAAAGCGTCTATATTCTCCGTGAGATTAAAGTTTCCAAGAAGAAAACTGTCACAATGTGGTCTACGGGGAAAGATAGCACAACAGTTCTAGACTTGCATCGGAAAGCGTTTTTTGGCAAGGTTCCTTGGCCCGTAGTCCATATTGATACAGATTGTAAATTTGAGCAGATCTATGAGTTTAGAGATAAACTAGCAGAAGAGTGGGATTTAGACCTCTGGATTATCAGAAACGAGAAAGCCCTGAAAGATGGCGTCTCTCCCTTCACAAGTTCGAGGGAAGAATGTTGCACAAAACTGAAGACTGAAGCTCTAAAAAAGTTCGTTGAAAGGGAGGGAGTTGAGATAATTATTGTGAGCATACGCCATGACGAACATGGAATTCGCGGTATGGAAAGGTTTGTTTCTCCGAGAGATAAACTTGGCCATTGGAACATATGGGATCCAGAAGAATTCGTGAGCCTTCAACCTGTTGAGCTTGGAAGGTGGAATCTTTATTTTTTCGATTTCTTAGAAACCTCTCACTTAAGAGTTCATCCAATTTTTCACTGGTGGGAAGAAGCCGTCTGGGAATATATAAGGCAATATAAGCTTCCAGTGAATCCCCTATACTTCTCTAAGGGTGGATATCGTTACCGAAGCCTCGGATGTATGCCCTGCACTGAACCTATTCCCAGCATCGCCAGAGATCTGGATGGAATCGTCAAAGAAGTACACGAAACTCCAGGGAGAGAGAGAAATGGTCGATCGCAGGACAAAGAGGAAACATACACGATGGAACGGCTAAGGTACTGGGGGTATCTCTAAATGGAAACCCTAAGAATCGGAGTTATCGGCACAAACACATACCCAATTCCACCTCTCGGTTACGGAGGTGAGATCTTCATCTGGGACTTGGTTGCCGCTCTTTCAGAAAAAGGTCATGAAGTGGATCTCTACGCTACGCCTTTAAGCCAGAAGCCTCCAAACGGGACGCTCTATTACATGCGGAGCAGTTACGGCTCACATATTCCCTGGTTCTTCGAGTGCGAACAAGAGGCTTACGATAGATATCGAGATCTCCTCTTGAAGTACGATGTTGTTTCAGACCAAAGCCACACGAAACGTATAGCTGAAAACCTTTACAACTTCGACAAAAGAACTAATTGCGTATCCACGCTTATAGGAAGCACCTTTAGTCATCCCAAACCGCCTTACAATATCGTGGTATGGTCCGAAGCTCATCGGCAGATGGGCATTAAAGGGATGAGTGGCTACGAGGGTAGCGGTCTCCCAGGAGAGTCTTCGGGAAAGATTAACGATGCCCGTATAGTGTATGGAGGAACAAACACGGACTGGTTCTACTTTGAACCTGAACCAGAGAATTACTACCTGTTTTTCTCGAGGTTTCATCCAAGCAAGGGCTATGACGTCTCCATTCATCTTGCTAAAGAGATGGGTTTTCCCTTGGTAGTAATGGGAGATCATCCGAAAGACGCGCCGACACCAGACCACCAATTCTACGGTATGCAACTTCTTCAAATGATCGAAGGCTGTAGCAACATTAAGTTTGTTACTCTTCCACGAGGAGACATCCACCTGCAGGAAAGAAATGAATTGAAGAGGCTGGTGCTACAGAAGGCTAAAGCCCTGATCCATCCGGTGCGTTACCATCCATGCTGGGACCTAGTAGTTACCGAGGCCATGAGCTGTGGAGTTCCAACAATAACGTTTAACCGTGGAGCTATGCCTGAACAGATAGTGAATGGGGTTAACGGCTTCGCAGTACAGTATCCATCCATTCCACATCTAAAAAAGGCAATTGAGGCAGTAGATGAAATTGACCGTAAAGATTGTAGAAGAATCGCACTAGAGAAATTCAGCCGTGAAAAGATGGCTGAACGTTACCTTGAGCTGTATAAACTTGTTATGGATGGGGAGGTTTGGGGCCTATGAAATTATTAGTGACTGGCTCAGAAGGGTTTCTGGGAAAGCACTTATGCGCCGAGTTTAAGAAACGAAACCACAAAGTCTACGGATTAGATATAGGAGCTAGTGCGACACATCCGGGAAGCATAACTGACCTAGAGTTTTTACTTGACATCCTCACCGACAGAAAAGTAGATAGAATCATACATTTAGCAGCGAAAGCGATAGTGCGAGATGTTCACTCCAATCCCTTAGACGGGTTCGACGTGAACATTATGGGAACGGCTAACGTGCTTGAGGCGGCTAGAAAATGTGATGTCGAAGGGGTAATTGTGGCTTCATCTGATAAAGCCTACGGGGACAACAAGGTACCATACACAGAGGATCTATCGCTCCTAGGATGTTATCCCTACGATGTATCGAAGGCATGTGCTGATATGCTGACACGAAGCTACTACAAGACATATGGGCTTAAAACCTGTGTAACCCGCTGTTCCAATATCTACGGTCCGGGGGATCTGAATTGGAGTCGACTAATTCCCTACACCATAAAATGTTTGATTCAAGGTGAAACCCCCAAGTTTCACGCTGGGGTTGGAGATGTCTATAGAGAGTACACCTACGTAGATGACGTGGTGGATGCTTACATCCTGCTTGCTGAGAGGCTAGATGATGCTAAAGGGCAGGCGTTCAACGTGGGTTCAAGCTTCAAGGCGACTAGGAATGAGGTAGTTATTAAGATCTTTGAGTTGATGGATAAAGAGTTCAAGATTGAACTTGTCCCCGCCTTTTTCATGGAGATCGGATGTCAGTACCTTTCAAGTGAGAAGATCCGAAAGTTAGGTTGGCAGCCAAAGACCAACTTCGAAACGGGGCTACGGAAAACAATAGACTGGTACAGAGGTTTCTTAGGTTGACGCAAAGAGTTTGTAAGAAACTGAATAGTTGCATGAAGATAGATATGGTCATGGATAAGGATATGCTGGACTTTCAAGCATCCGAACTAGTTAGAAAGGTTTGTAGTGAATGTGAACAGTTTGAGCAGGCTGAAGATCTTTCACTTCGCGTGTTCTTGCTTTGTGGCGGGGCTGGAACCAGACTATTCCCGTTCACGACATTGATTCCTAAGGCTTTACTTCCTATCGGAGGTAAACCCGTTTTGGCTTGGATTGTCAGAGACCTCTACAGTCACGGTTTAAGACACATTGTCGTGCTTGCTAACAAACGGTTTGAAGACCAGTTCAGGTATCACGCTAGTGCTATGGAAGCCCACTACAAGTTGAAGATAGACTTTGGGTTCAACGTGAACAGTGAGGACCTGGGCACAGCGGGAGAAATCTTAAGTGTCAAAGATATGGTGACTGACACCTTTATGGTCTACTATGGAGACATAATCACAGAACTAGAATTTGAGGATCTGATACGTTTCCACAAAGACTTTTCTCCTGAGCCTTTGGGAACTCTAGCAGTGTCTAAAAGCCTTAAAGTTCCTAAAGGAGTGGTTGAAACAGATGGGGGCGTGGTGAAAACCTTCGTTGAAAAGCCCTCCATTCCGTTGAAAACATGGTGTGGCGTAGCCGTCTTCAAGCCAGAAATCATAAACTACATTAATACGGGCGACGACTTCAGCCTACATGTTATTCCAAAAGCGTTAAAAGATGGGGAGAAATTGAGAACCTACCTCTTTGAAGAAGAATACCTAGACATAGGTGACCTTGAAAACTATAAACGCGCGCATCAGTTTTTATCGAAGGGCTCTTGGAAGTAATATTGTTCTCTAACGTGGCAACCCCATCACAACCCTTTCACAAAACTTATTAACTATTGCCCCTATTTCTTAAGTAACACAAGATGGAGTGGATTCAGTGTCAAAAATTATAGAAGACCTATTTCTGCTTGAGAATTATCTGCTCGGCCTAGTCTTCCCAGCGAAGGGGTACGTCTTCTTTCACATAGAACGGATAGAGGATTACATGTACCTCTACGATAGGATATTGGATGTAGCTACGTTGACTACGGCTGGTCAGATAAGCGCCGATGAGCACCTGAGTGCCGTAAGGCTCTTGGACGAGGAAGGAAACGATATCCTAGAAGTTGAAGAGAAGAATCACATATACCATATCTTCTACGGAATTAATCCCAGCCGCTTGAAAACCTACTGGTACTTCACGAAAACTGTTGCTAGGGGAGCCCCAGATGTTACCTCAATGGTGCCCAAGGCTAAATGGGGATACATAGATGGCTTTGAGTCTCCCTTCGACGCGCCCTCACTGAAAACTGAAAAGTTCATCCCTTACGGTGAGAACATGACAGCTTTCGCCTTCCATAACCCTGGAACTGTCCCCATAAGGCGGGCGGACGATCCTATGCTGAAGTTTCAGGGTAAAATGTACGGGGTCTCTGTGATTAAGGATGTAAATCTAATAGAGGGCATACTTACCAGGAAGGTAAATGCCCGTCTAGCCACTCTTGGAGGTTTGGAGACATTCACGTACAACATTCATGAAGTCTACGGCGTAAAACCCGTACCGTTTATGGCTACAAGAGCGGAGATTGAGGAGGCCGTTGGTTGATGGTCAAAAAGGCAGATCTGAAGACCCTTCAGTTTGTGGCAACCACTACCCTTCGGAACATTGGGTTAGAGGGTGTTGGTGCTAGTGCTGAAGGAATTCCCGAGGATTTCAAGAGGTATGTGTACTACGCTAAGTATCACAACCCATCTGCCTCATTCACCGTACTGACAATCTATGAGCGACACGGAGGAGTGCTAGACCATGTTGAGGATCAACAGGGACTAACACAGTACACTACTGAAATACTTCCAAAGGGAAAACCTGACCCTGACGCACCTATAATGACTTTCAGAGGAAGTGGTTTCATAGCGGCGCAGACGAGCGGAGGAAACATCCTCGTCACGTTGAGAGTTTACGACGAGCCAGGTTAGGAAAATGTCCAGTGGCGATGAGATTCCTCGGACACGTAGCTTTTTGGATCTGATGACAAGGATAGATAACCTCATAGAAGAGATGCTTAAACCCGTAACCGACTACTTAAGTGAGGAGAAAAATGCCCCTGTATCTCCAAACCGTCTCGAGTATGACTTGAAGAAGAGAATTCACAGATCAGCACTTAACGGCTATATCGCGAACGGGGGACCTGGAAACCTTGAAGTTAAGATCAATAAGTTGGAGTCTATAAGAGTTGCGAATGGAGAGATTCTTGACTTCAACCCCTACACCAAACGCCCCTTAGAGATAAAGTATGTTGAGGTCAGAACGCCTACAACCGCTACCTTCAGAATCCTGTTGTGGTAAAGATGTCTCTCAGAAGCATTTTGAGTAAAATAGACATAACCGAAGATGTTTGGTCGTATGTTACAAGGAGGCTGACTAGCCTAGCGGTTCCAGACGACATCATAAAGTTTTTAGGGAAAGGAACAGGCACAGAAGTTCCCAGTAACAAGAGCATCTACGACCTCATAGCCTTAGACCGATGGGACGTAAGACTCCCAGCAGCAAGGGCAGCCCTTATAGACCAGATCACGGACATCATAAAGTTTTTAGGGAAAGGAACAGGCACAGAAGTTCCCAGTAACAAGAGCATCTACGACCTCATAGCCTTAGACCGATGGGACGTAAGACTCCCAGCAGCAAGGGCAGCCCTTATAGACC
>Ga0315314_1001976_pt1 | contig 17372 bp, 16 predicted proteins | sample TDP9_MG_FD_203631 | JGI IMG/M metagenome (GOLD analysis project Ga0315314, IMG submission 203631) | Freshwater sediment microbial communities from Lake Towuti, South Sulawesi, Indonesia - TDP9 | ecosystem: Environmental > Aquatic > Freshwater > Lake > Sediment | place: Indonesia: South Sulawesi...
ACTTCCTTGTTTTCAACACCTATTTTCTGTAACACGGAAAGCAGCGCTTCAATGTTCCGCAAACGGTGAAAAATCCTGACATACAGTTTTGAAAGCGAATGCGAGGCGATTAAAGGACTTGTTTTTTCTATGACTTTCTCGGAAAGCGCTTTTTCGTCGGTGGGAGCAAGTCCTCCACAAAGTGTTGCTACTGCGATTGCGCTAACTTCTGATGGATGTATTTTAGAAAGGTCAAAAACCTCTTTAATAGCTTGTTCTGGAACTCCCGCATAATGTTTTATGTTTCTAAGACGCTCTTCTTGTACCGCTGCCAGGACTCTTCCGTTCTTTATCAGAGCTGCACCAGCGTCATGCATATCGTCAATTCCCAGAACGACTATGTTCTGCTTAGCCAAATGCTGTTCTGCACCTTCCTCTCAACGCATGCCCGAATGCTGTCCTGACTATATTGCTCCCATGTTACGAAAAGACCAGAACATTCTCCTTGCGGTTTCGCTGTTGTAGAAAAAAGAAGCGCCAAATTGATATACTTTTCCGAAGGCGAAGTAATCGTAACTGGTCAAGCGCCCGCCCCATCTTTTCTTGAAGTCGTAGACACCACCAAGGAAAGGGTCGCCAAGAGATGGGTCCGCAACTCCTCCTAAATCATAAATCTCGACACCATTACTATTTGCCCACTGGATGCTTTTCCATTGTATAAGATTGTTCGGTTGAAAAGGCAAGAATTCTGGCAAGGAAGCGTTTTGCAAATAGATCATGTACCATCGATGAATCAAGAACAATGAACCTGCTATCAGACGGTTATCAAGACTCGCGATGAGAAGCAAAGCCATCTTATTTGGGCATAGAACATTGAAGACATTTCTGAAAAATGACAAGGGCATTGCTGCTAAGTTGTGTGCCATCGAATGCTTTCTGTGAAGACTGTAATATGTTTCCCACTGAGTCCATAAGGTTGCCTCCTCAACTCTCACTCCAAGGCGTTCGGCCTTTCTGACCCCCCATCTTGCTTTTTTGTCAACACTGTTCCACAAATCATTCTTCTTGATTCTTGTACGAAGCAGAAACGTACAGGTTCTAGGATGGACCGCCTTCAGCCCTAAAGACTTGAACTTGCTGGATATTAGGGGAGATGGTTGAATCACCTTAAAGAGACAGTTTCTTCTTTCATTCAAGTATCTTATTAGTCCTTTCAGAACCTTATTTTCACTGTCAGGTAGGCACAGCGGACCTCCTCGAATCTCTACATACCTAAGTTGTGGGATGAGAAGGTTCCTCTCAGTAGAGACTACTCCCCCAGCCCCGCCTCCGATTACTAGAAACCTTGGACTCAAGTTCAATGATCTTTTCATCACTTCACTCCATTCAAATGTTTGAAAAGGATCGCAGATCACGCTCTTGTCTTGAATCTCTTTCCACATGTCTGCCATGCATCCGGAATCGTTCGAATTGACCAAGTTCTCAGTTGGCATCAACAATCTCATGCTCGGCTATTTCTTTCATTAGGGAAAGCTTGTATCCCCTGTTTTCGTAATGGTCAACAATATGCTGAAGTCTTGAGAAATATTTATCCACAAACAGATGTCTCCAACCTCTGAATCTGACCGCATCTTGAGTGTGCAAGTCGATGATCACTAGTGAATCGTCAGTCCTCCGAAAAAGAGATTCAGGAAACAACCTAATGTATGATCCAATAAACGGCACATTTAGGAATCCCAGCTTCTTGGAACAAACCGGAAGCTCCGTAATGGAAAAATCTCCGGCTTCAACGACGGAATGCTTCGATGGATGATAAGCCGATCCCATAGTCAACGTTTTTCCATTGTATTTTCGATACAGGATGACGCTAGAGTCATAGACATAGTATTTTGACAGCAACTCTAAGATCTGTGGGTTAACGATCAAACCATGGGCTCTGAATCCTATGACATCAACTCCAAAAATTCCCTTAAGAAGCACCTGTGACTGGGCAATCTCTCTCTGAAGGTCACCAAAGGACAAACCGGTTAGGTATTTAGGTGGAAAAGTATGGCCGCAGCCGTGAGAAGCGACTTCAATGTTGGGCTTCATGATAAGATCTGCATCCAATTTTGGCAAGGCTTCACATGAGACAAACAATGTAACCGGATAGCCTTGCTTGCCAAAAAAATCGACAAGTCTGGGCAATCCCTCAGATACTCCTCGGTAAGTACAGCAAGTTCTGTCGGCAAACGCAGCGGAATCAGATTCTGTGTCAACTGTCAATGCGAGAAAGCTCATGAGATTTCCGTCTGCCTAAAACGTTCGTTATGAGCCTGAGATCGACTTCTCGTTAACGCAACATAGAGTCTCTCATAGCTTTCTATCACAGAGTCCCAGTTGTAATTCGCCACAACATTCATTTGACCGGCAACCCCCATCTCGTGTGCGATCCCAGGGTTTTGCATAAGGTGGACTATCCCTTCTTCAAGCCGTTTGTCGTTCTCGGGTGAAACCAACAAGCCCGTCTCAGAATTAATGACCAAATCTGAAATAACGCCAACGTTTGTGGCAATTACGGGCTTCGCTAAAGCGTAGGCTTCAAGTATTGACATAGGCAGACCCTCAGATATAGAGGGCAGGACGAAGATATCTGAAGCATTTATGAGATCAGCAACATCATTTCGCCACCCCGTAAAAATGATGTGCGGATTCGAATACTTGCTCAGTTTTGAACGCAAGGGTCCATCGCCAACAATCAGAAATTTTAGGTTTTGAAACCTATTACTGAGACTATTGGCAACCTTAAGCAGACGAGCAATCCCTTTTACGTGCTCAAGTCGCCCAACGAAAATTATCACTTTATCTGATGGGCTTATTCCGAATTCGTTTCTAACATCTTCAGGTGGCCTTGTTGCACGAAAGGTTTTAAGATCTATTCCGAGTGGGCACGTAGAAACCTTGTAGTCGTCAACACCCATCCATTCTGCATACCTAACGAGGTTAGGACCTAAAACGACTACATGATCTACCGCGCGCAAAACCGCTCTGCCCAGTGTATATGTATAAGCAAGGCCGACCGTGTCGATTATCTTTATTCCGTAACGCCAATTCAGGCCAGGATAGCCTATTACTGTTAACACTAAAGGAATACTGTTCAATCTTCTCTTCAGGAAGAAAGCCACAGCACTGGTCAGGTATTCATAGTTCCAGAAATGCACTATCTGAATGTCTTGTTCATCGCAGATCTTTAGTATCTTGCTTAGTAGATTTGGAAAGGACGGAACAAAATAGAATATGCCCGGAAAAGACAATGATGGAAACCTGTGGACTTCAACACCTTCTATGAATTCATGGCTGGGGGCTCCGAAAGCTTCAGAAGCCAAAGCTACGACTTTGTGCCCTCGCTTCACAAGTCGTGTCGACACCTCAAAAACGTCTGGTCGAAGCTTGATCCTCGCATTTCGCGAATGAAAATACGAGCAAACCATGCAAATGTTCAATTCGTGCCTGCCCAGCTATGCGTCTCGCAATCCATTGATCTTGAAAGAACTCAGTATCTCCAGTCATCAATAGATTTGACGTATTGCATTATCTGGTCATTCGTTTGAACCGCTTTTTCCCCGGCTGGAGATCCGTATGCCACTGCTTTCTCTTTTATGCTCCTCGTAACCACGGATCCAGCTCCTATTAGAGCATATTTCCCGATTGTTACGCCAGGTAAGACTTTTGTTCCAGCACCTATTCGAACATAGTCTTCGACAACAATTCCCTCCAAACCTTCGCCAAGAACCATCTTTCTGTTGTCAAGAAAAATGCATCCTGGCGCGATAAAGACTCCGGCTCCGATTCTCACTGATTGAGTAACATATGATTGGCTCTGTATCATGGATTTGTTGCCTACTTTAATGTAGCCGTCAAGAATAGCTTGTGTTCCAACAACGCAATTATCGCCTAGTGCAACGTGTTCTCTGATTAGTGCGTTATGACCGGTTCGAAGCTTCTCACCTATTTTCACGTGCGTATATATTTTAGATCCAGATCTTATGATTGAATCCTCACCGATCCTCGTCTTAGGTTCCTTCACGAGAAACTCAGCAACCCTTGAACTGGTAGCCGAGAAATCCGCACCCTGTAATTGAAGTTTAGAAGGATGCCCGATCACGCAGTGGCTCTCGATAACGCACCCGTCCTCAAGCACAGCGCCTGACAAAATATGCGTAAAAGGACCAATCTTGATACCCTTACCTAGTTCAGCTCCCTCTTGCACATAGGCTTTCTTGTCAATCTCTGAATTCTCTTTGGAGCGCATGGCTTCTTCCTTTGCAGTCAAATCGGTCCATCTGATATTATCAGAGCAGTGGTCTTGGGGGGTTCTCCATGAATTCCTTGATGCTCGAAACAACGTAGTCCATTTCATCAGTCGTCATCGTTGGGAAAATGGGAAGAGTGAGAACTGTCTGCGATAGCTTCTCTGTAGTACGAAGATAACCCTTTTCAAAACCGAACTTCTTCTTGTAGAAAGGACTTTGGTGCACTGGCGAAAAATAGACTTTAGTTGTTATTCCTTTTCCTGTCAAGTGATTCTGCAACGCATCTCTTGCTTTTCCTCCACCCTCGACCTGTATAGTATACATTTGGTACACATGATGGTATCCGTTCGCTGGATCTGGTGGAGTTATCCCTCTTATAGTTGAAAGCCTCTTTGTAAGATACGCGGCCTTTTCTCTCCTAAATGCCACGGCTTTTTCCAGCTTCGCCATCTGAGAAATACCCAACGTTGCCAATATGTTTGACATGCGCCAGTTGTAGCCGAGCGCCACGTATTCCCCCATTTGGCTGGAGCTAAAGTAGTCTTCTGTCTCAACTCTGCCATGAGATCTGAGCAACTTTAGTTTTTCATACACACTGCGCTCATCTGTAACCACTAGGCCACCTTCCCCAGTTGTGATTACCTTGTTTCCGCAAAAACTGAGCACGGCGGCATTCCCGAAGGACCCGACTTTCCTTCCGTTTAAGGTTGCCCCCAAAGATTCTGCAGCATCTTCAATGAGAAGCAATTTATGATCATCTGCCACTTCTCTGAGCTTGTCAATGAGGCATGGTCCCCCTCCATAATGTATGGGCATTACAGCCTTGGTTCTTCCGTTAATCCTCCTCTCTACATCTTCCGGGTCGAGTCCGTAGGTTTTCTCTTCGATGTCGGCGAAGACTGGACACGCTCCCACAAACAAAACAGAATTAGCCGTGGCTATAAAGGTAAATGACGGAACGATCACTTCATGACCTCGCCTTATTCCATAGGCCAAAAGGACTGCGTGAAGTGCTGACGTTCCTGAGTTGAAGGCAACACCGAATTTCCTTCCCACGTAGTCGGCGACTATTCGTTCAAATCTATCAACGTTGGGTCCAGTGGCCCAAGACATGCCTTGTCTGATGACTCTGGATACACCGTCTACGTCATCCTCATCTGAATAGATCTTGTATAAGGGAACCTTTCCAGCGTTCAACTCATTTTTCCCCTGGCATTACAACTCGCCAATTTACCATGTCGCAATGAAAAGTTTTCAACAGAATAACTCCTGCTATGCTGCTCTACCATTTTGCCGTTCTTGCGGTGTTTTGTCTTTTGTTCCGTCTCGCTCATTGCTTTTGCGATAGTTGTCCACGGATATTTGCATGGTCAACTTCATCAGAAGTGTATGCAGCTCAGATATCTTGTAATGCAGATAAAAGAACAAGAATAGAAAGAAGGAAAAACCTAAAGCTACAATGGCCGATATTGAGTACTCTGCACCAAACAAATTTGTAATCAGATATATGACTGATGGTGCAACGGAAACTACGCATACAGAAAATCCAACAATAAACCAGACTGCGAAGATTCTTCCAGGGATCTTTCGCCTTCTTAAAAGAATTAAGTTTATGAGCAACAGTGCTAAGCCAAAGGTGAGACCAATTATCGAGTACCTCTCGAGCACTCAAAGTTTCCTCAGGCGACTGTTTCGGCTATGAGTGTAGTTAACAGCCTTAATGGATACATTAGCATTTTCCTAGGAGAAAAGCTTTTAGACTTGCCGTGGTTTCTTGGAAGAACCTCGATGGGTACTTCTTTTAGCCTCAAACCCTTCTTGGTCGCTATAATGGTTTCTGCAACCCAAAAGACTGAGTCTTCAATCATTCTTCTTTCCATGTAGATTGGCAACAACGTTTGAATTGCCTTGCTGTTCCAAGCGCGCATTCCAGAAGTGATGTCAGTTATGTCTTTCTTATGAAGGAGAGAAACAATCGATGAAGAGAAGACCCGCCCACTATCCTTCACTGAAGAGTCATGATTGCTGTTGTTTATCTTCAGGTAGCGGGATCCTACGCTTATGTCCGTTTCGTCTAAAACGAGAGGTTGCATCAGCTTTGAAATGTCTTCCGGTCTGTGCTGACCGTCTGCGTCAATTTTTACTGTGTAATCAAAACCCTGTGTTGCAGCTATCAAGTATCCAGTCTGGATCGCGATACTCCCACCACAATGGAAGGGGAGACTCACAACCCTCGCCCCAGCTGCTTTGGCATTTTCAACTGTTTGGTCGTCTGATCCGTCGTCGATCACAATTACGTCAAACTCTGGACACAATTCCTTAGTGGTCTTTATTACGCTGCCTACGGTTTCCTCTTCGTTGTATGCTAGTATCATAACCATTGTTTTTTGAGTCATTGTCTCAGGCTTTCTTTGCATTGATTGATGAATTCCGGTATTTTCTTACGCGGATGCATTGGCGTGAACTGGAAGGTTTCTTTCATCAGAGAATTGTCTGCGTAAATGCTATATTCGTCTTGATTTGCCCGTTCACGCCTAACCTGTACCGAAGGGAAGCTTTGCTGTACCATTTCAGCGATCTCGCTTATTGACACGCCTACTCCTGAACCCACGTTTATAGTCTGCCCCCCGCGATTGGTCGTGTCAATAGAGCTTGTGAATGCTTTGACAACATCTTGCAGGAGGACAAAGTCTCTGAGCTGACGACCGCCTTTGACAATGAGAGGTTCGTTGGCGATGGCTTTTCTGAGGAAGAGAGAGATTACGCCCTGTTCCTTGTCCATGTCTCCATAGACGTTAAAGAGACGCAAAATCGTAGGTTTGAAGCTGTGGCGTTTCGAATACTGACGTATGAGTTGCTCGGCGGACAGTTTATGGGAGCCGTATATTGTCGACGGCCTCGGAGCGGATTTTTCGTTTACTTTGGGTCCGTTCGTTGCACCATAGATGGCAGCAGTGGAAGGAAAGATGAGGCGTTCCGCTTTGCTCTGCCTCATGGCTTCCAACAATGCTTGCACACTGGCTACGTTTAGTTTGTAGCTGGCATTTGGGTCTTGCTGGCAATCTGCGACTGATGCCAGCCCGACCATATGGATAACGTCTGTGACCTCGCCACTACACATGACCTTCAATAATTTGTCCGAGTCAAAGATGTCTCCTTGTAGCCAGATGACATTTCGTTCCTTATTGTCAGCAGCATTAACGTCATAAACGAAAATCTCACGATCAGTTCGGTTGGAAAGAGCTTTTGCGATATGCGACCCGATGAAACCTAACCCGCCGGTGATTAGAATGCCGCCTCTCATGCGGGTGCTCGCCTCTTGTTTATGCAGCATTCGTTGGGTCCTGAAGGAGCTTGACAAATAAGCAATCGATGGTCGCCCTTCCTCTCACTGAACTCTTTCCCATCATAGAGACTGCTGAAAAATCTCTTAAAGGTTACTCCTAGAATGTTACAGAACATACTTCTAGGCATGGATTCAGCCTTTGATACTATTCCCACGGTTTCTTCTCACTGCCTTGATCTACAAGTACAGGCTGCTGGCGCCAAGGTACATGATGAAATTCTTGTCTTTCACCCAATCTGGCGCTGCCTTGTTGCCCCATTTCTGAGCAATTATGCTGAGCTCCCAAGCGAGTTGAGTTCCAAGCCTCTGAGCCTTGACGAGGAAAACCTCACTCAAGGCTCCATAGATCTTCAGCAGAATGCTTGTAAGGGCATTGCGCAATGTTGAACTCTGAACTTTTTCTACGCATCTGATCGTCAAGTCTACAATTGCTCTTTCTATCCTAAAGAGGGCTTTGAACCATACTTTTGTCCTTATCGCTCTCAACTTGATCTCAGCAAGATTTCGCCCCGTAATCAAAGTGCATTCCTTCCTTCCTCTCAAATAACTAACTCGCCGAGTAGCCCAATCACTCATAATTTACATGATTAGCGTCATATTAAAAGGTGATTCCGGGAATCTTCATAGAGTGCGTGCCCTCGACTTTCTCCCTAAACTTCCAAGAAACCTGGTGATTGCCAGCCTGTGCACGTGTCAGCCTAAGGATATGTAACGGATTAAGCTTTTAGGTATTCATTTTGGCACCATGTTGCTGACTGAAGACTGCGTTCCATATATCAGTTGACCATTAACGGTCAACTCACTGGTTCTTCATTCTCGTTCTATATGACACAATTGACCCCTGTAGATGGGCTATTAGCCAAAAGCGTGAGCGAAACTAATAGCACACTATGGAGTTTCTCCATGTTCTAAAATGTCCAATATTTTCTGAGCGGCTGTTCCATCTCCATAGGGCGATGTTTTTGGCAGTCTGCGTTTTTCGTTGAGGGTTTGTTCCATCGCTTTTAAAATACTACCTTTCTTCACACCTACTATTTTCGCAAATCCCGCTTCTACTGCTTCTGGGCGTTCTGTGGACAGCCTAATCACCAAAACTGGTTTTCTAATAGGCGGTGCGGTTGCTTCTTCTTGTATTCCTCCAGAGTCGGTTATTATCATTTCACAGTTACTCATGAGCACGAGAAAATCAAAGTAGCCAAGTGGCTGAACAAGCTGAACATTATCTGCGTTTGCTAGCTTCCCCAGTTTTCTTTGTTGACGCAACCTTTTTCTGCTTCTTGGATGAATCGGATACACCACAGGAATAGGCGCGCTGACAAAGGCTTCAACAAAACTTCTAAGCACAGCGGGATCATCCACGTTTTCTGCCCGATGTGCTGTAACCAAAGCAAATCGCTTAAATCTAATCTTACTCATGATGTCTGACTTCTTCTGGGCCAAAGGCATGTGTTGCATTACTGCGTCGATAACCGTGTTTCCAGTGACGTAGATGTTTCCCCAGACTGCTTCCTTCTTGAGATTCCTGCTTGCTGTTTCTGTTGGCGCGAACAGGTACTTTGATAAGTGATCGACGAGGCGGCGGTTGTGCTCTTCGGGCATGCGCAGGTCAAAGCTTCTGAGTCCCGCTTCCACGTGACCGACCGGTGTGTTGAGTTTCACTGCTGCTAAAGCAGAGGCTAACACGCCATTCGTGTCACCCTCGACCAAGACCGCTCTAGGGTTTGTTTCCTTAACGGCCCGTTCGACGTGTGTGAGCATTCTTGCAGTTTGCAACCCGGGGGAGTAGGCTTTAACTTTGAAGCCATAATCCGGCGACGGAAGCTCCAGTTGCTCAATGAATTGCTGAGACATGTTGTAGTCGTAGTGTTGTCCGCAATGGACGAAGATGTATGGAATCGATTGCTTTTGCATTGCGCGGATAATAGGTGCCATTTTGATGATTTCGGGTCTTGTGCCCACAACTACCATGAAACTGTCGCTGATTAAGTCCACCTTCTATGTGAAGTCAGACAGGGAAGATGATGGTTGCCTGTTATGTGGGATCTTGTACTAAAACCTTGATACGTAAAGGCTCCACGAGACGGTAAAGTTTAAAATGTGCACTGTGGAAAGGTGATTCACAACTTTGGACTTATAATGTCCTCGGGTCTAATGTGCATAGTATCTGGGAGAATTGGCATGAAAGGGATGATGTTGAAGAAAACCGCGGTTTTTCTAATATCTGTGACGTTGTTCTCTCTGCTAGGATTCTTGGTTGCGCCGAAAGCGTCGGCTGTTCCTTCCATTTCGATTAGTCCTTTAAGCGGCTTTGTTGGAGAAACACTCATGGTGAATGGAACAATCGACACTACAGATGGAAGCTTCACGGTGAGGTGGAATCAAGCGTTTAATGTTACAGGAGTGGCTGCAGGTAACGCAACCTCGGTGTCTTTTCCGATTCCTCCGACTGTGGGCGCTCCCTATCCTTCTGGACGCAATGTTACAGTTGAATTAATCGACGAGGCTTTGGACGTTGTTGTGGCAGCAACGAATTTTACCCTCTTTACCAAATTTGATATGCAAGTGGAAACTCCCGAGTCGCCGAAGCAGCTTCAAGAAGGAACAACTGTTCGACTTAATGCTACGGTAGCTGGAGGCGAACCTAACACTGTTTACGCGGCGAACATCACGGTTAGGAATACTGCAAATCAAACTCACTGGGTCTCTGCTTCCTTGTCCAATACTACAACGTCTGGCTCTGGGTCGGTCGCCGTCGTCTATCCGTTGGATTTCACTGCAGGGGCTAACATGAATTACACTGGCGCCTACAAAGCATTCCTTAACGACACTCTGGTTGAAAGAGAGTTCTCTGTGGGCTTGACTGACAAGACTGAGTACAGAAGGAATGAAGACGTTCTCGTTCGAGCCGCTGGATACAAGCCGTCTGAAGCAGTGAACGTGGACATGAGAACCGGAGAGTCCTCCGTATCGGGTTTTCCCAAGAACATTAACGCAACTTCAGGAGGCTTGGTCACACTGACTTGGAAAGTTCCTCTAAATGCTGCCCCTGGAACCTACACTATCGCTCTAAGTAATACAACTTCGGGTGGCACTGTAAAGACGCCGAACGATGCTCAGAACTTTAACGTCACTGGTGTCGTGTGCTTAATCCAAACAAGGAATCTGGCTGATGAGGCTTATGGAGGTGCATTGATTGAGGTTTATAATGTGTCCGCTCCGACTTCAGCTCTGATTACAGGAAGCACTAACTCAACTGGGTGGGTCCGGTTCAATCTTGAGAGTGGCAACTACACTTTCAAGGCTTTCGTAAAGAACGTTGAAGTAGGGGCGCTCCTGAATCAGACGATAACAGAGGACACGGAGTTCCCTCTTGAACTCCGATTGGTCAACTTCACAGCCACTGTTGAGACCGAAGGGGGCAAGGGCATGCCGCTGATTGACGTAACATTGAATTACAATTACACGACGCGTGACAATAAGACAGTTGCAGTAGTGGCAACTGCACAGACCAACATAACCGGTGTCGCTGCAATTCGGAATCTATTCACAAACGTAACTTATGAAGTGGAAGCCAAACGCTACGGCTTGTTGTTCAATGCCACAACGTTGGTTGTCGAGTCCTCGCCTTCATTGGGCTGGATAAGCCTAGACCTGACTTTACCAACGTACACACTAAGCGTACATGCCTTGGATTCCAAAGATAGTAATGCGGCTGGAGTGGTCGTCAGGGTCTACGAGTGGGCTTCTGGTGTAACGACCCCGGTTCAATCCATGGAGACTAATCTTAGCGGAGACGCGTTCTTCTCGTTGCTGTTTGGAAGGTATGTTCTAGGCGCCTACGCGGGCGACAATTTTCTCAGTGAAACCGTTATAGATTTAGACAAGCCTTCAGCGTTTACATTGAATCTTGTGACGCTGAACGTTGATGTGACAGTTTCTGTTTTCGACTTTTTCGGTCGGCCAATAGCAAACGCTGAGGTAAAGCTTGAACGAAAGAGTGGTCAGGATTTCGCGTTGGTTATGAGTCAATTCACTGATAGTGGCGGCGTTGCACGGTTCACTTCCATAGTGGGCGGCGAGTCTCGATTATCGGTTTATGCTGGCGGCAAGCTCGTAGGAGTTCAGACACAGTTTTTGGGCTTTGGCTCAAGCGAGGCGAGTTTTAGTACAGGCGAGTATGTTGCGTTGTTTGGCTACCCGATTGCGACGGGCGCGTTTGCACTGTTGATCTTTGTAATCCTAGTTTTCGTTATTGTCGCCCTTGCTATGGCTCGAAAGCGCATCTCAAAGGTTCTTAGTAGAAAATCTAAACGGTGACTGTCAAGAAAACTTTATTATCCACTTAGCCATAGCCATAATTGTCGAAGAGCAATTGGAAACAACGCTTGAAAACACAGGTTTGTTTTAAAGACAGGTTGTGTTGCTTTTGGCTGGAGTCCAACATTGTTCTCCAAAGTGCAACTTGTTCAGATGCGGTAAGAACGCCATGATGTATCGTGGCGACACAGTTTGGTGCAGGTGGACCGAGGAAGACTGTGATGTTGCTAGCTGCAACTTTGCCACGTGCGCGAAGCGGCGGCTTCTGCCTCAAGGCGTATGCGGCGAAAGCGTCAAGAGAAAGACCGTAGAAACTGAGCCTGAGAAAACAATAATTCCCACCGTGAGACTGAAGGGTAAGGCTCTACGCAAACTGGGCGAAAAAGAAATCTTCTAGTGCATGCTCCCGAACACCTTACCAGATAGTCCACAGGCAACTCTGTTGCCTTCGTTGAGAAGACTCGTTTTTGCAACAGATTGACTAGAAATAAGCAAAAAGTCATAAACTAAATGCTAAAATAGTAAGCATGCACGGAGGGAGAGGCGAATGTCTTTCAAAGACAGCTTGGAGTCAGAACGTCTTTCAAAGGTATTCGCTGCTTTGAGCAATCCGATTCGGCTTAGAATCTTGGCAATCATCAGCGAGACGAAGAGACCATTGCATATCAAGGCGATTGCCAGAGCCCTACAAATGGACTACGCTGCCACGTACCGCCACGTAGACGTTCTAAAGAAGGCGGGTTTGGTGCAAATCTTCGAGGTAGGACGCTCGCGAGTGCTTTCCCCTCTGCAAACAGATTTGGTGAAACAAATACTCTCGCTAGCGAAACAAATTAATCAATAAAATGCTTTCAACAAAATCAGTATCGCACAAAATCTACGGACTGTTGAAACTATAATATGCCCAAACCATTGAGAACCGGAAAAATGATTACCGCATTGGCTGGTGGGGTTGGTGCCGCGAGATTTCTAGGAGGATTGATTCGCCTGATCCCTCCTGAAAAACTAGCAATCATAGTTAACACTGGTGATGATATCGAACTTTATGGTTTACACATCTCTCCAGATCTTGATATAATTATGTATACAATGGCGGCTGTCGTTGATGATGAAAAGGGTTGGGGTGTTAAGCAGGACACTTTTCATTGCCTTAACTTTCTTCAAAAATATGGATGCGAAACATGGTTCAAGTTGGGTGACAAAGACCTCGCCACTCACATCTATAGAACCTATCTTCTCAGTAGGGGGTTAGGGCTTTCTCAGGCAACTGACAGGCTGTGTCAGGCTCTTGGACTAGGGGTAAAGATACTTCCTATGACAGACGATAAATTTGAAACTATAATCGTGACGGACAAGGGGAAGATGCACTTTCAAGAGTATCTCGTCAAGAAACATGCGCAGGACAAGGTGGTCCGTGTCGAGTTTAAAGGCGCTGAAGAGGCTCAACCCGCTCCCAGTGTCCTAGATGCCATTCTAAATTCTGACGCTATCATCATCTGTCCAAGTAACCCAGTCGTAAGCATAGGCACAATCCTCTCGATAAACGGCATACGAGATGCGTTGAAAGAAACAAAGGCAAAGGTTATCGCAATAAGCCCGATAGTTGGTGGAGCTCCGATAAAGGGACCTGCTGACAGGCTGATGCAAGGTATGGGTCTGGAGGTTTCCGCTTACGGTGTTGCCGCCCTTTACAGGGATTTCGTAGACGCCTTTATCATAGACATTGTAGACAAAGTTCAAAAGACACGAATCGAGACGCTGGGACAGACAGTAATTGTAACAAACACCGTCATGAGGAACCTAAGAGACAAGGTTCAACTAGCTAAAGTGGTTTTGAATCTAATTGAGAGAAGGAACAACTAAACAAAAGCAAGTGTTCATTCTCGAATAGACATGTTATTATGACTGAAATGACATATCAGTGTTGATAAATTTTAAAAACAATTCAACATAATTTTAATGCTCTAATCTCAGTTAAGGGGATTCGGATGAAGCTTTCATTAAGACAAATCGCGTTAATAGCCGTCATGAGTGCCTTCGGGAATGTTTTAGGCTTTCTTTCGATAAGACTGCCATCTGCGCCTGGCACAACAGTTGAATTTCATTTGTCGGTTTTTCCTTCTTTACTGCTCGCCGTATCACTTGGTCCAGTAGCTGGGGCGATCACTGGCGCGTTAAGTCTAATAGCGTCTACAATGAAAATAGGGAATGTCTTCATACCCTTTGGGAACGCGTTATTAGCTGGGATCACTGGTTTTCTTGCTAATAGATTCAAATTTCCATTAGCCGCCGGTGGTGCCGTTGCCATGATTGCATATTCGCCCTACATATGGCTCGCCTGTTTAATCTACAATGTCCCCCAACCCGTCATAGCCTTCATAATTGTAAAGGCTTTCATTGAGGTATTGATCTCTTGTACTTTAGTAGAATTTATGTTATTCAGACCAGAAGTTAAGAGACTTCTCGCCGGGTTTAAAACATAACTTCACCCATGAACTAATGTGCGTCTCTACGAGTCGTTGAGTGCCATGTCGATTTTTGCCGTTGTTCCCGTAAAATCACTTCTTAAGTCGAAGACAAGACTCTCATCCGTTCTTAATCCACAAGACCGCCAAACTCTTACATTGAGCATGCTTGGAGACGTTTTGAAGGCTTTGAAGTCTTCAATGGTTTATCAAATTATTGTGGTAAGCTCAGACAAAACAGTTAAAGTGTTAGCTAACAAGTTTGGAGTTGCACATCTTTCTGAAAGTCAATTAGGGCTGAATCCGGCTATTGAGCAAGCCACCGAATGGTGCATTCAGGATGATGCGGAATCGGTTCTTGTGTTACCTACTGATGTTCCGTTGATAATGCCGGAAGACATAAACCAAATAGTTAAGCTGGGCTCTGAGGAAAAATCCATTGTCATCTCCCCATCTCAGAACGGCGGAACAAATGCGCTATTGCAGAAACCTCCGAACTTGATACCTCCGTGTTTTGGGCGGCATAGTTTCATGAAACATGTTGGCAAAGCGTCGTCTAAGGGAATATCAATAAGGTTCTATTCTTCTGAAAGAGTTAGCTTTGATATTGACTCTCTGGAGGATTTGAAGAATTTTCTTGAAACTGAGAGTCAAACTATGTCTCGCCTATTTCTAGAGCAAATTAGGGTCGGTAACCGACTAGCGAATCTTTGAAGTTGTATTGAGGCTGTTATCCCTGAGAACTGAATGGGTCCTACTTGTCGACTAGGCTGATGATCTAATTCACTTGGGTCGGTTTCAATGGTTTACATTGGCATGTGTTGCGAGAGTATGTTGTAGTAAGACGCAAGATTTAAGAGAAAGCCCCTGTACTACTTGTATAGGAGAAGTACAATGGTACACATGAAAATCTCGGGTATTAAGATAGGCGTAGGTAGGAAGCCCAAAGTTGATGCGATTCCTCCTGCTCCGCCATTGTCAATTCCTCGTGGATACAATGTTGTTGAAAGAACCAGCCTCTATGAACCATTTGCTCATGCCGTCATCGTTCAGAATCCCGCGACAGGCGAATACAAGTACATTCTGGACGAACTGCAACTGGACACTTTTGAACGGGAAATCTATAACAAAATATTGGAAGTGCTTCTCGCTGAGATCAAATCGCCTCGGGAAGAGGTCAAGAATCCCAGAGAGTTCTTTGACAATGAAGCCAAAAAGATAGTGGACAAATACCGCATTAGCCTAGGCTGGCTACCGGACGTTTCATGGTCAAAGATAATTTACCATGCGGAACGAGATTTGGTGGGCTTCAGTCATATTGATGCGCTCATGCGTGACCCCAACATTGAGGATATTTCATGCGATGGTGTCACAAAGCCAGTCTACATTTGGCATAGAAAATATGAAAACCTTGAAACCAACATGTCGTTCAAAGATGATGAGGAACTTGACAACCTAATCGTAAAGCTAGTCCACATGTCAGGCAAACACGTAAGCTCAGCTTTTCCAATCGTTGACGCTTCATTACCAGGCAAACATAGGCTTGCAGTCTGCTATCGACGCGAAGTCACGCCGTTTGGTACAACCTTTACCATCAGAAAGTTCCGGGACGATCCATATTCGATCATCGATTTAATCAATTTAGGTACCCTTACAGAGGACGTAGCATCATACTTCTGGCTGGGTCTTGAGAACAGAGCATCCATCATGGTGCTGGGTGGAACAGGTGCAGGCAAGACCACCGCGTTGAACTCTTTAGCCTGTCTTATCCGACCGGGCAGCAAGATTCTAACAATCGAGGAAACAGCTGAACTCAACCTGTCACATGAGAACTGGGTTGCATTCATAGCTCGCCAAAGCTATGGTCTGGGCGAAAACCACAGCGGCGAAGTTTCACTGTTTGACCTAGTCAAAGCTGCCATGAGACATCGTCCCGACTACCTTATCGTGGGAGAGGTCCGAGGCAACGAAGCCTATGTGCTATTCCAGGCATTAGCCACGGGTCACGGTGGCATGTGTACCATGCACGCCGAAAGTGTGAATTCAGCGGTTAAGAGGCTGACTCAGCGGCCTATGGATATCTCGCCGGCTTACATTCCATTGATGAATGTCATTGCCGTGGTTCAACGTGTGCATCTGCCGAAGACAGGTGAGATGAGAGCTTATCGGCGCTTGACTGCGGTTGAAGAGATAGCCGACTATGAGAAGTACAAGAAAGCCTTCAACTGGAACCCGGCGAATGACGAGTTTGCTTCCACAATCGACAAAGGTGTTTTGGTTCCTGCAATGGCGAAGAAGAGTGGTAAGACTGAAGAAGAAATCCTGACCGAGCTCGAGAGACGTAAGAACGTATTGAAGTGGATGCGAGCGCATAAGATACGAAGTTATCGTGACGTGTCAGCCATTATCGCCGAGTATTATGCAAGACCTGACGAGTTCTATCAGAAGAGGGTGGAAGCATTTGCCACTACTCAATAGAATAGAAGGCTGGTCATACCGCATTTTCGGCGGTATAGCTCCCAAATTTCTGAGCAACATCTTCGAGTTCAGGGGCAACCTAAAGAAAGCAGGAATGAAAATCTATCCTGAGACCTATGTCACTTTGATGTTTATGTCGGCCGTCTTCACGGTGCCAGTATCCGTGCTGGCTTTAGTTCTTATCTATTTTACCAAGCTGGTTTTTCTTGTCTTCTTGGTTCCCCTACCCATATTCGTTATGATAGTGTTCATGATCACGCCTTCAATGAAGGCGGGTGAAAGAGCGGCCTCGTTGGAGCGGGAGATACCGTTCTCAGCAGCGTACATCACTGTGATGGCTACAGGTGGCATCTCCCCGTACATGAGTGTTAAGCGATTGTGTAACGTTGATCTAATGCCTGCCATGAGGCGTGAAGCTAGAGAGATCATGCGTGATGTGGAAATCTTTGGCGTTGACCCTCTTTCGGCGCTTGAGGACAGTGCCAAGAATCATCC
>Ga0315314_1001977_pt1 | contig 17363 bp, 22 predicted proteins | sample TDP9_MG_FD_203631 | JGI IMG/M metagenome (GOLD analysis project Ga0315314, IMG submission 203631) | Freshwater sediment microbial communities from Lake Towuti, South Sulawesi, Indonesia - TDP9 | ecosystem: Environmental > Aquatic > Freshwater > Lake > Sediment | place: Indonesia: South Sulawesi...
GCGGTATGCGACCATATGCAAGTGCCAAGATAATGTAGGCTGTGAAGAGAACATTAAGCGAGACGAAAGCAAGTAATGAAGGCAGCCATCTAAACTTCTTTTTGGGGATAATTATCTTCTTTATCCCTTCTTTCCTTAATCTCCTTGCTATAACGTAGAAGAGCGACCAATGAGTTATTACCACACCTAAGTAAAGCGCAGCATTCAATATCTCTGATGCCACAAAATGTTCAGGTGAAACTGCATACAGCATAACTACAGTAATAAGACCGACAACATTGTAGACGACTGGAAAATATATTAGATCTCTCAAAGACTTGTCCTTTTCCGCGCTCTTCTCTGACACACTCTTCACCTACAACTCAATTGTCCAGGCATCAAAGATCCATTAAACGCTTGTTTCATCAAGCTGAGCGTTTCTACACGGACTTCTGGTCTATGGCTTTTTTCGTCGTTTCAGCTAGAACAACCTCTTGTCTCAATTCCAGTCGCAAATGAAAGATCGAGTACTCTCTTGAATGAATCGCTGTCAGTTTACGGTGTTTGAATAGCCTCTTTTCGCCGAGACTTCTTCGATTCGAATCTCAATCATACCTGCTCCTGCGAATTTCTCATGACCATACTCAGAGCATTCATAGTATTTTGCTCCGAGCTTCCTCAGCCTTTTGATGTCTGGACTTCTTCTGAATCGGGCTTTTCCAAACGCCATTACACTGTGATAATTCACAGCGGCGCCGCAACTAGTTCCTCGCCTCTTTACTGGCTCATTGACGAGGAAGCATACGTTTGGATTCTCCTCAATATATTGAAGCTTCTTTCCTTCTAGGGCGCAGTGAATATAGATTTTCCCGTTCAAGTAGAGAAAATTCACCGGAATTACATAGGGTAAATCGTCTTTTGATAAACCCATGTATCCTACTAAAGCCTTCTTCAAGATTCTCTCGATTTCACCTTTGTCGGTGATCGCTTTCTCGGATCGCCTCATATCAGTTCCCAGCTTCATCGATCCTTTCTCCATCAACTATCGGGACGCTATCGCTAACACCGTTGATAGGTCACGCTATAAGATTTTCAGGTGCAAGTTTAAAGTAGATCAAGTACTGCATAAAGGTGCTTATGAAAGAGAGTAGGAAACTTTTACTAATTTTCATAGTTATTTTCATTTCTATTTTTCTTCCACCCTTTGGTTCTGTGCCTATCACCGCGAATGAGACAATGCTTCTGATAAGGGATGTTCTTATTCAGACCTCTATTGCATATTCATGGCTTAGCCCGGTGATTCACGTAACTACAATTATACTGCTTATTGCCCTTTACCGAAATGGACAGAAGGTTAGTAGAGCTTTTGACGCATATTCTGCAATTCTCTTTGTGTTCATTGCCTTTAGTAATAACATAGCTATGACCGAGAACTACGGGCTTGCCGTGATAACAGGAAACCTGGTTCCGATGTTGATTGTAGGTTTATTCTGGATATGGGAAGTCTTCAGATCCGGGAATGAGTATGTCTTTCAGAGTCTTCCTGCGTGGAGGTACTGGGTGGTACCTTTTGCCATCCTAGCTTTTTGGTTTCCGACGAGCAGTGACTTGAGTCCAAACTTTAGCCCCCTCCTACTACTCACATCGTCTTTTGGTGTGATGTTCTGTCCCACTACACCGGTAGTGATTGCCCTTTTGACCTTGATCTATCCGAGGGTTAACGTATACGTTCTCAGTGTTACAAGCTTCGTTGGCTTTCTCATAGGTCTGTTCAATGCAATGTCACTGTTTATAATGCCCGGCTATACTCTCTGGAGTTTAATCCTTCACACGCCTCTCATCTTCATCTCCATATATGGCTTAATCATCACACGGATAGTGAGGAAAGATTCTTGACGTACGAATTCGTTGAGAACCTTGCAGAGATCCAGATTTTTTATTGAGGTTCATACTGAGCTGCTTCGAAAGAAAATATGCGGGTTCAGCGGGATCTCTTCTTTCAATCTAACTCCTAAACGTCTTTATTCCGTCTAAAAACTCTTGGCATCCTCTGATGAGCAGAGTAGTGTCGTCGGCTAAGGAGACGAATTGAAAACCTTTCTCGACATAGCTTCTGGCCAATTCCAAGTTGTAGGCATATATTCCACTGGCAACGCCCGCTCCCTTAGCTGCGTCCAGAAGCTTGTCTAGTGTTTCCCGAACTTTCGGGTGGTCTATTTGACCGCGGTATCCGAGAGATGTCGATAGATCCAATGGACCTATGAAGAATGCGTCTATACCTTCGACCGACAGTATCTCCTCGATGCGATCGACGGCCTGCTGCGTTTCAATTTGAGCAACGATAAGGATCTCTTCATTCGCTCGTTCGAGGTATTCCCTCATGTCCAGTCCATACCTCGACGCTCTTCTCGGCCCTACGCCTCTCACGCCGGCTGGCGGATACCTGCATGCTCTTACAGCATACAGCGCTTCATCCTTACTGTTCACCCATGGAATCACAACGCCATAGGCACCTATGTCCAAGGCGCGTTTGATCTCAACCATATCGTTCCAAGGCACTCTCACTATCGGAACCGTCTCCGTCGAACTCATAGCTTGAATGAGCAGCTGAGAGGTTTCAGTGCTATATGGTCCATGTTCGTTATCTAAGACAAGCCAGTCGAATCCCATGTTCGCCATTATCTCAGCGATGTCTGGGTGACCTATCTGGATCCAGCTTCCAAGCGTAAGCTTGCCTGAGTGAAGTAGCTGCTTAACACGGTTCTTCTTCATCAAATCAACTCCGTAACAGGCTGGGGTAACGTCCCCTCCATCTCCTTCAGGAAGCCAAAGGAGCTATATAGAGCTAAGGCAACGCAAGCCGTAACGTTAGAACCGTCTTTTCATAAAGCTCTTTCGCTCAGAATTGAGAGAAATGATGCTCTGAAAGTTCGACATATAGAAGGGAAGGCTAGGAACGATTCTTAGTTCTCTTTCAGCAGAATCCTGCCGGGCCTAGCCCGAGTGAGCCGATCTGAATCCACTACGACCTGCCCGTTCACAAGCACCTTATCTATGCCATCCGGGAATTGCGATGGTTGATCATAGGTTGCTTTGTCATTGATCGTTTCAGGATTGAGTATCACTACATCTGCGTAGAACCCTTCTCTAATTATTCCTCGATCTTTCAATCCTACCCTTTGAGCTGGAAATGAAGTCATTCGCCTAACAGCATCTTCCAGACGTAGAATACGCTTTACTCTTACATATTGACCGAGGATTCGCGGGTAGGTTCCGTAGAATCTTGGATGAGGCTTCCCTCTTGACAGCAGCCCAGTCGGAGAGACTGACCAAGAATCTGTGCCGAACATCTGATAGCGACCTCTCATAGCGTACTCCACATCCGACTCATCCATGTGAAACACGATCATAGTTACCTCACCCCGCTCCTTAAGCAGTAGGTCGCGTAGCGCAGCTGATTCGTCTTTCTTTCCCAAAAGTTTCGCTACTTCGTTCATACTCTTTCCTTCAAGCCTCTTGAGAGATTCCGATCTCACCGAGGATACGATAATTCTCTTCCAGCCTGCTTCCCTCAGCATGCTCTCGCGGTCCGGTGTCCCAGTTTCAAGTTCCCTACGAATTTTTATCCATGTTTCATCGTCCTGCAGTCTTTCTAGGAGCTTGTCCATTCCTCCTTCATGTACCCAAGGTGGAAGAAGAGTAGCAAGCGACGTCATGCCAGCGGTGTAAGGATATTGGTCATAGGTCACGTCTACACCTCGGCTTCTCGCTGACTCCATCAGCTGTAGCGTTTCCTTAGTCTTACCCCATGCTCGCCTTCCAGCAGCCTTATGGTGGCTGATGTGCACTGGAGTTCCAGCGGTTTCGCCGATCTGTATGGCTTCTTTCACAGCATTGATTAGTGTGCCTCCTTCTCCTCGGATATGGGAGAAGTAGACGCCGCCATACTTGGCGACGGCTCTTGCAAGTTCGATGAGTTCTATGGTTTTAGAGAAGACTCCTGGAGGATAGATCAGCCCTGAGGACATCCCAACTGCTCCAGTCTTCATAGCCTCAGCCACCATCGCCCTCATGGCGTCTAGCTCTCGGATAGTTGGCTCCCTCTTCTCGAAACCCATAGCTGCTATCCTAACGGTCCCATGCCCAACCAAGTGGGCAGTATTGCAAGTCAACCTCAAACGCTTCATTCTGGCAAGATACTGCTTGAAGGTCCTCCATGGAAATTGAACCTTACTTCTTGGGAGGAACGGCGCCAAGTCGCGTTTCAGCAACCCTTCGAACTTGGGATTTATCGGAGCGAGACTCATGCCGCATTGCCCAACAACTAGGGTCGTTATGCCTTGTCGAATCGTGCTCTCACAGCGGGGGTCAAATATTACACTCATATCTGAATGGCTATGTGCGTCGATGAAGCCTGGGCAGACTGCCTTTTCGGACGCGTCAATAACCCTCTTGGCGCTTCGAGGATCCATCCTTCCAATCTTGACTATCCTGTCACCTATGATGCCTATGTCTCCCTTGAACCAAGGATTTCCTGTTCCATCGAGTATTTTTCCGTTCGAGATCGCTATATCAAAAGGTCGCTGCATCGTTACCCACAGCTCTTAGTTCAACCATGTCAGCCACCATCTATTCATGTTTTTCTTCGCTGAATGCCAGCATGAGTGACTAGAGTTCTTGTCGTGAAGGGAAAAGGTTACAAGTGCCTGTAGCATATACAAGCGAATTTTCAGTTGATCGGGATGAAGATAGTGAGACGAGAAGATGCTCCATCGCTTGAGACGGTGAAGGGGAGGCAAGGGCTGATTCTTCAAGCTGGAGAGAAGGCTATGCTGATGATGCTCATCGTTGAGCCGAATATTCCAACCCCACCCCACAGCCATCTTCACGAGCAGATGGGCTATCTCCTAGAGGGCAAAGGCGTGCTGTTCTCGGGCGGCGAATCGGTAGAGATCGAGGCAGGAACTTCTTACCTGATCCCTCCCTACGAGAGCCACAACTTCAACGCCACAGGAGACAAACCAGCGGTCATCATTGAGGCCTTCAGCCCACCACGAGAAGACTACTTAGAACGAGCGAACATGGAACCGGCAAAATAATAATCGTGATCAGAACCGCCTTCTCTATGCGTAGAAAGAAAACATCCCGAGTCGTAGAGAAGAACGTGGCGATATGACTAGATCGAGAGTCGACTTACCGTCCTTGTATATGGCTCTATCATTTACGGTCAGCATATTCATCGGCTTCTTGGATCCCATTGAACTACCGCTTCCAAAGGAAATTGGAACGGTCCTCCTTGCTTGTGGGTCTCTGATCTTCCTCCATGTCATATTCTATTTGAGAAGCGGTTTCTTTGGAGAAACTGAGCCAAAGTTAGATTTTCTGATCACAAAGGGTCCTTACCGATTTTGCAGACATCCACTATACCTAAGTTTCATCATAATGGCTTTGGGCATAAACCTGATGCTCAGGAGCACTTTAGGAGTAGCCTTCACCTTCGCACTATCTATTCCCAGCGCGGTCTACAGGGGAAAGATTGAGGACAAGTTACTAAGAAAAAAGTTCGGTGAAGAATGGGAGAGTTACGCAGACAAGGTCGGGTTCTTGTTTCCAAAGCTGAGAAAACAAAGAACAAAAGTATGATAGATACTTCGCAAGCCTCAGAACGAGACCGCACGATCAGCCTTCAAGAACTAGTTTAATAGCGCGCGCTACTAGTTCAGTCGTCCACGGTGTTCCCATGGCTAGAGTTGCAATTGTGAAGGGAATAAATCCTCAAGATATGACTGTTGAAGCCTTGGAAATGGTAGAGGCACACGAAGCTCTCTCCGACGAGAAACCGGTCTTGATAAAGCCGAACTACATCAACGCGAGCCATCCATCAACAGGAATCACAACAGACAGTAGAGTCATCGAGGGTTTGGTCAAGTTCTTGAAGCAACATGGAGTGAAAGAGATTATAATTGGCGAGGGAAGCGGGTTCGCAGACACCTTTGAGGCTTTCAGAGTTGCGAGAGTAGATGCTTTAGCGAAGAGATTGAATGTTAAGTTGGTCGATCTGAACAGAGACGATTTACTTGAGGTCAGCCCTCCGAGTCCGTTGGCTGGTAAAGTGAGGATAGCCAAGACGGCCTTGGAGAGTACAATAGTCAGCGTCGCCAAACTCAAGCCCCACAGGATGGCCGGAGTGACTTTAAGTATAAAGAATATGATAGGAGCGGTAACCCCGAAAGGCTCCTTGCACTTCCATCTCAACCGTAACATCGTAGAGATCGCCTCCATTATAAAACCAAGGATAGCAGTGATAGACGGGATAATCGCGGGCGAAGGCTATGAAACGAGCGGAAACCCTGTGGAGATGAACCTAATTATAGCGGGGAGAGACCCTGTTGCCGTGGACGCCGTGGGCGCGGCCGTAATGGGGATACCGCCGGAAGGTGTTAAACATCTAGGTCTTGCAGAGGAGAAAGCGCTCGGAACATGCGATCTAAACCAGATAGAGATAATAGGAGAGCCCATAGAGAATGTGAGAAAGAAGTTTAAGACATCGATCTTGTCCAGTTTCCTCACCCATCTGGGTTAATGAACCGGGATGTAGATCTCATCTTCACGTAAAGTGCCTTGATCACAGGGACGCTTGGACGACAGAGACCGGCTTTAAATCACATGGTCTTAACGCTATTCCTGAGACATTGTAACCTCTGACGCAGTTTTCCATGGATGAACCATTACCAACTTTATCATGTCCCTCACGAAATAGAATATCTTGATCGCTGCTTCCGTCGGTGTCTCGGCTCTCATCGTGATCTTTAAGGCATTTTCCTTTACAAATAGGTGATCTGAGTCACAGAGCTCAGAAGGTCTTAGATACACTTGAAGTTCACCCCTATCAGAAAAGCTCCAAGGCTTTCCCGGTTCTCCCAATGCTTACAGGAAACTCGGATCGAACACGGCCGCTCAAAAGTCAAGCCTATCTTGCGAAAACTGCTGCCGCGATGACTGTTGTCCACAAACCGCCCTTTTCTGCTGTTGAGGATTGTGTTATGTTTGCTGTCTTTATTATTAGTCCACTTGTTTTGAAAAGCTGTTTTCTCTCATCCCAAGCAGTCTCTGGATCGAATTGAAGCCCCATAGTTGTGGCAAGCATTGTTGCGGCCAAGTCCTCAGCATAGTCTCCCGCTACTTCACCTGTTTGACCGAAAGAATGATGTTCTGAGAGATAGCCGTAGTTACTCTTGCCAGACGGAATTGCCACACCTATCGATGCCGCCATTAATCTATGCGGCTCATTGGTTGAATTCCTTGATAACACAACAAAGGTTATTTCCCCTGGTTTCAGCATCTTCAAACCTCTTTCTTTTGAGATAAGCTTGCATCTAGGCGGTATTATACTGGAAACGCTTACTATATTGCAGTGCTGTATGTCTGCGTTCCTCAGTGCTAACTCAAAGGATTGTAACTGCTCTTTGTGTTTACCAACACCCTTGGTTAGGAAGAAATACTTTGGAATCATTTCATCAGCTCCGCCAACCTGTCATAAATGTCTCCGAAGAAGCGTTTTAGCTTTCTGCAAGTTTTTCCTAACAGTAGTTTTCACACATCTGAGTCACGGAGAGAATGATCAGGATAGCCAAGAAGATGAAGTTCAGGTAATACAGCAACCTGACCGGCGCCCTTCTCTCAACGTCGGCGGCAAGATCGTCGAAGAATAGGGAGACCCCGGCATCGTCCCTCCATGACGCGCGTGCTGTCAAGCTCATAGGCTCCGTCTGAAGGCATAATCCAACTTGCTCTCTGAAAAGCCTTTAATCGTTTCCTTCATGTACGATCCGCAGTTCTCACAAAACTCAATGAATTCAAACTCGATCTTACGAATAACAACTTATCAACTATTTTGCGGCGTTAAGGGCAAAATAGATTCAAACTGCAAAGTCTGCAGTAAGACCGATTTCCCGTTTTGAGAAGCGTTTTCGACCGATCCAAATCTTCTTTTAGGTCTCTTGGGTTTGAAAGGTAAAGCAGGTTGCGGTCTCTCTTCCCTATTTGCTCTCAGAGATATTTCCATCTTACAACGCTTTGACTTGGAAACGGCCACTAATAAGTTTTGGGCAAGAATCGCCGCAAGCACCAGAGAAGTGCAGTGAGCACATCGGAAAGAAAGAGAGGTTGTTAGGGGAGGAGTCCCCTAAAACCCCCTCTTCATTCTGGCACATGCTTTGTATCGAAGCCACAAAGATTCTTATACCTATACACAAACACTAGAACTGGACGAGGAGGATGTAAACTTGAGATCGACCGGTCCTTCGAGAATTGGGCGAGTTGAAGCTCTATCTATTAAGCGAGGTCCAACTGAGAGCGGGATAGCTCCACCGCCGCACACACCCGTTGGAGGAGAACTGATCCCCATCGATAAACTATCGGTCTTCCTCTCAAACTTCTGGCTTCTGATAATACTGATACTGTTTCTCCCCGCTGTGATCATGTTCTACAGGAAACGCAACGTGCTTTTGAAGTTCCTCAGCCCTTTGATATTTAGATTGTTCGAGTACAAACGGATGCTCTGAACTAACTTCCACTTTGTTTTCGGACTGGAACTGGTTCAACTACATTTTGGATGAGGACCGTAGGGGTTACCGCTGGTTATGTAAGGTGTAAGTCTGCAATAGAAGTCTTTACATTTCATCAGCCTCTTGCAGCCTTTACACTTGCTTAGGTCGCTTATCTTTACTCCCCCTCTGAAGAAAAGCCATTTCTCAGAGAACCAGCTATCCGATATTCTTTCGTTTCTTGTGTTTCCCATGCTCCATTTTGGGTCGGATAGGACCATGTTGCATGGGTATATCGAACCTTTGCTGTCGATGGATAACCTATTCTTGCCCGCTTGACAGGAAACGTACCCTCTCTTAGCCTCCCGGATGGATTCTTCAAGGTTGTGGCAATGGAGGAAGACATCTAATGCAACATCTATCTTTCTTCTATACCTGATTTTAGCGACCATTAAACCATACATAACTGTCTGGTATTCATCATATGATGGAATCCACACAGCATTTTTCTTCAATCTACCAGAGATCTTGAGGTCTAGGAAGGCTATCCTGTAGGCTCCGCATCCTATTGCAAGGTTTATGATTTCACTGTATCTCTTTAGGTTCCTTCTGTGTAGACAGCAGTTGATACCGTACTGAACCCCATGTTTCTGCAGGAGCTTTAGGGCTTCGACCGTGCGATTAAACGATCCCTTAGCCCTCCTGAAAAGGTCATGCTCCTCCGCCTCTGAATCGTCGAGGGAGACCGTCGGGATAACTTCTGAAACTTTCAGAAGATTTACCTTCTCCTCGTCCAGCAAGGTCCCATTCGTTAATATGACCTTTCTGAACCTCCTTTCTCCAAGTTCTCTGAGGATCTCGCCTATCTCCGGATGAAGAAACGGTTCACCTCCATTGATTCTAACCTCAAAGACTCCAAGCTTCTCAAACTGATCAAAAATCAATTCCAATTCGTCTGCCGATAATTCACTTATGGCTTCTTCCTCTCTGCTTGAGAAGCAGTGGACGCAATTCAGGTTGCATCGACTCGTTATGAAGAGATCGACTGAAGTCGGGGCTGATAAGAAGGGTAGAGGAAACTTCTCATAGACTGAAGAAACAACTTTAACTCTTTCAGGAGGCTTGACCTTAAAGCTGTCGGCGTCTATCTGAACGTATCCCGATTTCACCATTCGCTTCAGAAAATCTTCGCAGCTACCATATTTCATATAGGCCTCTTTGGAGATTTCACTAATATCAACAGATTTGTCATAGATGTATTCTAGGATCCTATACTCCTCCTCCGTCAGGAACTCAGTCCTAGCCCTCCTATAATCGAAAGCCGCACAAGTATTGTAATACTGAGGTTCGAACCTAAGTATAACTGAAGAACTAAGTGAATACCTTTCAGACAATCCTTCAAATCCCACAATTCATTTGCGAGTGCGCTGAGCTAAAGGTCTCAAACAGTTCTTCAACAACCATCTTTCCAACCTCAGATCTCCTAGCACATAGGCTTCAAGGTTTAAGACACTATACTAAATATGTTATACTAGTATCAAGAATTCATCTGAGAACTTCCAAGATCTGTAGCAGTTTTGGAAGTGATTTTATAGTGAAGTCAGGTGTGATCGATGATGGCTGAGGCGCTTGGCCGTAGATCTCATCTTCACGCACAGTGCCGCTCCCTGAAACCAGCACCGTCTTCATCCCGGCCGCTCTAGCGCCCTCGATATCGTACTTCAAGTCGTTTCCAACATAGACCGCTTCACCCGGGTCCAGCTTCAACTCGTCCAGAAATATCTGGAAGATCTTTGGGTGAGGTTTCCTCCAGCCAACCTCATCCGAGATAACAACCACGTCTAAGAAGCGGTCAAGACGGAGTTTCCTAAGCGCCTCTCGAATCGCCTTCCCGTATGAGAAGTTTGAGATCAATCCTACAGACAGGTACCGCTTTATCTTAGAAAGTGTGGCAAAGGCTCCTGGAGCTACCTTCAGAGAAGCTATGAACGGATCGAAGTAAGCGTCGACCGCTACCACAACAAGCCGATCTTCCGGCTTCACGTCGCATCCGAGTTTCTTGAGAGCATCGGCGACCCAAACCCTGTTATCTATCTCTCTACATGTATCGACGCGGATCTCCCGGTATTTCTGAGCCGCCTTATCGTGCGCTTCATTGATTTCCTCGTAAGAATAAGCGATCCCTAGCTCAACCAGTCTCCTGTGCATACTCCGAACATACTTCTCGTTGTCAAGGTGCACATGGACCAACGTGCCCATGAAATCGAAGGCGACCGCTCTGATTGCCATCCTTCTTTCCAACAACCTATGATATGTTATAATACATGATAAGAAATATGCTGCATACTATCGGAGTTCAAGCTAACTTCTCAAACGATAAAGTACCCAGGCTCGATGAGGAAAATTCTTCTGCAACAGACCAAGATCCTCAGTCGAGGATACAAAGCCAGCTCATATCATCATCGAAAATGGTGGATTCACTTAACCTGTTGCATAATCGTTTAGCCTAGAAGAACTCCTTAAGAGCCTCTGCGGCCGTATAAACGCTGCCCACCCCGCTGATATAGTTTACAACCCTTATCGCTTCTGTGATCTCCTCTCTCGTAGCGCCAGCCTGCATCGCTGCCCGAGCCAACGCCTTTACGCCTTGAACAGCTCCGAGAGATGCATCTAAAGCCATCGCGATTAGGAGCTTAAACTTCCTAGGCAGGGCACCCTCAGCAAGAGCAAACTTATTGGTATTCTCGACGAGCTTAAGAAGCTCCGGATCGAGCCTCTCCAAAATCTTCAAAGGATGTTCAGACATCCAATCACCCCCTCCTCAAATTAGATTTGATGTTTAGATGTTATAATTTTGCATCGCCAAGAACACTACCTTAGCGCAACTGCCCCAAGGAGACTATCAATTCAATATCTAGGATGTGCATGGTGCTCGATTCAGCCGCCAAGATCTGTGTCGAGGAATCGTCAAGCCTTCCCTTTATCACGATGTCAAGAGAGAACCTTTTTCAAGTGCGCCGAGATGTCAAACTGGAGGGTTGATGCTTTGGGCTATGTTAGAGTGAGGGTTAAAATTAGGAACTCTTACGAGCGGGAGAGGGAGAGAGAAGTTGAACTCCTCGCGGATACAGGTGCTATTTACTCAATTATTCCCGAAAAGATTCTAAAAGATTTGAAGATTGAACGCCGAACCTTGCGCAGCATGAAGATGTCTGATGGACGTATAATCCAGAGACATCTTGGAATCGTAGAGGTTGAGGTGAAGGGTGAGGTTGCCCATAGCATGGTGGTCTTCGGCCAAGAGGATGATGATGCAGTTCTAGGGGTGACAGCGCTGGAAGAGTTAGGATTGCAAGTTGACCAGCTCACAGGTGAATTGAAACCTATGGAGCTACTCCTGCTTTGACAAGAGATAGTTGAAGAAAGAAAGGAATGTTTACGCGGGCACAATTTCATCATGGGTTCCGACCAAAAGCGTCTATCCGAACGGCTTATATTGTCGGATTAGGCTTTTATTTCGGAGGTATTGCTGTCATGCAGAAGAGGCTTGAGCTTACTGTTGGAGCGAAGGGTGAGATATATACGACTGAGGAGCTTAGACGGGCAGTGGGCATAGAACCGCGCACCATGGTCGTTGCAGAGGTCGGTGAGAAGCAGCTGATACTGAGACCTAAGGAGAGTGCGGAGCATCTGCTCGAGAAACCTAGGTTTGACATCCCTCCGATCAGTCCAAAGCAACTATCCAAGCTGAGAAGGAAGCTGGCAACTGATCTTGGAGAAAGATGAACCTCAGAAAGGTCGCGAGCTATTCCTTGACACCACCTACATCTTGCCATTCTTCCAAGTTCCGATAACAGTTGAAGGTTTCGCGCTGTCAGACTTCAAGACGTTAATCGCAAATCTTTCAAAGGTTCATGTGGCGGAGCTTTCCATATATGAGGCTAAAGCGAAGCTTTTGAGGCTGTCCAAAGTTCGCCGGGAATACGAGCAAGCGCTTCGAACATTCGGTCAAAACCTGAGCGTGCTCCGCCTAGATGAGAAGTTTATGTTCCATAACTATACGAGCGAAGCCGACGAATTCTTCAACCAACTTCTGCTCTCTGCGAAACGCCTCGATGCCTTTGACCTCCTCATACTTTCCGAAGCGTTCACCGTCGGTGAGCTTTTGACCGAGGACGGAGATCTCCTCACCTTCAGGGATTCTGATCAATTCGCCAAAACCCCCCTGTCCAAGTCGGTTAGGATCCGGTGTTGGAAGGAGATTTCTAAGAGGAAAATGGAATAAGAACGTAAAGAGCCGCAGCCTTCTCACTTCATATGGTCCGTGTGACTTTTCCTAAAGGAACTGCTAAGTGAAGGTTTAAGAGTCCTGCTAGTTCTAGTCTCTTCTTGGTTCGTCGAGAGCTGTCAGGTCCATCTGTTTGTTGAATATTTATGAAAAATCTCTGTTACTAGATTCCTATTCTCTACGCCTCTTCCAGATGTTTGATGGGCATTGATTCCAGCAGTACGCCGACCTCTTATAGACGCATTCTCTACACTCAGGCAATGAGAAAATAGGAATGGTAAACCTTCTGCGAGGTCTCTCAGTCGACAATTTCTTCCCATCAAGTTAGGGTATTGGCGCAGATGAGGTAATCACTCAGCCAGCTTCTCTATATGGTGCAGCTTAGAGCTGATGGGCAAGGATTAGGCTGTGGTCCAAATCTCCTCTGCTTTCTCTCTCGCTTCCTTGAACCTGTCTGGAGGACCCTTCAATATCTTCTCTCGATAGTATTTTGCGACAAGCTCTTTAACCATTCGCTCAACCTCTCTAGGATTCTCACGCAGTAGCTTACTAAGCCTCTCTTCAAGCTCAAGACATCTAACGCCCCCGGCTAGAGCGAACAGCCTAGCCAATTCTCCTTCTAGATGATAGACCAACGGGTGATGCTCATCTATCCTATCAGGATCTTCAGGCGCCTCAAGAGCGACCATAGACCTCTGGATGATGTCCTGCAATAATGCCATGATCACTTTATTCGACAACCTAATACTGCTCCCAAACTAACGTTTCACAAATCCTGCAATATTAACAGATAGGCTCGCAACTCAGCCATGAAAAATGTGATCGATGGGCTCCTGGGTTGAACTGTGCTCTCAAAGTCTTTTCTCAAGAGCATGCAAGAAGTATGAAATGTCATAGTATTTGATGAAGTCCGAGACGAACTCGTTTGCAGGATGGGTGTAGACTTCTCCGGGCGTACCGACCTGTTGGATCGTTCCTTCCTTCATCACGGCGATTCTGTCGGATATTGCCATAGCTTCAACTAGATTGTGAGTTACATAGACTGTTGTGGTTTTCAATTCTCTGTGAATTCTACGAATCTCGGAGATCACCTGAACTCTACTCTGAGGATCGAGATTGCTCAAAGGTTCATCCATAAGAAACACTTTCGGCTCTATCGTTACAGCTCTACCGACGGCCACCTTCTGTCTTTGACCATGAGAGAGTTCTTTAGGCTTCCTTGGGAAGAGTTTTCTTTCAATCCCAACTTGAAGAGCCACCTTCTCAACTATCCTCCCTATCTCCTCACTTAGATATCTCCGAACCTTTAGGCCGAAATTCAGATTTGAAAACTTTCTCTGTTCGTAAACCTTCATGTGAGGGTATAGGGCGTAGCTTTGAAAGACCATGCGTACCCCTCTCTCAGCAGGTTTGAGGTTGTTCACGAGCCTATTGTCTATGTAGATATTTCCGATATCTGGTCTGATCAGCCCTGCAATCAGACGCAAGAGCGTCGTCTTTCCGCATCCAGTAGGCCCGACGAGTCCGAAGAACTCAAGATCCTTGATTTCAAGGCTGACATCATTTACAGCCGTAACCTCTCCAAATCTTTTGGTTAGATTCTCCAAAGCCACTCTTGCCATCAAATCTCTCCATCAGATTCTACGGCCTTTCGCCTCTAAAATACATTATTTTTGGTCAGAACAGATTGTTTTGATCGTCCCGTCGACGGATATTCCAAGAAGAATGGAAAAAGCAGATCTTCCGGCTTCGCGTCGTATCCGAGTTCCTTGAGGTCGTCGGCAACCCAAACCCGTCGTTGCGATAACATAATAATAGGTTGGTTGCCAAATGCATAGGAAACGAGATCAAGAAATATGAATGACTGGAGATCTGTGTTGAAAGCGGACCCGACAGACTGGTTGTTGGAAAGGGATAATCCTTCAGTGCGATGTTTCACTTTGACTGATATTTTGGAACGTTCTGAGCGTGACCCTGAAGTAAGGAAGACAAGAGGAGAAATTATGAAGATTGGAGTGGTGCCTAGGATTTTGAGCAAGCAGAAGAATGCAGGTTATTGGGAGGCTCCTGAGAACTTCTACATCAGATCCAAATACAAGGGTACTGTGTGGCAGCTCATAATCTTGGCTGAGCTCGGCGCGGATGGAAAAGATGAGCGCATTAGAAAGGCTTGTGAGTTTATTCTCGAGAACTCTCAAGACAGAGAAAGCGGCGGTTTCTCCTACCTCAGAGCTGAAACTGGAGGAGGCTGGCATGACGGAGTATTACCCTGCTTAACAGGCAACATGCTCTGGAGCTTGATCAGATTCGGCTATCTGGAAGACTCCAGAGTTCAACGGGGAATCAACTGGATTGTCGCATATCAAAGATTTGATGATGGAATAGAAGAGGCGCCCGAAGGCTGGCCTTATGACAAACGGGAAAGGTGCTGGGGAAGACACACCTGCCACATGGGCGTGGTTAAGTCGTTGAAGGCCCTAGCGGAAATTCCTGCCAACAGAAGATCTGAGGACGCTAAGAACACGATCGAAAAGGGAGTGGAATACATGCTCAACCATCACATCTACAAGAGAAGCCACGATCTGAGTCGTGTGTCTAAGCCCAGCTGGTTACAATTCGGTTTTCCTCTCATGTGGCAGACAGACGTATTGGAGATCTTAGGAATATTGACGAAGCTCGGTCTCAAAGACAGACGAATGCAAGAAGCCGTAGATTTGGTAGTTTCCAAGCAAGACGATCACGGGAGATGGAAGCTTGAAAGTACTTTTAACGGACGCTTCCAAGTGAATATCGAACAGAAAGGTAAACCGAGCAAGTGGATTACCTTAAATGCCCTAAGAGTCTTGAAAAGGTTCTACAGTTAAAGTGCTTTGCTCAAAATGAGAAGGCTGGATCTTCAAAACACAATCTAATAAAGAAAGAGATAGATAGAAAGGAGATAGGAAAAATGTCCGGGCAAGAAGATTTAAAGGAGTTACAGGAAAGGGCTGTTGGATATTTTTGTAGCCGACCAAGCAACTTTCCAGTAGGAAGACCTTACAACTGTTGTGAGAGCGTTCTCTTGGCTCTGAAGGATCGTCTCGGCGTAGGCTCCGATCTTATGCCCAAGATCGGTACTGGAATAGGCGCTGGCGTCAGCTTGAACGGGCTTCTCTGCGGCTGCGTTTCAAGCGTGGCCATGGCGACAGGCATGAGATATGGAAGAACCAGCCCTGAGGAGAACCCGAAACCGATCTAGGACATGGTCGACAGATACGTGGCTGAGTTCAAAGATAGATTCGGTGCTTTGAACTGCGGACAACTTATTGGTTTTGAATTTGAAGACTGAAGAAGGGTTGAAGGCGTACTTTATGAGGGTTCACGATTACGCGTGCGTCGAGAGGCTGAAATTCGCAGTTGAAAAAGCTATAGAAATACTGCCAGAATAATCCCAGAAGTTATCGAGATCAGCTAGGAACGTAATCAGCATCCTCTCGAACAGTAGGCTCCTCGACGTATTCCGGGTATGTATCGGGTTTCGACATAGGGCTTTATATGTACTTTACAGGTCAGTTTAGAGTCAAGTCACGTAATTGTGACTAAAAAACCTAGAGGAGAAAATGGAAAATTGAGTAAGAGAGTACTAGCAGCATTCTTAGTGACGCTATTCATAGTCGCAACATTCGCAACAGTAGCAGAAGTTCAAGCTCACTACACGCTTGGCCTTCAAGGTCCAAATGGTCCGGTTGCTGGCACATACGGTGATACGACTAACACTTTTCCGGATACGCATATCGAACCCGCAGACAACTACTACGACCCACAGACAGAGGAATTTTTGCCTGAGCATATTGCTTATGTGACGCCTGGATTGAACTTCAAGTATCCGAAGGATCAACTACCCAACTACTATTCACCTGACGGAGCCATAATAACCGATACTTCAGGCGCTCTACTGTTCTTCATCAACTTCACAAAGGAAATGGAGGAGCGACAGTATCCAGGTGCAGCGGTGGATATCACTTGGGAGAGCGGCGCATCGGGCAACTGGCTGTACATAGCTATCCCGCCTGAGTTCGGTGTTACTGAAGGCTGGGAGGACATGACAGAAGCATACGTTGTAACAAGCATAACGAATGACTATGCTACAATAGAGACAGGGAAATTCGGCTCTACAAACAGCTGGGCTCCGAACTGGTGGTTCGTCCGCATCTCATCCTTCACCGATCCGAACCACTTAGACAAAGGCTTCTTGTACATGGCTGACATGGATCCGTACCCTGACCGACAGATACGCTCCGGCCCATTCGCTGGATGCTACTGGGTCTGGGTCGGCGGATTGACGGCTCCAAGCTGCGCTGGCAAATACTTCTTCAAAGTCCTCTATACAGACCCTGCCTGGCCATGGTGGCCATGGGAGAGGCTGATCAGCTTCCCAGCTCCGAACTACCCGACGCTCGTCGTCAAAGCCGAGCTTGATCCAGGCTACATAAGCGGGCGCATACGCTACGGCGGAAGCTTCTACTACGGCTACTACTACGGCGATCCGATCTGGAAGCCAGGCCGCGTTA
>Ga0315314_1001978_pt1 | contig 17363 bp, 16 predicted proteins | sample TDP9_MG_FD_203631 | JGI IMG/M metagenome (GOLD analysis project Ga0315314, IMG submission 203631) | Freshwater sediment microbial communities from Lake Towuti, South Sulawesi, Indonesia - TDP9 | ecosystem: Environmental > Aquatic > Freshwater > Lake > Sediment | place: Indonesia: South Sulawesi...
CCACTCTAATTCTTTTAAGATTCGCGTGCGCAACATATAAAAAAAGGGATACAAGATAGTGATACCTTAATTGTCGGCGTGCACATAAAATTTTTAGTAAGAGGTGTTAATGTGAAAGGTTCCAGACATTTCGCTAAAGAAGAGGCAAAGGAGATAGGAGAAGCGATCGGCATAGATTGGAGCAAGGTTGATTTCGAGCAATTTAGGATGGGGCTTGAAGTGGAGCTTGAACACGGTAAGAGAGATCCGCAGACTGACGTGACGCATGACGATCCAGTAATGACTGGCAAGATTGCGTTGGCGCACCTAAAAGAACTTCCAGATTATTACACCCGCCTTGCAAAAATGGAAAGAGAATCAGAGTGATTCCAAGACGTTAAGATGCTCAAGAATCAATAGTGATTTCGCCATAGCTAAAATTTGCGCACGCGAATCCCATCCAACTTGTCCCACAATCCGGCCGTTAGCTTAAGGAATTTCATCAATCGATTGTGGAGACATCGCCGCATACTTCCCTTTTTATGTTGTAACAATGACACAATAGAGAGCAAATCGGTTTGAGTACTTCACGGTGATTTAATTGTTCAAAGCAGTAGTCTTCGATTTTGACGGGACCTTGGCTGACACAAAGGAGGACATCACTAAAGCGGTACAGGAGGCGCTGTCTGATATTGGCTGCGTTGTAGATGACCATTTCGTTGAGAGAAGAATCGGACTAGGAGGTAGACTGGTCATAAAAGAGGCTCTTGAAGATAACAAGATCTCTTACAATGACAGCCTGATTGAGAAACTAGTTGCGCGCGCCGTAAGAGCGCGCTTGAAATTTTTGAACGGTGTAAAACTTTTTGACGGAGCCTTCGAGTTGCTGGGCGCGTTGCACAATCGCATCAGAATCGCCTTGGCGACTATGAGTAGCAGAGACGCGATCGATATTTTACTTCGCGAGAGGGGTTTGGCGAAATATTTTGAGGTTGTCATCTCTGCTGACGAAGTTATGAAGCCGAAACCGGCACCCGAGATCTTTCTAAAATGCGCTGAGAAATTGGGTCTTGATCCGAAAGACTGTGTGGTTGTTGAAGACTCAGTCTTTGGAGTGCAAGCAGCTAAGGCGGCAGGAATGAGATGTATAGCTGTTTCTTCTGGAGCCTATACCTCTGAAGAGCTTAGGAGCAAAGGATCCGACTTAGTTGTGACCTCGATTAATGATAGAGAGGAGATATTGAGGTTTCTCTTCTGATCTCGCGCGCGATTCATAGATCGAAGCATTCTAATATCGCGGACTCTTATTAACACCTTTGCGTATTTTGATATCAAGCGGGGATCGCTGGATGCAAGATAGCAGGGCAACCTTTTCACTATTGGCGAAGCCTGTTCAGAGACTCATTTCAGAGAGGGGATTCACGGGTCCAACTGATCCCCAGAAGGAGGTTATTCCACCGATTTTGGGAGGCGACAACGTTCTGTTGATCGCTCCCACAGGAACAGGTAAAACCGAGGCAGCAATTCTGCCAATCTTTAGTAAATTTATTGAGTTAGCTGAGAAGCCTCCTGGGGTCAAAATACTCTATATAACCCCTCTGAGGGCTTTGAATAGAGATCTTCTTGAGCGTTTAGAGTGGTGGTGTAGTGGATTAGATGTGAAAGTTGCCGTTAGGCACGGCGACACGGATGTCAAGGAGAGAGGAAATCAAGCGAAGAATCCGCCAGACCTCCTGATCACGACTCCAGAAACGCTTCAGGCAATCCTCCTCGGCAGGATAATGAGGAAGCATTTGAAGTCTGTGATGTTTGTAATAGTCGACGAGGTGCATGAATTCTGTGACAATAAGCGTGGAAGTCAATTGTCCATTGGGCTAGAGCGCCTTCGATCAATCATTGGCAGAGATCCGCAGTTGATTGGTTTGTCGGCAACTATAGGTAGTCCTGAGGAGGTCGCTAAATTTCTGGTCGGCGTAGACAGACCCTTCAAAGTGGTTTGGGTACCTGTTGCTCGATCCATGGATCTCAAAATGGCTTATCCAAAACCTATGCCGGAAGACTATGAGTTGTCGACAAAGCTCTACACTCATCCTGAGGTAGCTGCGAGGCTGAGGATCATGCGTAAGCTGATTGAGGAGCATAAATCTGTTCTACTCTTCACCAATACGAGGGCTATTGCGGAAGTTTTAGCGAGCAGGTTTAAAGTTTGGGACATCGGCTTCCCTCTCAGTATCCATCACGGGTCCTTGGCAAAACCAGCTAGGATAACGGCTGAGCGTGGTCTAAAAAATGGCGAGTTGCGTAGCCTCGTCTGTACTTCTTCACTTGAGTTAGGCCTTGACATTGGCAGCGTGGATCTCTGTATTCAGTATGTCTCTCCAAGACAGGTTACCCGTATTCTTCAGCGTGTCGGGCGGAGTGGCCACAGGGTCGGAGGAGTTGCTAAGGGCGTGATAGTTACTCTCGACTCTGAGGACACGCTTGAGGCCATGGTCATTTCTAGGAGAGCTTACGGGGAGGATCTTGAGCCTGTGAATGTTCCTGAGAAGCCCTTTGACGCTTTAACCCATCAGATTGTTGGACTGCTTATTCCCGAAAGAAGGTTGCCCTTTCAAATTATACTAGAACTCGTTAGGAAGGCTTACCCGTACAGGAACTTGACGGAGGAAGAGCTTGTAAAGGTCTTGAACTACATGCAGTCCAGATACCCCAGGCTGGCGTGGGTTTCGTTCAAGGATAAGTTGGTTTTAAGCCCTCGTGACAAAAAGGGAACGTACGAGTATTATTATGGAAACCTTTCGATGATTCCTTACGAGAAAAACTACCTGGTCATCAATGAAACAGACGACACGCCTGTGGGGATCTTGGACGAAGCGTTCGTCTCAGAGTATGGTGAGATTGGGACGAAGTTTATTGTCCGTGGGAGTGCATGGAAGATCCTCAACGTGTATGGAGACAGGATCTACGTTAAACCGGTTGAAGATCCCACTGGAGCTATTCCCAGCTGGATTGGTGAAGAGATCCCGGTTCCCTTCGAGGTTGCGCTCGAGGTCGGAGAGATTAGAGCATTCGTTGAAGAACAAGCGAAGAGGGGAGTTGAGCAGAAAGAGATAGCGTCCGTTCTCTCTGAGAAGTATCCAGCTGACGCTGAAATTATCTCGAGGGCGATCGACGACACTTTTGAGCAAGTTCGCTTAGGGTTCCCTGTTCCGACAGACAAGAGGATCACCGTTGAGGACTGGGAAGACTATGTTGTGGTGCATGCATGCTTCGGTTCGATGGTTAATAGAACTCTGGCAAGGTTGATAGGGCATCTGCTTTCAGAGAAGACAGGGTTCACGATGGGTGTCCAACAAGACCCGTATAGAGTGGTGATCCAGACGCTTGGGGAAGCGTCATCGGCTGACGCTATCCAAGTGCTTGATGAGTTAACTGGTATTGATGTCAGGGATGTTGCGATCGAGGCTTCAGCAAAGACAGGTCTTTTCAAGAGGAGGATGATCCATGTGGCAAGGAGGTTTGGTGCGTTGTCGAGGTGGGTTGACCTAAGTAGCGTCAGCATCGACCGTCTGTCAAAGAGTTTTGAAGGCACAGTGATCTATGATGAGGCTGTTAAGGAAACCTTTGACAAGGATCTTGATATAGAGGGTTCCATACGGGTCCTTGAGAGGATTCGCGATGGCGGGATCGAGGTTGTACCGCTAAGAACCGGTGATAGGCCTACGCCGATAGCCCGCGTTGGACTTGAGAGGATTGGTAGGAAGTCAGATTTGATCCCGCCAGAGAAGATGAAGCGTATTCTAATCGAATCCGCTAAGGTGAGGTTGCTGGATGGAGCAGGAACGTTCCTCTGCACGGACTGCTGGAAGTATGTAAGGACGATTCGAATAGCGGATCTGCCTGATAAGCCGCATTGTCCAGAGTGTGGCTCAGAAAAAATAGGAGTGGTTAATAGCCCAGAGTGGGATGTTGAGAGGGTTTGCAGGAAAGCAAAGAGGTCGCTTACTGTAAAGGAAAGAGGGGTTGTTAGAAGGGCTAAGGAAACGGCTAAACTAATATCTAGATATGGGCGTATAGCCGCTGTGGTCTTGGCTGGGAAAAACTTGGGTCCTGCGGAGGCGGAAGGAATATTACAGAGGGAGAGGATGCTCAACGACAGTCTGTTTGATTTGGTCGTTGAGGCTGAGAGGGAGGCATTGAGAAAGAGGTTCTGGTAAGCACAATTTCAGAGAAAAAGAGCGATGGCGTGCAAGGTGTGAAGATCGAAGGAGATTCTTCGCTCGCGATTGATCGGTCGCTCAATAAGGATGCTCCAGATAGACAAAATAGGATCTTTTCCTTTACGTTCAACATGAATTTTCTCCTTGGAGTAAAAACTTATATGTATGTTTCTTAACATATTTTGAGAAAGTGGGAAAAAGAAGATGTCTTTCTCGAGAAAAGCTAAGGGAATTTCTACAACAGCGATCGTAGTACTACTGGTGTTGCTAGTCGTAGGTGGTGGCCTATACTGGTACTTTACACTGCCTCCACCTGTTGAATACAAGGACACCTTAATCGAGGGAACGACAGACTCTGTTGAGAACACCATCGATCCAGCTCAAGCATACGACTTCTTCGGATGGAACATAATTCAACAAACCGGTTGTACTTTGGTCGAGGTTCGTCCCGGTTCAGGGGCTGGACCTGAAGATATTATTCCAGCCTTGGCAACCGATTGGACGGCCAGCGCCGATTTGAAGACTTGGACCTTCAACCTGAGACAGGGTGTCGAGTTTCAAGACGGAACCGAGTTCAATGCGACACACGTGAAGTACAGTTTTGACAGAGCTAAAGAGATAGCGAATCCGGATAGTTTTCAAGTCAACATGGGAACCTTCGATGTTGTCATAGACAGCGTTGAGGTCGCAAGCAAATATCAAGTCGTTTTCCACCTGAAGGCGACAGTTAGCTACTTCCTTCAGTATCTGACTACTCAAGCATTCACCATTGTAAACCCAAGCTACGCTGCCATGGACCATTTGACTGAATACGTGGATGGAGATGCACGGGCGAGTAACCCATGTGATCTCGGCAGATATGTGCTGACAAAGTGGACAAGAGTTGCGGGTAAAGACGTAGAGATGAAGCTTGAGGCAAACCCGAACTACTGGAACGCAGATGAAGAGCCGAAGACGAAGAACATCATCATAAAGATGTATTCTGACGCGACAGCGCTCAGGCTGGCCCTTGAAGCCGGAGACGTAGACATCGCGTTCAGGCACCTCATATATTCCGATATCGTCGACCTTGAGGACAATCCTGATGTTACGGTCTGGAAGGGGACTGGTGCAGAGATTCAATACTTGGTCTTCCAAGAACATATGCCACCATTTGATGATGCTAGGGCAAGAAGAGCCTTAGCAGCTGCCTTAGACAGGCCAGCTGTATGCACAACCGTGTTTCTCGGGCTAGCAAAGCCCCTGTACAGCATAATCCCGGAGGGCATGATGGGTCACACTGAGGCCTTCAAGACTCTTGGAGATGCTAACATAAGTCTCGCCAGAAGCTTGCTTGACGAACTCGGATATGATGAGAACAACAAGCTTGCAATAGATCTATGGTACGAGAGTTCAGGACACTACACGTCAAGTGCCGACCAAGCCCTATACTATAAGAATGCATTTGAAGCGACCGGAGTCGTAACTGTGAATCTTCACAGCGCGGACTGGCCAAGCTACAGGGTAAACAGAAACGCAGGGACCATGCAGGTCTTCATATATGGTTGGTATCCAGACTATATTGACCCAGACAACTATGGCTTTCTCTATTTTGCAACATGGCTACATCACAACTATATCGAAACTGCCAACGGCCTAGCGATGCAAGCCTTGTGGGTACAAGCAGGCTCTGCGTCCAGCGCAGATAGACCAGGACTATATGCCCAGATCGATGAGATGGCTGTTCAAGACTGTCCGGTGGTTCCAATATTCGCAAAGGGACAATACGCTGTGAGCAAGCTGAATGTCAAAGGCGTGATCTTGGACGTTTCGATGATGTGGCGTATGTGGTTGCTCTATGCGACTGAAGAATAGAATTCACAACTCTATTCCCCTTTTTTTTTATTAGCGGTGTATTCACATGGGTTTGCGTTCATATATCGCTACGAGAGTGTTACTCACTATACCCATGATAATGCTGTTGTTGACCTTTGTTTTCCTTGTGATTAGAGTCGTGCCGGGAGACCCTGTTTTACTTCACTTCGAAAAGGCAGCTAGCCCTGAAACCATGGAGCTGATGAGGCAAAGGCTGGGGCTCGATAAACCATTGCTGAGTCAATACTTTGCGTACTTGGCTGGCCTGATGCAGGGTGACTTGGGAAAGTCGATGCAAGATTTTTCGCCAGTTGGACAACAGATCTTCTCTGCCTTTCCAGCCACGCTTGAACTCGCAATCTACTCCACGATTATCGCGGTTGGTGTGGGAATATTCCTCGGCGTGAGATCATCTCAGTCATACAATTCTCCTCAGGATCACTCAATAAGGATCTTCGGGATAGTTGTGTATGCTATCCCGATATTCTTCTTGGGCATGATTTTCCAGATGATCTTTGGCGTCTTTCTTCGCTGGCTTCCAACAGGCGGACGTATATACCCCGGCATGGAACCCCATGGCTTAAGCATCGGAGATCAGTACATATCAACGGGTCTCTACACGATCGACAGCCTACTTGAAGGCAACGTTTTCAAGTTTGTTCAAACGTTAAGGTACATTTTCCTGCCCTCTTTGACCCTAGGGCTTGTTCTCTGCGGCGTCTTCATCAGGCTGACCAGAAGCAATATGCTGGAAACCCTGCGTCTAGATTTTGTAACAGCCGCGAGAGCCAGAGGGCTAAGAGAGAGAACGGTGCTCTATGGCTACGCATTTAGAAACGCCTTCCTTCCAGTTCTTACCATGATGGGGTTGCAGTTTGCAGTTCTTCTTGGGGGCGCCATTCTGACAGAAACCACGTTCTCCTGGCCAGGGTTGGGAAGATACCTCGTCGACAGAATTAATTTTAGGGATTACACCGCCATTCAAGGAGATGTGGTCTTCTTCGGTCTTCTTGTCGCTTTGGTGAGCTTAGTCGTGGACGTTTTGTATGCGTACCTTGATCCAAGAATAAGACTATAGAAGGTGCTGAGTGAGATGGAAACTGAACGAGGTCCGCACACACGTATCTTACCGGGACTAACAGCATTAACAAGTAGAGGATTGGCAGGCTGGATGGTTGTGATAGGGTTGGGGATGGTACTCTCAATCGTCACGATGACGCTGATCGCTCCATGGATCTCACCCTATGACCCCTCTGCCCTGAATGTCGGTCCCTTAAGGTCGCCACCTAATGGAGAGTTTCCTCTGGGCACAAACCACCTAGGTCAAGATATGCTGAGCCGGGTTTTATGCGGCGGATCGATTATGCTTCAGGTTTCCGTTCTCTCAGTCCTCTTTTGTCTGATAGTAGGGGTACCCATCGGCCTGATTTCCTCCTACGTTGGTGGCGCGCTTGACAAGATATTTTCTCTAATCATGGACAGCATCTACGCGTTTCCGGGAATGGTTCTCGCTATCACCATATCTGCCATGCTTGGGAGAGGCGCCGTCAATATGGCCCTTTCAATAGCTGTTGTCTACATTCCCTCATACTTCCGGATAGTTAGAAGCCATGTTCTAACCATAAAGGAGTTGCCCTATACTGTAGCGGCTCGATCGATTGGCGCGAAAGGGGATACGATCCTATTTCGCTATATTCTGCCGAATGTGGTTCCTTCTATAGTGTCCGTGGCCACCGTGAATTTTGCAGACGCAATCCTTACGGCAGCGGGCTTGACATTTGTAGGTCTAGGAGTTACGAAAGACATTCCAGACTGGGGATGGGACCTAACGGACGGAAGAACCCTTCTTCCGAGCGGCGCATGGTGGGTCATAACATTCCCCGGCATCATGATCGTTCTTCTAGCACTGGGTTTCACGCTCATCGGAGAAGGGCTGAGCGAGTTGCTGAACCCAAGGCTTGAGCAATGAGGTGATTTCCTTGGCCTTGTTGGAGGTTGGTTCGCTGGCTGTAGAATTTAGGACCAGAAGAGGAATCATCCGAGCAGTCGACAACGTGTCGTTTTCTCTGAATAAGGGTGAGACGCTGGGTCTAGTTGGCGAATCCGGCTCTGGAAAATCCACGCTTGGGCATTCCCTGATTCGTCTTGTTCCGTACCCCGGTCTCATCGTTGGCGGCCACATAAAGATTGGTGGAAAAGACATTCTAAGATGCTCCGAGGAGGAGATGCGTTTCATCAGGGGGGAGAACATCACATTTGTTTTTCAAGATCCCATGACCTCTCTAAATCCGGTCAAGAAGATTGGGGCGCACCTCGTTGAATTGATCCGCACTCATAAGCCCGATGTCAGCAAAGAAGAGGCGCTTAAACTCGCCGAGTCTGCTTTAAGTGACGTGGGCATTTCCCCTGAGCGCATAGACGACTACCCGCATCAGTTCAGCGGGGGGATGAGGCAACGTATCATGATAGCCTTGGCGATCGCCCTGAACCCAGACATAGTAATTGCCGATGAGCCCTCAACCGCCCTAGACGTGATAGTTCAAGCGAAGATCCTGGACCTACTGGAGAGTTTGCGGGATGCTCACGGGATGGCGCTCATCCTCATAACGCACGACATAAGCGTCGTCTTGGAGAGGTGCGAAAAGATCATCGTCATGTATGCCGGAAACTTCGTCGAATACGCAGACAGCCTGTCTTTACACAAGGATCCAAAGCATCCTTACACACAGGGGCTTCTTAGAACAGTCCCGAATATAGAGCTGGCTGACCAGAAACTGGAGGGTATTCCAGGTTCACCCCCAGACTTGTTAGATCTTCCCAATGGCTGCCGTTTCTGGCCTCGTTGCCCTCAAGCCATGAGCGTGTGTCGCAAGAAAGAGCCACCGATGATAGAACTTGGGGACAGACACTCTGTCAGATGCTTTCTCTATGGAGGTGCGAAGTGATGAGGACAATCGTTGATGTCGAGCACCTCAAGAAGTACTTTCCAGTTCAGAAGAGCTTTTTCGAGAAGTTGTTCACCCGGACAACATACTATGTCAAGGCGGTGGACGACGTCAGTTTCTCGGTAAGGAAAGGGGAGGTCTTCACCTTGGCCGGCGAAAGTGGGTGTGGCAAGACAACGACCGGAATGCTTCTTGCAATGCTTCTTGAACCCAGCGATGGCAAAATACTGTTTGAAGGAGAAGATATCGCAAGACTCAAGTCTGAGGAGCTGAGACTGCTTAGAAGAAGGATACAGATTATCTTCCAAGATCCATACGCTTCGCTCAACCCTAGAATGAGGATAGGGGAAGCCGTAGAGCACCCTCTAGAGATTCACGGCCTGGCGACGGGATCAGCAAAAACGAAAAAGGTTTTGGAGATGCTTGAAAAAGTGGGTTTGACCCCTCCAGAGCGTTTCGTCGGTCTATATCCCCATCAACTTAGTGGCGGTCAGAGGCAGCGGGTTGCCATGGCCAGATCTATAATATTGGGGCCGGAGTTCATCGTTGCAGATGAGCCCGTTTCCATGCTTGATGTTTCTCTGAGAACTGTGCTTATCGATCTCATGATGGACTTGAGGAAGGAACTTGAGTTGACTTACCTGTTCATTACGCATGACTTGGCGGTGGCAAAATACATATCGGACAGAATTGCTATAATGTACCTCGGTAAAATAGTTGAGTTAGGCGATAAGGAGGATGTATTCTCAAACCCATTGCACCCATATACAGAGGCTCTGCTGTCCGCTGTTCCTGTTCCGGATCCTGAACGAAACCGGAAAACAATTGAACTGAAAGGAGATGTCCCATCCGCGATACATGTGCCCTCTGGCTGCCGCTTCCACCCGCGCTGTCCTCACTCTCTCGCCAAATGCTCCACAGAGGAACCTCAGCTGATGGGGACAAAGAGAAATCATCAAGTGGCATGTCACCTTGTCGGAAAGTAGGAGAAAGGGAGTGAAATAAGTGGTATTGCCCGGTTGCTATGAGGAGGAAGGTGAAGGCTGATGGCTTTGCCAATAGAGCTTTTGGTAATATTTCTGAGAGACTTCGTCATCTTCTTCGCGATATACCTGATAGTAGCGCTGAGCCTTAACCTTGAGTACGGCTACGGTGGCGTTCCTGACTTTGGTAAAGTCTTGGCCGTAGCTGGCGGCGCCTTTACCGTCGGATTCTTTCCTGGCAGGTTAGTGGCTTGGCTCTTCAACATAGGCACCGCCGAGTATAACGGGTTCACAGACTATGCCACTTTACAATATCATGTGACTATAGTTGACGAAGTGAACAAAGTACTTGCGGCAAATCCGGCACTCTCCATAGCAATATTCTTTGGTTCTCTAGTCGTTGCTGCACTAGTCGGTGCGGTTCTAGGTTACATAGCTTCATATCCCGCCATAAGGCTTCGTGAAGACTACTTGTCCATAATTCTACTTGCGATGGGGGAGGCCATTGGGGTTATAGGATATAACTATACTCCAATTATCAGAGGAAACATCGGCTGCTTGGTGCCTGATCTCTTTGGGTGGGCTGGAGAGGCCAGGTATATGGCAGTGTTGCTAGTCGTAGTCGGTGTATGCCTCATGGTGATCTTTTATCTTGAGCGCTTGGTGAGAACTCCATTAGGCAGAATGTTAAGAGCAACTAGGGATAATGAGGACGTAGCAGAGTCACTTGGAAAAGACGTTACTAGCATAAGAATGAAGATCATCGTAATAGCCTCGATACTTGGGGCTATTGCCGGTGCGTTGGATGCATTCAAAAAGGGCGGCCTAGTTAGCACGATGTACCAAAGGGCTACGTGGACCTTCTGGCCTTGGGTCATGGTGATCTTGGGGGGTGCTGCCAACAACATGGGCACTATAATAGGGTGCCTCACCTTCACGGCTCTTAGAAGATTCATAGACTATTTCAAGGGATACCTCAATCCTTTCGTTCCCTTCGACATCGTATGGCTTGATCCACTTCTACTCGGGATAATGTTGATATTAATACAGATGTACAAGCCTCAAGGAGTGATGCCGGAGAATCCAACTCCAACATTAAGCAGTGAAGAACTAGAGAAGATAGTTAGACAAAGGGCAGATTCTTCCCCAAAGACCGAGGATTCTGCAAGTGGCTAACTAATGCACCCTATTCTTTTGGCGTGTGTGCATTAACCCCACAATCTTATGCCAGATACCCTTCGTTACACCTTTCCAGTCAACGCCCATAAGGCCCTCGGGAGCCAGAAGCAGGGTTAGTGCTATCGCAATGAGGGGAATCAAAGGCCTGTATGGAATTACCCATGACCCTAATTCACGGGATAATCCCACAGTTCCGAAGATTTCAGCAAGCCCTATTAAGTATCCTCCTACAACAGCACCATAGATGCTCCCTAGTCCCCCCACTAGGCTTGCTGCGAATACGCTTACTATGATCCCGGAACCCATATCCGGATTGCCTGGAAACCATAATGGAAGAAGTGCCCCTGAAATGCTGCCAAGCCCCCCAGCTATGAACCATGAAACCGCATAAACCATGTTGACGTTTATGCCCACCACGCTGGCTAAAGACGAATCTTCGATGGCTGCCCTCATCGCTACTCCAAACTTGGTCTTGTTTAGGACCAAGTACAGTAACGTAACTGTCACTGCTGCTAGCGTCGGAGAAATGACCAAGACCCCCCTCAGACCCGCAATATCGATGTCATGAGGCGAAAGGAAAAAGTATCTTGAGCGAATCTTGAACTGCCTCGTCAAGTAGTCAGCGTAAATATTCATTACGGCCAGCAGTATGAATTCGATAGCAAGCGTTGTTATCATCAGTGCAACAACTGTGGCTCCCCTTCGCATAAGGGGTCTAAATATGATGATGTACTGAGCCAGCGAAATCAACCCGCCAATTATTAGGGCCAAGAAGAGAAAATGATATGGATTTCCACTCCAAAGTTCAACTGCCGTCAAAGTGACATATGCTCCCACAGCTGCAAAACTGCCATGAGCAAAGTTGGGAACTTTTGTGGTTAGATAGGTGAGTGTAAGTCCAATACTCAAAAGGGTTAGAAGACTGCTGTAAATAATTGCTTGGCTGAGTACGATGGGGTCAATCATGTCCATCAATAGATCATAAAGGGGCAAATTAAGTTTTCGCCGTGGGCTTTACGATCGACAGAAGAGCTTAAGAATTGAAATTCCGTCTGGGCGAGTAGATCTTCACTTATGTCTTCTTGATACCCAAATAGACTTCGCCCAGTTCTGGGTGTTTGAGAAGTTCCTGAGCGTTGCCCTCAAACATCACTCTTCCGCTTACCAAGAGGATGGCCTCGTCTCCTTGTTCAAGAGCGCTTCTGACATTCTGCTCAGCCAACACCAAGGTTACGCCGTAGTCGTCTCTTAGTTTCACTATTTTGTTAAGCACTTCAAAGGCTATTTTTGGGGCGAGGCTACCGGTAGGCTCGTCGAATAACATGATTTTTGGCCTCCTCATCATTGCCATTGCCATTGCAAGCATCTGTCTCTCTCCTCCGCTAAGCATACCCGCCGTCCTACCCATGTACTTGTTCAGGTCTGGGAAATCGCCTAGGACCTCTTTTGCGCGTTCCTTGGCTTCGTCTCTGCCTAAAGTATAGCCGGCCATGAGCAGGTTTTCCTTAACTTTAAGGTTTGCAAAGATGTTGTCGACTTGAGGTAGGTAGGCTATGCCCAGCCTTGTCACCAAATGGGGCGGTAGTCCTAGTGTGTTTGTCCCGTTGAATAGTATTTTTCCAGAGTACACTTGTGTTATTCCCATAATCGTTTTGAGTAGGGTGCTTTTTCCGCTTCCATTGGGTCCCACGATAACCGTGATGTCGTTGTCTCTCATCTTCGTGTTGATGTCGAAAAGCACGTGGAGCCTTCCGTAACCGGCGTTGACTTCTTGGACTTCTAACATGTTTCATCGACCTAGATAGCTGTCTATTACGGCTGGATCGCTTAACACTTCTTTCAGCTTTCCCTTCGAGATGATTTTTCCTGTTGACATAGCGTAGACGTAGTCAACATAGGGTAGCACTAGTTCAAGCCTATGCTCTACTATTAGAAATGTAACTCTAAGTTTTTTCTTCATTTCGGTGAGTTTGAAAAGAACTTCGTGGGCTAATTTTGGGTATATGCCTGAGGCGGGTTCGTCCATGACTATCATTTTGGCGCCGCTCATGATGGCTCTTCCAGCCTCAACTAGCTTCATCTGTCCTCCGCTTAGGTGGGTGACTGGGCTGTCCCACATGTGGTGGAGATCAAGAAGTTCTAGGATCTCGAAGGCCATTTCTGTTGCTTTCACCTCTTCGTTGATCCATGCTTTTCTGTATAAAGCTTTGATGAAGCTTTCGCCTGGGTTACCCCTGTAGGCCGTTAGCATGTTTTCTAGGACTGTGAGGTTTTGAAAGGGTTGCGGGATCTGAAAGGTCCTTACTAAGCCTTCGTTATATACCTTGTAGGGTGGCCATCCTGTGATGTCCTTGCCTTCAAACCATACTCTGCCTCTGGCAGGCTTGTAGAATCCAGTGATGCAGTTTATGAGGGTGGTTTTTCCACTACCGTTAGGGCCTATTAACATTGTCATTAGGCCTTTTTTGATGTCAACATTGACATCGTCTAAGGCAACTAGGCCTCCGAAAGTCTTTCTGAAACAGTTGACAACTAACATGTTTTCCAAAGCGATCGCACAAAAAAAAGATGGATGATGGGTGGATTTAGTCCCATGTTACGGAATCTGTGGCCAAGACGTACAAACCTGTGGTATCCCATTCGTATACGCCCGGAGCTGTTTCTATGATCTGCCATATGTCGTAGTCTCCAGCCGTTCTGTCTCCAGCCTCGTCGAGTGTTATCCAGCCTGAAGCACCAAACATTGTCTCGGCCATTGTGGGTAGAACCTCCTTCACAGCTGTGGCGTCGTACTTGTCTACGGCCATGAGGCACAGGGCGTATGCCCAAACTATGTCGAAGACAGTGTATGAATAGGATTCTGGTTCCCTTCCTAGTACGGCTAGGTTGTGCATGCGAACCTTGTCAAACTTTTCGGATTCTGTTGGAGCAAAGATCGTGCACGGGTATCCAACCGTCGTGGCAAACTTTGCTACATCCGGATTCGCAGTCATATCTGAGCTTGCTGCTGTTCCGTCGCTTCCATACCATACAACATCTTCGAGAACATCGTATTCAAGACACTTAGTCATGAAGGGGACGACCTCTTCGAAGGATATGAGGAGCACGGCCACCTGATCTGCTCCGTACGTTGCTATCGCGTTCTGGACTTTAGTGGCCAGATCGGCTGCCTCAATTGTAAACTCTGTTGCATCTTCGGGGTATCTTAAACCGTCAAGGAATGTTCCTCCTAGCACTTCGAATCTAGCCTCTGTAGCTTCTTCTAGTCCTGCTCCCCAAGCATCGTTTCTCGTCGCCGGGACCACGTACCTTATTCCATCGTCATACATTATTCTGGCGAGTGCTGGGCCTTGTCCCAGTTTGTCTGTTGGGCAGAACCTGAAGATGTAGTCGTCTGCTATGGCAAGGTCTGGTGCGGTCGAGGACTGACTTATCGCCAATATCTTGTTTGCGTCACAGTACCCTTTAATGCCTCGAACCTCTGAGCTGGCCAAAGGTCCTATAAGAAGTGTTATGCCTCTTGCCGCAAAGCTTTCAACCGCCTCCAGAGCAAGGTCGGGGTTCACTTGGGTGTCTTCTACTTCGAGCACTAGGGTCCAGTCTGCTCCCATGGTCTCAAGTAAGTCATTGACTTCTTCAATCGCAAGTTCTGCCGCCAACTTTTCGTTCTCACCAAAGGTAGCCAAGGCTCCGGTCATAGCGAATAAGCCGCCAAGTTTGACTTCACCAGTTAGCCCCACAGGGGCCGCCGCAGGTGGAAATACGACAGGATATACTAGTGCGCCTACAACGAGTCCCACGACGAAGGCAACGATTGCTAAAGTTGTGGTAGTTCCTTTTATTCCTCTGTTAGCCATGTCTTTTCACCTTAAACTTTCTTCTTCGCTAGTCTCCCTTTTTTCCTCACATATTTATGGAGTGGAATATATAAGCGTTATGGCACATATCTGGTCTTTATAGCCTATTTCCTGACCTTGAGGCAATCACATGTGGGACAAGATAAGAGAACATTTCGTTAGTCTTCCGGCCCAACTGAAAGTGGCGAGCCTTCTTTATAGAAGAGGATTCCAAGTTAGCGATAACGGCAAGGTTGTAACTGGCGGAATAAAAATAGCCCACACTCAGATTGCTCTAGAAGCAGAGGTAGAGCGTAGGGCTGTAGACAGCACCATACGTACAATTCTGAAAAATCCTTGGCTGAAAAGGGTCTATGGAAACCTTGAACAAGTGTGTTCACTAAGGGAAGTTGCCCGTGAATTCGGTCTGAGCGTAATTGTTTTCACCCCGAAGAATGCCAAACAACCCGGAATACTAGCCGATGTCACAAGCACGGTGGCGGAGCAAGGGCTTAGTATTATGCAGGTCTTTGCAGATGATCCGGACATTGAAGAGAAGCCTAAAATAACTCTAATTGTTGAAGGTGAGATCCCACTAAAGTTAATTAGTGAGTTGAGAGGTCTCCCAGGAACCTATAGTATAACCTTTTACGAAAGAGGAGAAACGCCATGAAAGGCGATGAGTGTCTTGGAGGTTCGCTGGCATTCGTGATCTTGGAGTATCTAAAGGGGCATGAAGATATTGAGCAGAATCGTCTGGAAGCTTTAAGGAAGGAGATTGAGTCAGACGGATTATTGAAGAAGGCAATTGCGGTTGATGAGAAGACTTTGGTCGTCCTTGACGGCCACCTTAGGCTTCATGCACTTATGTTGCTTGGCTGCAGTAGGATACCGGTTCACTTCCTCGATTACTCATCGCCTAAGATTCACGTCAAGGCATGGCGGCCGGGGGAGATTGTGACAAAGGAAAATGTGATCAGAGCTGGTCTCTCAGGCCAGAAGATGCCTCCAAGGACTTCAAGGCATCTAGTCGAGGGCCCTTGGGGACTGAAACACATCTCATTCATTGAGAAGGATGTATACCTTTCCTTGAGGGAGCTCCTTTAATACCATCTAACCCTTTATCCTCTAACGCTTCTGTATCGGCAATGTCATGATGGGTTGCTATTACTTTATCATGTTTTGCTAATCTTTCTGATACGCTCACCTTTTGAGGGGGCTCCTCTTCAAAAACATCTAGACCCGCTCCAGCAACCTTTCCTTTGTCCAAACCTCACGCTCATCGTCGAAACGAAGATTCTGGGTGAACTCATAGACGATTTTTTGAAGATAAAAGGCGTAGCCAAGGTATCCGTATATTAACACGCGTGCAAGCATAGTCTAAGAGTGTGATCCTTTATTAGCGAGAAAGTAGACTATGCGTTCTTGAAAAGGCGAGTTTCCAGTAATTATGCTGTGTCTATATGGATTTTCCAAGGTGAGTTTATCTCTGAGGAAGAACGCGCTCTACGCGATTTACGCTATGAGCTTCCTAACGTCGGTTGGCTTCGGAGCGTATGGCATAGTCGTATCACTTTACATGTGGAGTCTCGGCATATCCTTTAGTGGTCTCGGATTAGCATTCAGCATGTTTGGAATAAGTATGGCTGCGGCTGGACTGCTATTTGACGCTCACTCCGATCTTGTGGGAAGGAAAAGATATCTTGTACTCTCGCTTTTCATGACTTCTGCTACAATGTTTCTATATACTCAAGCAAGGGATTTGGCTCACTTCATGGTTCTCGATGGGCTTGGAGGGATATCCGCCTCGCTCAGAAGTGTGATTGTCTCAGCCTTGATTACTGATCTAACAAGGGAAAAGGAAAGAGGTGGGAAGTTTGGTGGGATGGGCGGCTTTAGTTGGATCGGAACAGGGTTGGGGTACCTTATCGGAGGTCTCTTTTCAGGCCTTATGAGCTTCTTCTGGGTCTTCGTTGTCATATCTCTCCTAGACATGGTGTCTTGCCTTCTCGTCATATTCTTTGTTGCACCATATAGGGTTGCCAAGAAAGAGAGTTTCAGGTTGATCTCGTTTAAGAGATTAACCTCCCAGATGAGGGTTTGGCTTGCTTTATCTTTTGTGAGCGCGTTGGCTAGTGTTCCAGTTGAAGTCATGGTGATCCCAGTCTATCTTGTTGAGTTTCTCGGCGTTGATCGGGCTGTCTTTGGCGTGTTTATGGCTTCGAGCTACCTAGCTCTCTCCCTCACACAGTTTCTGGGAGGCAATATGGCCGACAAGTATGATAGAGGGCTAATCTTCTCTGTCTCTCAGGTTGCCTCAGCGTTCTTCATTGCGCTCCAGCCGATGTTTCCGTTCTTTCCCTGCTT
>Ga0315314_1001979_pt1 | contig 17363 bp, 16 predicted proteins | sample TDP9_MG_FD_203631 | JGI IMG/M metagenome (GOLD analysis project Ga0315314, IMG submission 203631) | Freshwater sediment microbial communities from Lake Towuti, South Sulawesi, Indonesia - TDP9 | ecosystem: Environmental > Aquatic > Freshwater > Lake > Sediment | place: Indonesia: South Sulawesi...
CCCAAGGGTGGAATTGGAAAAGATCGTTCATTGGGAGTCCTGGTCCGATGTGAAGAGGCGGACCTTTAGGGATGGGATGCTAAGATCTGGTCCCCTTACTTTGATTAAAAAATTTCTTAGAAAGGGTTCAAGGGGTCGAGGATTCGAGCGGTCAAGTGGGAATTTAAAAAAAGAGACTTGAACCCTGGAACCCCTGCCTACCGGCAGGCAGGCTGGAACCCAAGGACCCCTTGAAATGGAGGGATACGTGGATCATCAACTCATCCAAAGAGCAGCTAAGGACATTCTCCATTCAAAAAAGACTATTGCCTTTACAGGGGCAGGCATCTCTGTAGAGAGCGGTATCCCAGATTTCAGAGGCGCTCAGGGGCTCTGGCAGAAATATGATCCAGAAGAGTACGCTCATATCTATGCCTTCCATTCAAATCCTGAGAAAGTCTGGTTGATGCTCAAGGAGATGTTTTCACTCATCATGACAGCAAAACCGAACCCTGCTCATCTCGGTTTAGCTGAATTGGAACACATGGGTCTTCTCTCCTCGGTCATCACCCAGAATGTGGATGGACTCCACCAGGCGGCCGGAAATAGGAATGTGATCGAATTTCACGGTTCCCATAGAACCCTTTCCTGTTTGAGGTGTTCTACGAAAGTGGACGGGCTCTCCCTCACGATCGAGGACCTCCCTCCCCGGTGCTCCCGCTGTTCATCGCTTCTCAAGCCTGATGTGGTCTTTTTCGGAGAGCCTATTCCTTGGGAGGCCCAAGTCATGTCCCTTAAAGAATCAAGATCCTGCAGCGTCGTGCTGGTGATCGGAACCTCCGCGGTCGTTTATCCCGCAGCGACCATTCCCCTGACGGCTAAGGAGAGGGGGGCGATTGTTGTTGAAATCAATAAGGAACCAACTCCTATGACAAACCATGTATCGGATTATCTGATCTGTGGCTCAGCAGGGGAAATCATTCCCTCTATCGTCGAAGAAGTGAAAAAGTCAAGAGTATTGAAATCTTAGACTCAAAATGATATGATTTATTTAGCCCAATTGGTTTTGCCTTATGTACCTGCATTCCCCGGGCAGCAAGGATTATGGTTCGGGTTCTTTTTAGCGGGGTGAAGGTTCGTATTTGAAAGAGCAACAAGTCGTAGACTCGACTCTTCGAGAGGAATCCGTCGAGAAGGTCATCTTTGACGATCTCCAAATTGCAAATGTCCTTTTCGGCGCTCACAGTGAAAACTTAAGGCGTATCTCCAGGACGATTGGCGTCAAGATCAATGCCAAAGGCAATGCCCTCACCATCCAAGGTGACGAGCTGGATGTTGAGCTTTCAAAACGGGTCCTGAACGACCTTTACGCCCTCCTGAGGAAAGGCTATCCCCTCTATCCCACGGATATCGATTATGCGATTCGAATGATCTCAGACGACCGAACGGTCAGCCTGGAAGACATCTTCCTCGATACGGTCTACATCTCCTCAAGAAAAAGGGTGATCACGCCAAAGAGTCTTGCTCAAAAACACTACATCGATGCCATCCGGAAACATGATCTGGTTATTGGCATCGGTCCGGCTGGAACAGGAAAGACCTACCTGGCCATGGCGATGGCCGTCTCATTTCTTGTGAAGCAGGAGGTTGAGAGGATTGTCCTGACGCGTCCAGCTGTGGAAGCAGGTGAAAAACTGGGATTTCTTCCGGGAGATATTGCAGAAAAGGTGAACCCCTATCTTCGCCCCCTCTACGATGCCCTTCATGATATGATGGATTTCGATCGGGCCTCCAAATTGGTGGAGAAGGGTGTGATCGAAGTAGCCCCGTTAGCCTTTATGAGGGGCCGCACCCTCAACGATTCCTTCGTCATTCTTGACGAAGCCCAAAACACTGGGTCAGACCAGATGAAGATGTTTCTCACGCGGTTGGGCTTTGGGTCCAAAGCAGTGATCACAGGGGACATCACCCAGGTGGACCTCCCTGAAAATAAGGTGTCGGGCTTAATCGAAATCCAAGGGATTCTCAGAGGCATCGAAGGAATTGAATTCATTTATTTCTCTGACAAGGATGTTGTTCGACATCCCCTCGTTCAGGATATCATTAAAGCTTACGAAAGGATGGAGGAAAAGCGTCATCGCCCGAAAGAGCAATAGATTGAACAAAACAATGTCGAATGTCAAGATACAATTTTAGTCATTAAGTAATTCGGTCATTAGGTTATTAAATGACTTAATGACTCAATAACTTTATTATCTATGAAACCATTCATTAAGAAATTTCTATCTCATTTTTCCTTCTTTAAGACCACCAATGGTCTGAGAGATCACTCCTGGATGGAGAGGATCAAGACACCCTCTTACCAAAAGTGGTTTATTGGCATTGGGGTCGCCGTTATTCTCACGCTGCTTCTTTCTCCAACCCTCCGGCTCCCTCTGAAGGAGTATCAGGTAGGAGATATCGCTACTAAGGAGATCAAATCGACTCAGGATCTTCTGGTGGAAGATGAAAGGTCGACCCAAGAGAAAAGGATCGAAGCCGAAAGATCGGCCCTCTCTGTTTACGATTACGACTCTGCTGTGCTGGTTGATGCCGAACATCGTATCCGAACCACCTTCGAATCGCTGGCGAATTCATTCCGAAAGGTTGAACGAGGAATTAACCAGAATATCCAGCGGAAAAAGGAATGGGAATCCTCCCTCCGCCTCTCCCTCACCCAAAGGGAATGGCATATTTTGGAAAGGGAACGCTTCAACCCTATCATCGGAGAGGCGGCTCTGAAAGTGATCACTCCCATCCTGAAAAAGGGGGTCGTCAATGATAAAGACCTCCTCGATCCAGATTCCGATAAAGGGGTCGTGATCCGGAACATCCAAACTCGGGAGGAGAGAAAAAATCTTCCTCCCTTTGCATTTTTGGATTTCAAGGAGGGGAGAAGCAAAGTTCGAGCTCAGGCGGATCCCCTTTCATCCACTTCTGGAAAGGAGCTGACCCCTGTTATCTTAAAAATCGCTGAACACTTCCTAAAGCCCAATCTCACTTTCAATAAAAATGAGACCGAAGAGAGAAAGGCGAAGGCAAAGGAAAAGGTAAATCCTGTCTATTTTCAAGTCAAAAGAGGAGAGGTGATCTTGAGGGCTGGCGAGCGTGTGCAGGACGAACATCTCTTTAAGATCAAGGCCATAAAGAAGGGGCAAGAAAGAACCCACATCATCTCCCTCCTGATCGGCTTGATCCTCTTGACGTTCCTCATCTTGGTCAGCCTCCATGAATTCTCAACAAAGAATATCCGTAAGATCATGCTTTCTCAGAAAGACCTTCTCTTCTTCTCAGCTACCCTTGTTGTAATCATTGCGCTCCTGAAACTCTTTCAACTGTTGACGGATGCCTTGGGAGGAGAATTCCTCTCCATCCCTTCCTCCTCTTACTCCTATCTCTTTCCCATTGCCGCCGGCGCGATGCTCATTCGAATCGTGATCAACTCAGAGGTCGCCATCGTCTTTACCATCCTGTCGAGCTACTTCTCGGCCACCCTGATGGGAAATCAACTCTTCTTTTTTATCTTCACCTTTGTAGGAAGTCTGGTTGGCGCCCATAAGGTGGCACGATGCGAACAGAGGAACATCCTCATCAAGGCAGGACTCGCCGTAGGAGGGGTCAATCTCTTAATGATCCTTTCTTACTACCTCGTCTCTGGAATTCCCTTTAAGATGGTCCTGCTTGCAGATCTGACCATGGGGGTCTTGGCAGGACCTCTTGCATCCGTCTTGGTCCTTGGAATAACACCGGTCATCGAAAGTCTGTTTGGTTACACAACGGATATCAAACTACTCGAGCTGGCGAATATGGACAATCCCATCCTGAAGGACCTCATCTTCCAGGCTCCTGGCACCTATCATCACAGCATCATTGTGGGAAGTTTGGTGGAGGCCGGTGCAAAATCGATTGCTGCCAATCCCTTGTTGGCCAGGGTGAGCGCTTATTATCACGACATCGGGAAGTTGAAGAAACCTCTCTACTTCATTGAGAATGCAGGAGGGATGGAGAATAGACACGACCACCTCTCACCGAGTATGTCAAGCCTCATCCTCATCTCCCACGTGAAGGACGGACTGGAGTTGGCCCGTGAAAACCATTTGGGCCAACGGATCGCCCATATCATTCAGCAGCATCATGGAACGAGTCTCATTTCTTATTTTTACGAAAAGGCGAAAGGAAATCCGCAAACGGAAGGGGTCGATGAAAACGATTTCCGTTATCCTGGTCCTAAACCCCAGACGAAAGAAGCAGGCATTGTCATGTTGGCCGACGCTGTGGAGGCTGCTTCGCGGACACTCACTGATCCAGCACCGGCAAGAATTAAAGGTCTGGTTAAGCGTATCACAAATAGCGTCTTCATAGATGGGCAGTTGGAGGAGTGCGAATTGACCCTGAAAGATCTTCAAAAGATCGAAGAAAGCTTTAGCCGAATTCTGACAGCCATCTTCCACCAGAGAATCGACTATCCTGCTTCCCCAACTTCCGAGCCTCTGAAGAAGAAAAACGATGAAGATCTGGATTCGAAACAGGCAAAAACATACCCATTTAGACCTAAGAAAAATAAGAAGGGTAGCCCAAAGAATATTGACCGAGCTGGGACTTCCTGATGCTGAATTGAGCCTCCTGTTGGTCAACGATGTTCAGATTCAAGCATTGAACCGGCGATACCTCCGTCGCGACAAGCCTACCAATGTCCTTGCCTTTCCAATGAGAGAGGGCGAATTTTCCGCTCTTCATCCCCATCTCCTCGGAGATTTGGTCGTTTCAGTTGAGACAGCGCGGCGCCAAATGAAACGATTTGGTCTGGATGAGATGAAAATGGTCACCCTCCTGATGATTCACGGGATTCTCCATCTTGTTGGATATGAGCACGAGGGGTCGAGCAAGGGCGCTCGGGAAATGGCCATCAAACAGAAAGAACTCTTCCGTGCTATCGCCCAGAAAAAAGGGGACAGGCTACTTTTTGCTTCAAGCTCGACTTGAACCGTTTTTCCTAACAAAAAAGTAGCCTGTCCCCTTTTTTAGTTGAAGATCCAAAGCCTTCGCAGGAGATTAAAACGTCTCAGAAAGGACAATTCCTCAGGTGTCATTAAGTGTGGCGAAACCCTCTCTTTTAATTTCAATAGGCCCCCGTAATCTACCCACCGAAGGATGGGAAAAAGCAAACGACGCAAGAGCCCCTTTTCTTTAAAGCAGAAACTGCTGTTGAAGTCGATGAGGAATGGCTCGCCTCTGTCAGAGATCAGGATATTTCCTTTATGTCTCAAATCGAGATGGACGACTCCTCTCTTGTGGATTTCTCCCAGCGCCTGCTCGAGATAAGAAAAGAAAGAGCCTGGAAGAGTTTCTCCCCTCTGAATGGGCCTTCCGGAAACAAATTCCATGGCAAAGGCAAGACGATCAATTCGTTCAATGAGCTCCGGGACGCCCTGAACCCCTTTGAGCCGAGAGTATATCTTCCATTCTTTCTGGATTAACCAGAGCCCCAAGGTCCAGCGAAGAATGAGATTTCTCCTCCGGACATCCTTGACCATGAGAGGCTGCCCCCCTACCTCCACTCGATTCAGGTCGGGCTTCCCAAAGCTCCCCTTCACGAGACGAATCGAATATCTTAAATCTTCTCGCTTGATTAATTTGTTTGACATTTGAACTTTGACATTTGGCATTGCCTAAAAGATACTTCCCCAATAAGGCTTGCTTAAGATCGATAGGATACCAGCGAGATTCAGAAGGACGATGCCCTCCTCGCTATTCTCAAAAATATTTTTCAACTGCCAGGAGGCCTTCTCATTCGAATAGGGAGTCCGTCTGGGAATATAGTCCGGGACGTTCCGGTCGTAATCCTCAAATCGTTCCCCGAAAATCGCTCTTAACCGCTCTCCCTCCACCCTCTTCTTGTAAGGGATGTAGTGGAAACAGAACATAAAGGTAGCCATCGCTAAGATATAAATATTATCTGCGAGGATACAAAACCCGGTCGTAATGAGAATGGAACCGATATAAAGGGGATTTTTCACATAAGCATATGGTCCGGTCACTGTCAGAACCTCGTTCTTCTGGAGATGACCTGCTGCCCAAATTCTTATGCCTTCTCCTATGGTGATCAAAATGATCCCAATCACCATTCCAAGCAGGTATGGTTTAGCAAAAACGACCAAAAGAAATGCTCCGATGAATAGCGGAATCTTCCGAATCTTCCTCACATTCATGTTATCCTCCCTGCCTACCCTGCCTGCCGGCAGGCAGGCGGCAGGCTGGCCTGCCCGCCGCCTGCCTATCCGACAACCCGCGGCGCTTTCTTTTTTTTCCTATAAATAAAATAGAGGTTTCGGAAGTAGACAAAATTCCCGGGTAAATAGGCCAGGATGAAAACCGGGTCCATGCGATGAATGGCATAAAATAGGACAATCAATCCTCCTGCTAAACTGAAATACCAGAAAGAAATAGGAATCACACTCTCCTTCTTTCTCTCGGAGGCGATCCATTGAACCATAAACCTCATGGTAAACATTGCTTGGCCAATGAAACCGAAGATCAGCCAAAAGTCGAGTTCGAATCTGGGATACCTCATTGAGAGGTCTCTTAGGAAATTCATCACAAAACCAAAAAATGTCACACCGTCCATCTTATATCCTCTCCTCGATCTCATAATGGATGCGACGGTTCTTCATCCATCTCACTGCTAAGAGATCGATGAAGGATCGCACCATGCGATTTCGAATGTTATACTTTGATTCTCCAAACTTCCTCGGATGATGAACGACAGGAACTTCAATCACTCGACATCCTTCCATCTTCACCAAAGTAGAAAGAAAGCGGTGCATCCCATTAAACACCGGGATATTCTGAACACACTCCTTTTTAAAGACGCGAAGGGTGCAAGCGCTATCCTTAATGGCTTCGCCACTCAACCGATTCCGAATGGAGTTCGCAATCTTAGAGGAGATCCTTTTTAGCCATGGATCTTCCCTCTTCTGCCGCCATCCTGTGGCCATGTCGTAACGACCTAAATATTCCAGCAATCTGGGAATATCAGCAGGATCATTCTGAAGATCTGAATCCAAAGTCACAATCTTTCCACCTCGGGCCTCCTTCATCCCCGCGTAAAGGGCTGTACTTAGACCTCGATTCTCTTTAAATCGAATGGTTCGGAGAAAAGGAAATTGCGAGGCCATCTCCTTGAGTATCCTCCGGCTCCCATCTGAACTCCCATCGTCAACAAAGATCATCTCATAAGGAAGACCGAGGCCTCCTAACACTTCGACCAACTTGGGAACCAGAATGGGAAGGTTCTCCTCCTCATTAAACACAGGAACAACGACAGAGACCTCTATCTCAGAATGATTCACCGCTGATTGTCGCTCCAAGCCTCACTTATTCGTGACCAGAACAACATCATTGTCTCCAAGCTTGCGTCGGGCAATCAATTGAACCTTCGGCCTTCTCTCCATCATTTGAAGCTGGTAAAAATCACTGAACGGGAGAAGACAGAATACCCTCTCCGATGATTCCAGAAAATGGAGGAGCTCTCCTTTCGTGTGCAACTCTAAAATAGGTACAATTCCTGTGTAGAAATTGTACGGGGCTGCCCCGATTCTTCCATAGACGCTCAATTTCTCCCCAGGTAAAATCCGGGAGCTAATCTCCTCGGCAACGAAGCGAGACGACTTGTATGGGTTGACCAATGGACAAACAACCCTTCCAGTGTAAAAATATCCACCCGCGATGATCCCAATGATAAGAGATAAAATGGCCCCATAATTTTTGAAGCGGTACAAGACAAAGATTGCGAGGCTTCCGCCGACCAAGAGAAAGGCAATAGGAAGGCTGTAAGGCAAGTAGGATGGAAATTTTATTGAAACTGCCCAGGGGATGGCCGCACCGGCCAGCAAGGTCAATCCCATGAATCCATAAAGAGGAAAGGAGATCCACTCATGCTTAAAATGGTCCATGGAGGTAGAGATAAAATCATCCCACAGCTTCCCGACCATCAGAGATGTGGCAGGATAAGCAGGGAGAAGATAAAGGCCCCTCTTCCCTTTGGAAAGTGAAAAGAAGAAAAAGATGACAGCAAACCATACTATCAGGAAGAGGAACTCTTTTCTTTTCTCCATCATCCCTTTGGAAAAACCATAAGCCATGGCTGCGGGGAGAAAGAAGATCCAGGGCAGAAACCCGATGGGAAAATTATAAAAATAATAATAGATGGGTCGAACTTTGGCCCACCCTTCCGAATACCGATCGATCGTATGTTTAAAGAGAGTCATATGGAGATAATCTTTCCCTCCTCTCACGACTGCAGGAAGATACCAGGATAGAACGATGGCAGCAAAGAGAAGCATGCCGGGCAGAAGTCTCATCTCCTTGACCGCTTTCCAATCCCTTTGAACCGTAAGATAGATCAGACTGACCAAAAATGGAAGGATAAACCCCACCGGTCCCTTGGCTAAGGTGGCCAACGCCATACCGATATAAAAGGCATAAATGGACAATCCTTCGATCCTCCCTTGACTCCTTACCTCTTTTCTGGCTCGGTACCACTTAGAAAAACAGTAAATCGAGGCAGTCGTAAAGAAGGTGAGCGTCGTATCAATATTCCCCCGTGTGGAAAGATATGCGAACTGCGAGCTCGTCGCGAGGATGAGCCCCGAAAGGAATCCTGTCCGTGAAGCATAGAGATTCTTCCCGATCAAGAAAGTGAGAAGTACGGTCAACGTTCCAAAGAGGGCCGGAATAAATCTCACCGAGAACGAGCTAAACCCTTGCCAGAGGTTGGATGAGAGGGCGATCAGCCAGAAAAAGAGAGGGGGCTTGTCTGGATAGATCCTCCCATTATAGTGCATCAGAATCCAATCTCCTCGGCTCACCATCTCCTTCGCTACCTGCGCGTAACGTGGTTCGTCAGGGTTCCAGAGATCCCATCGACCCAAATTCAGAAAATAGAGAACCAAGCAGAATCCCATGAGAAGGAGGATCTGGCCCCATTTCTGAGGATAGATTTTAGAAAATCGCTCTTCCATAAATCACCGATCTTCTGTGATCACTCCCTGGGGTGAGACGTAAACCAAACTCCTTCCCCTACTCGCTTCCACGAACTTCCGGAGAAAGGCCTTCCGATCTTGAACGATCGGATTGAATCGAACGTACCCCCTGAAAAACCGCAGACGGTCGGCTCTCGTCATCACCCTTGGAGTGGACAGATGGAGCTGAAGAAGATTTTTAAATAATCCTCTATGGTTCGCCCTTTTATCCAATGCGATATCCTCGAAGTCGAGAAGATGAAAGTCCCAGCCCTCTCCCTTTTCTGAAACGAGAATATTGCACGTCTTCATATCCTTATGAAATAGGTTCTTTTGATGAAAAACCGAAAGCCATTGGGCAAAGGTTTGAATAAAGAGTCTTTTCTCAATAAGATCTTTAAACCCTCTTAGAATATATCGATCCATCTCTTTGTCGGATTTCGGAGTCTCCATGAGAAAGAAACTCTCCTCCACCCCCAACAGGCCTTTTCTCTCCATGAGACCCAGCGGCTTGAGAGAAGGAACTCCTCTCACCCTTAGACCGTTTGCCGCAATCCATGCCTTGAGTCCTTTCGAACGCCTGAAATGTTCCTTCATGCGCTTCCAAAAGGACGGGTAACAAAATTGCTTAATACATATCTTCTCCATCCCATCATCCAATATCGAAACGATCACGCCTGAAGAACGCTTTACCAGACAGGAGGGCTTTTCTCTTGCAAGGGTCCTGTGTTCTTCAACCACTCTCTTCAAATGATCTAAAGGGAAATCCCTTCGACGGTAATAACGTATCCCCTTCTCCTTTTGAATTGAAAATTCCGTGCTCTCTTTGAGGCATCGTTTGGTCCTGCTCTGCCACTGCCTTTGTTGAAGTCGGTCCATGATGGAATAGATTCGTTGGATCAAATTCTCCTTCTCCTGAGAGGGAATGGAATCAGGTGCAAAATAATGCTCGACAAATTGAATCCGCTCTTCTCCTCCCCAGTCATGTCTCAATGAATGGAGCAGGTGGGATAAGTTCCACAATCTTCGATCCAAAGAGACGGCCTTGACGATTCTAAGACCGTGCAAGTCGGTCAGAAGCAGGGATTCCCCATCCCATAAAAAATTTCCTCCATGAAGGTCCGGATGGTCCAACCCTGCATCATGGATCTTCCGAATGGCTTGAGCCAATCCGAAAATAGAAGACCGACTTTTTCTTCTTGCCGAATCATCAATAAACGAGACACCCATTCCGATCGCCTCGGAGAGATAATAGCTCTCCCTCACAAACCCTCCACGAACCCTTTCCATCCAACCGAAAGGCTTCGGGACCTTCAGGTTTTTACCTCGCAAACGATACGAAAGAAGCCATTCTCTGCGTTCCCTGGACGGAATAAAAAGATATTTTACAGATTCCATGAAACCCTTGGTCCTATCCCTTTTTAAAAAGACCCTCCCTCCGTTTGGCAAACGAAAGATCCCTGTCCATCTCCATTTTGATTCATGGATCGCCTTTCCCTCCGTCGCTCTCACGAAGGAAACCGGATCGTCGAAAAAGGAGGCAGGCAGAGAATCGTGTATGTCTTTTCTCACCCAACCTCTCAGCTCACCCTTCGATACCTTTTGGTAGCTGATCGATTCAGACCCCATCTATTTTTTCTTCCACTTTCCCAGTTCGATCATCTCCTGGTAAAATTTTTCGACGGCCTCCACTTGCCGATCCAGCCGGAAATCTCGATGGGCCTTTTCATAGGCAGCCCGTCCCATCGCCAGCCTCAGTTCTGGATTTCGGAGAAGCTGAAGGGCGGCTTGAGCTAAGCCCTCAGGGGTATCCTTCACCACCAAGCCCGAGAGGCCATCCTCCACCAACTCAGGCAACATTCCTTGCTCGGCCACAATCACCGGCTTCCCCATGGCCATGGCCTCCCTCAATGCCCTGGCCGTTCCGTCAGAGCCTGCCATCAGGAATACAAAGATATCCATGCAAGCTAAGGTATCGAGGTAGTCTTCTGTCCGATATCCTCCGAGAACGACCCATGGCTCAACACCAAGTCGCTTCATTGGCTTAATCACGCTTTCCTCCATTTGACTGGATCGGCCCACAAGGAGAACCTTGATGTTTGGGAATTCTCTTACAATGGCCTTCACCGCTTTCAGGAAAAACTCCGTCCTTCGGTATCTCTGAAATCTTGCCACCATCCCGATAATGATATCCGAAGATCCGATGCCTAAGGCGGCACGCATATTCTTGAATTCTTTCTGACGATCATACCGATTCAGGTCTAAGGCTGGGGTAATCCTCCTAATCCTCTCCGAAGGAATCTTAAAATTTTCCCTATCTTCTTTCCATGCCTTTTCTGAAAAGGTAATCATGCCATCGGTCAATCGAGAGATGAGGAGCCGATTCCCCACATTGGGCTTTAAAGCGTCTCGCTTGTGGTCCGTACGAATGACAATCACCGGATATTTTGACCGCCTGGCTGCGATCCCTCCCAGGATATGACCATGGGTATGGTGGACGTTGAGGAGATCGAACTTCTCCTGGTCCAGATAATTCGTCAGGCTTTGAATGTCACGGAAATTCTTCCAAATGAAAGACAGATGGTAGAACTTCAGAGCGTGATTCAGATAAAATTGATCGGTGGCCTTCACTCCAGCTTTGAAGACCCTTTTCTCAATACTGTCCTCAACCGGAATAGGTGGTTTCCGATACGCAAACGTCACATCCTGACCCCTCGCCTCCAACCCTTTGCAGAGATTCAAGACAGGGTCCGCTGGTCCAGTCCACTTCCAATTACTGAAGAGATGGAGGATCTTCATTATTTAGGCCTTGGAAAGTTTCAGTCACTAATCTAAAAAATGATATCATATTAACACATTTAACAATTTAGTTAAAATATGGAGTCCAGTAGTTGGCTCCTTTCTGATCCTGCTGATTTGAGATCAAGGGAATTTTAACCTTTCTTATTATTCGACCATTGGGCTTAAAATCTCTTTTAGAAAGAAAATAAGAATTCCGAGGAGGATCACCAGGAGGGATGGAAACTCAGATCGCAGGGCATCTCTCCATGAGAATCCATTTGGTTTGTTTGGATGGAGGTTCTTGAGCCCGGGCATCCACCTTGGAACTTCATTCATATAGACCCGATATTCATCCCCCCACCTTTCTAAGAGTTTCTTCTCCTCATAAATAGCGACAAGGTGATAAAGGGTAAAGAAATATAAAAAGACAAATGGAATTGACCAAGCGAGCTCCGAGAGGACGGAAAGACCCATTACAATTAAGATATTGCCTATATAGAGCGGATTTCTAACAATTGCATAGGGTCCTGTGGTAACAAGTGTTTTCCCTTTTTTCTTTAGCCATGCCATTCTTCTGCCAATATGCTTTGTAGCCCAGAGTCTAATCAAGAAACCCGTGATAATAATCCCAATCCCTAAAGGCCATATAATAAAGTCTTCTTCCCATTCTCTGTAGAATATAGTTGCTAACAAACCCAAAATGGGAACATAGAAAAAACCTCTATAGGTAGATAATGCCCTCAGTATCCAAACCGGAATGCTGAACATGTTTGTCCCTTTCGCTTCAATTAATTTTTGACGTTAGACTTTAATAGACCAACATTAAAGATGGATTAATTTGAGGTTAAGTTTTCTTAATTTTGAAGCGCACAACAGTGGCTTTAGAGGAATCAATGACAAAGCACTGATAATAAGCTTATCGGAGGGATTTAATAAATATTCATTTGGATTGGATTTATGTTTTTTGAACGGGCAAATGAACGGTGAACGTAGAACCTTTGTTCATCTCGCTTTGAACCCCAATTTTTCCATGATGAGCGTGGGCGATCCATTGGGCAATGCTAAGTCCAAGACCCACCCCACCCGTGTCTCGTGATCGGGATTTATCCGCTCGGTAAAAGCGCTTGAAGATGTTTTCTTGTTCTTCTTTGGGAATGCCAATTCCTGTATCCACCACTTTTACCTGAACACAATCCCCATTCTTTTCTACACAAATCCGAATGGAACCTCCTTCCGGGGTAAATTTCAAGGCATTGTCTATCAGATTGGTGAAGAGTTGTTGAAGACGTATTTTGTCACCCGTCACCACCGCCTCTTGGATCGGATCAATTTTTAAAGCAATATTTTTCTGCGCAGCAAGGACTTGAAAAAGATTACCGATGTCCTTGATCAAGAGATCCAATCGGACGGGAACCATCTTCAACTCCGCTTCAGAAGCATCGAATTTGGAAAGAAGGATCAGATCATTGATCATCCGATTCAGCTGGTCAAACCGCTCGATAAAATAGGCCAATCCGTCCTGATACTCTCCGGCCGTCCTCGTTTTTGAAAGAAGAACTTCTGCCTCTCCTTTCAGCGCACAAATGGGGGTCTTCAACTCATGCGATGCGTCTGCGGTAAATTCGGCCATCCGTTTGAAAGAACTCTCCAGTCGACCAATCATACCGTTGATCGTTTTGATGAGGTCATCTAACTCATCATCTGTGCCTCTCAAAACCAGTCTCTCACCCAAATTATTAGATGTGATGTTTTGCGCCTTCGAAGTAATGTAACCTATAGGTGAAAGAGACTTTCTGGCTAAAATCCATCCTCCCAACCCACTCAATATTACCACGATAGGAAGGGCCGCTACTATATTGTATTTGAAGTTGGAGAGGCTCTTTCTTACAAAATGCAGATGTGTCCCCAGTTGAATGATTTCAGTCAGTTTCCCGCCCTTATAAACAGGAGTGCTGATGATGCGGTAGGGTGTCTTCCTCCTCGGGAAACGGATTCTCTCTCGGGTATCTTTACCATTCTTGGCATTGACGAACACCTGATCATTAACAACATATCCGAGCTCTCGAAACTCTTTCGAAACGTAGATCGCCTTGCCATCTTTATTCAAAATTTGAAAAAAGAAGGGATAAAACTTTCGAGCCATAACTTCATCTTCAAATCTCATCAGAAAATATGTATCTTTCGGTTCCTGGGACAATACCCTTTCCATTTCTTTCGTCTCGTCAAGAAGAAACCGATCGACTTCCTTGACGAGTTGGTGTCTCAGACGCAAGTAAAGGAAAGCGCAGATGACCAGCCCGGATACCAAGAAGGTGAAAATGTACCAGAGGGTCAATTTCATATCGGTTCTTCGGAGAAATTTAACCCCGCTCTTCCAGGACATATCCAACTCCTTTCACAGTATGAAGCAGTTTGGGTTCAAAATCTTTATCGATCTTATTTCGCAGGTGAGAGACATGGACATCGATTACATTAGTGGAGGTATCAAAATGGTAATCAAAAACCTTTTCAGCAATCATCGTCCGAGTAATAATCTGCCCTGGATATCTCATGAAGAACTCGAGGAGAGCATACTCTTTGGGTGTAAGTTCGATCTTCACCTTATCTCGAAAAACCCGATGACCGTCAGGTTCCAAGATCAGGTTTGCCACTTGTAATCTTGAGGGAAAACTTCCCTTTTTCTCTCTTCTTAGAACGGCGTGAATGCGAGCCAGAAGTTCATTGAAGGAGAATGGTTTGACTACATAGTCATCGGCACCCAAATTGAGGCCATAAATAATATCCTGTTCAGAATCCTTCGCTGTCAAAAAAATGACGGGGGACGGAATTCCCTTTTCTCTTATCTTTTTCAACACATCCCGTCCATCCATCTTAGGAAGCAGGATGTCAAGGATGACGAGATCGTAGTTTCTTTGAGACGCCAAAAGGAGTCCCTTTTCCCCATCAAAGGTTATATCAACGGAGAATCCATTTTCTAACAACCCTTTCCTTACGAATTGTATAATTCCCTTGTCGTCCTCAACCAATAAAACTTTCATGATTCCATATTTTACCAAACCTTTTCCAAAATTTAAATCTTCCTTGAAAAAGTAACTTCTCAGTTAGACTGGCCCTTTAGAAAGGGAGGCTAAAGCCTCCCCTACCCAGCCGTCCCCCGATTAGTGAGAAGGTGTGAGGCATTACTTGAAAAATACCCCCCTATTTCTTAAGATTGATCAACCTCAAAGGGCTGAACGAAAGGAAACGAGACTATATGCCGAAGAGTAGGGACATTCTGTTGAGTCTGCTTTCAGGCATTCTCCTCATCCTCTCCTTTCCAAATTTTGATCTCGAATTCTTAGCGTGGTTCTCTCTGGTTCCCCTTTTCTATACCATCGAAGGGAAAGGACTATACCAGAGTTTTAAACTTGGCTTCTTTACCGGCTTCGTCTCTTTTCTCGGGATCCTTTATTGGATTATTGTTGCCGTGCATACCTATGGTAATGTCCCCTTAATCCTCAGTGGCCTCATTCTCCTATTGCTGGTCATCTATTTAAGCCTCTATCTCGGAGCTTTCGCCTTCCTCTGCCGCCTTTCCCAGAAACACCTTGGGTCCAAAGCCCTCATGCTCTCGCCTTTTCTCTGGGTCTCCTTGGAATACCTCCGTTCTTTTCTTCTGACGGGTTTTCCCTGGGCGAACTTAGGCTACTCTCAATATCTCAACCTCCCTTTTATTCAAATGGCAGATGTTACGGGATCCTATGGTCTATCGTTTGCCATTCTCCTGGTCAATGCCACTCTCTATTGGGTCCTTCACCAGTGGCCAAAAAAAAGCTTCCCACTTCAAGAGGTAGCTATCACTGCGGTCGTCCTTCTCGTTTTTTTGATCTACGGGTATATCAAAATGAAACATGTGGATCGAGAAGCGACCCAAAGTTCTTCATTGAAGGTAGGCTTGGTCCAGGGAAACATCGATCAATCCATTAAGTGGAATGAATCCTTCCAGAGAGAGACGCTCAAGATCTACGAAAGGCTTTCGTTGGAGGTTGCAGGAGGAAAACCTGAACTCATCATCTGGCCAGAAACAGCCATCCCTTTCTTCTTCCAGGACGAAAAGGAGTATCAGCCCATCGTCCTCAGCATCCCTGAACGAACAGGTGCCTTTCTCCTCTTTGGGACTCCGTTCTATAAGATCGAGAAAGGAAAGGTGAATTACTATAACAGCGCCTTGTTGGCATCTCCCTCAAAGCAGTTGCTGGGGAGGTATGATAAGATCCACCTTGTCCCTTTTGGAGAATATATTCCTCTCCGAAAACTTCTCTTCTTCATTGAATCCTCCATAGGCGAAGGGATCGGGAACTTCAAACCTGGGAAAGAGATCTTCAATTTTTCCCTTCCTCAAGGGAAATTCGGGCTCCTCATCTGTTTTGAAATCATCTTTCCGGATCTCTGCAGAAGATTTGTTAAAGGCGGGTCAAACTTTTTAGTCACCATCACGAACGACGCGTGGTTCGGAATGACCTCCGCTCCTTACCAACACTTCTCCATGACTGCGTTCCGGGCGGTCGAAAATCGAGTCTTCATTGCCAGAGCAGCAAATACAGGGATCAGCGGCTTTATCGATCCCAAAGGGAAAATTATACAACAGGGAGATATCTTCACAGAAGAGGTGTTGAATGGAACGATTCGAATCATGAAAGGAAAAACCTTCTACACCCTCTATGGAGATGTCTTTGCCTGGATCTGCTCTGTTTTGTCCATCCTCGTGTTAGCTTATGCTCTTCTCCCGAGGTTAAAGAAACGCAGTAGCCCGCTTGGTCGTTGATATTCATTCACCAAAATCAGTGCTTGATCGCCTTGACGCGCGATCGCTCCCACAGATCTCTAACCTCCTTTACGGATTTTCCTTCGAAGCGCTCAATTCCAAATGAACCTATATCCATCGTTTCGGTACGCCCATTGGAGATATATTCCGCCACGAGTTGTCCGGCGATCGGGGCTTGAATGATCCCCGCCCCACCCCATCCACAGTTAAGAAAAAATCCCTTGGCCAAAGGTACGGACCCCAGTATTGGATGTTCATCAAGAGTCACTGGCCGAATGCCTGTCCAAGACGTCAACACAGAAGCTCTTTCCAATACTGGAATCCGATGTGTTGCGACATCGATCATCTCGTTCAGCAAGCTCTGACTCATCTCCACATCCAGCGCCTCGGTGGGGATTGTTCCCATGCCCATCAAGATGCCAGACCCCTCGGGTCGATAATACCATTCGGCTGTCAGATCCTCGACAAAAGGTCTATTCGAAGGGATATCAGGCAAAGGTTTGGTGACCCAAATGCTTCTGGCTAAATTGATGATCGGAATCTCTAAGCCAACCCACCTTCCTATTTCGATTGCCCATGGTCCCCCAGCATTCACAACCGCCTTGGTGAAGACAAATCCTCTGTCGGTATGAACGCCCTCCACCTGTTCGTGCCGAACCTCAATCCCGGTTGCCCGCACCCCTTGATACAAACGAACACCAATCTGAGATGCCCTTTTGATGTACCCCCACATAATCATA
>Ga0315314_1001980_pt1 | contig 17357 bp, 16 predicted proteins | sample TDP9_MG_FD_203631 | JGI IMG/M metagenome (GOLD analysis project Ga0315314, IMG submission 203631) | Freshwater sediment microbial communities from Lake Towuti, South Sulawesi, Indonesia - TDP9 | ecosystem: Environmental > Aquatic > Freshwater > Lake > Sediment | place: Indonesia: South Sulawesi...
GATTTCAGGAGGTTCTTAAAGCTTCTCAAAGAACGACTATTGAAGCATAAGCTTCGAGATGTTTGGCCTTGCTTCATAGTCGGCAGAGTTGGCACCGACCTTCATACTACCACATTCTCTCCGAACACTGCGATGAAATTAGCTGAGATAGCCGCCACATATGGCTCTGTAATAAAGGGACATTACACAGACTACGTAGTTAACCTCGAGGCCTATCCCGCCTTTGGAGTTGGAGGCGCAAACGTGGGTCCGGAATTCAGCGACGCCGAATACTCAGGATTGATGAATCTTGTTGAAATGGAAGAGAAACTGGCCTCTGAAGGCAAGGTGGCTAATCTATCGAATTTGGACCAAGTTCTGAGGAACGCTGTACTTGCAAGCCGTCGTTGGGAAAAATGGAGGAGAAGCGATGAACTGGGAAGATCATTCGATAAACTTTCTAGCGAGCGACAGAGTTGGCTTATTCGAACAGGTTGCCGATATATCTGGACTGAAGATAAAGTAGTCGAAGCAAGAAGGAGACTTTACCAGAATCTACTGAGAAACGATGTCGAAGCCGAGAAACATGTCACTGAGAAAATCGTTGAGGTTATGATGAAGTATTTTCGAGCGTTCAACCTTATTGAAAGCCTACCGAAGATAGAGAGTGAACTCCTTTCTCGACAGATTCAACAATAGTCTTCTAATGTGGCGGAGCGAGATAAAATGCCTCTACGTTGATTGTAAATGTTCGTGAAGACTATCCAGCCTGTTTCCATCTTTCCACAATTCTCAGCATTTTCCCTACATCTTCAAGAGGAAAGTCCGGTTCCGTTGAAATATCAAGTTGCTTATTATCAATCGGGAAAATGATTATGTTTATCTTTTTTTGCTTAAAGAAGACGAAGCTCGTACGTCCAAAGACCTCTGACCAAGTCTTGATTACGCCAAGCAAGACCACGACTTGAAGATCCACTCTCCGAGAGTCTTCAGGAGATTCTACGGGTGTTACGCCAGGCCGCATTCCTCCAGCCACGATTGAGCATTCTTCATCTAAGACAGTAGCATATCTTACTCTGCTGTCTGCAGCAAACATTTGATCGCAGAGAAGCTCGTATCTCTCAACTTCCTCCATCTGCTTTACACCATCTGGTAGTTCTTTCTTGCCTAGAAGCTTGAAAACGGTCTATCCAACTGGGTATGCTTCACTTAACATAAAGAGATTGTGTTTGGTTTTGGTAGCGCTGCCGAAGTCGCATAAGCGATAGTTCAAGGTCAGCCCTTCATCGCCGAGTCAGTCGAACAGGAGTGTCTATTCTTCTTGACGTGGTCGCAATGTAGATGGCCTGCGCTCTTTGTCCAATCTAGTGGCGTGATCTCGCAGAAGCGCCCAAGCGCGAGATACATGGCTCTCTGTCGTTCTAATGTTACCGATAGAAAGTCGAATAACAAATCTGCCTCGAAGACGAGTGTGAGAGAGGTAAACCTGCCCGGTAGCGTTCACCGCTTCCAGAAGCGCCTCGTTAAGCGAATCGACATAGCGGTCTATCTCATCAGTAACATTCGGAGACTTTTCAAGATCCGCTAGATCTTTCGGTCGAGCTCTGAAGCAGACTGTACCGAAAGGTACTGGCGCTAGCCGTTCAAAGTTGAGGTCATCATCAATCCAAGAGGCAAATTGACGTGCCAGCCTTAGGTGCTCACGGATTCTAGCTGCCAATCCTTTGTGGCCGAAGTATCGAAAGATCATCCAAAGCTTGAGAGCACGGAACCTTCGGCCTAACTGAATACCGTAATCCATGTAATTCCGTACTGTCTCGCCTTCACCGGTCCGCAGATACTCAGGGACTAGGCTGAAGGCTCTTTGGAGGACATCTAATCGTCTGCAGTAGAAGGCGCTGGCATCTATAGGAGTGAAGAGCCACTTGTGAGGGTTCACGACGATTGAGTCTGCTCTTTCGCAGCCATCCAGTACATGTCGCATCTCAGGCACAATGGCTGCTGCTCCTCCGTATGCAGCATCGACGTGCAGCCAGAGCCCTTTCTCCTTGCAAATCTCAGCGATTTCAGCAACCGGATCGATGCTCGTCGTGGAGGTGGTTCCCACCGTCGCTACGACGCAGAATGGCCGCCACCCTGACCGGGCATCCTCCTCGACCGCTCGTCTTAAGGCAACTGGGTCCATGCGATACTCATTGTCAACAGGGATCTTTCTTACTCCACTTTGGCCGATGCCGATCAAGATGGCACCTTTCTCGATAGAAGAGTGGGCTTGCTCCGATGTGTAAAGCCTTAAACGCAGTATCTCCGGGCGTCCAGCTAAACCCTGCTCGCGCACTCTAAGATCCGCTAAGGCTTCTCGGGCGGCGGCCATCGCGTGGAGGCTGGAAATGGACGCGGTATCGTAGATGATGCCTTGGAAGTCTGCTGGGAGGCCGAGCATCTGGCGAAGCCAGTCCAGAACGACTTCCTCCAATTCCGTTGCAGCTGGCGATGTCCTCCAGAGCATAGCATTGACGCTGAAGGCTGCACTGAAGAGCTCCCCAAGGATTCCAGGCCCAGACCCAGTTATGGAGAAATAAGCGAAGAAGCCGGGATGATTCCAATGAGTAATTCCTGGAACAATTATCTGATCTAGATCTTTCAGAATAGAATCCATAGCCTCAGGATCTTCAGGCGGCGACCTCGGAAGAGCCTCTCGAATTTGACCGGGCTTCACTTGAGCCAAAACCGGATACTTATCAGGATTTGCTAGGTAATCAACTATCCAATCGATGGCTTGGTAGCCGTATTTTCTGAAATCTTTTAGGTCCATATCGCCGAGGCGAATCTGACCAGTAGACATAGATTCTCTCACTTCCATACACTCTAATGGAGCTCAAATAGAAAAACACTATTCGGCCGAGGGTCGATACAGATTATCTGAAGCCTCAATGCTCTCTTAGACAGAAGCTTGAATCAAATCATATCTTTGAAATATCGAGTACATGTTCTTGATGTATGACGGTTCAGGAAATTCCAGCTACCTAAGCACCAGACGGCCCATAAATAGGTTAAGGAACCGCTGGCCTTCGACGTCAATGCATACGTTCACATTCGGCTTCTCTCTGTATTCTTCTTCAAGCCAGAATCGTCTGTCTGTGACTGTCTGCCCAAGAGTTAACTCGCCAGTTGTTTCGACATCTACGTGAAACCTATCCGTCTTGAAGAGGGTTCTGTCAACGCATAGCGCAACCGCCATCGGGTCGTGAATTGTTATCGTTCCCCATTGTGTAATCCAGCGCTGAGTTATCTTTGAGATAAACTTAGCTACAGGCGTGTTTGTTGAGGAGATCTCTGAATACAACTTGCTGTCCAGTACGGCGGAAGGGTTAGTTGTTACATCTAGCCCTACGGCTGTTAAGTGAATTCCAGAACGGAATACAATTCCAGCCGCTTCAGGGTCCACGTAGATATTGAACTCTGCTGCTGGAGTTTGATTGCCGAAGCCGTAAGGGGTAACTCCATATGCACCGCCCATTATGATGAGCTGATCGACTTTCTCTGATATCTCGGGGCTCCGAATTATGGATGCGGCTATGTTCGTTAATGGTCCTGTTGCAATCAACGTGATCTCTTTTTTCTTTGAGGCTTCAACTTCTTGAATAATCAAGTCGGTTGCATGCCGCTTGTCGAGAGTTAGCTTTGGAGGAGGGAGTGCAGTGTCGCCTAGACCGTCGACCCCGTGAAATCTTTCAGCAGTAACAAGTTGCCTAACCAACGGCTTCGAGAGTCCCTTGGCAACGGGAACATCGGATACGCCAGCTACCTCCAAGACTTTGAGTGCGTTTACGCTGGTCTTATCGACATGAACATTTCCACTGACAGCCGTTACTGCTCTAAGCTTCAGTTCCGGCGATCTCAAGGCTAGAAGAATTGCAAGAGCATCATCGATCCCAACGTCCACGTCCAAGATTACTTGTTTAGGCAAGGGCTGTTGCCTCAAGTTTCTATAAGAGCAGTGAGACAAAGTATTAGACTTCTCATCTTAACAGTCTACCCGCCAGGTTGGATGTAGCGTACCCCTTGTATGAAAGGAACTAAGCCTCTAGTCATTATTAGATAGACGAAGAAGATTGTCCCTACAGTCATTAGAAGAACAGAAAGATAGTCGATTGATTTCAGTCTAGGCTCTCGAAGCATAACCTTCTTGATAGGGGCGCTGAATCCTCGAGACTCAAGCGCGATAGCTCGAATTTGAGTTTGATTGATAGCGCCTAGGGTAAGCGGGATTATGAGCACGATTATGCTTTTAAATCGCTGAATCAGTTTAGCTTTTACATTCAGCCCTCTCGACATTTGGGCTTGATAAATTGTCGAAATCTCATTTGTGAGAATTGGTATGAGTTGGATCGTTGCGAGAAACGCGTATGCAAATTTGTAGGGGATACGACTCTTCAACATTATAGCTGCCAAGTCGGAAGGATGAGTTGTCAAATATGCCATCAGGGCTGCAGTTATGGTCACCGCCAGTCTAGCCGTCCAGGTGGAGACGTAAACTGTTCCCTCCATGAATAATCCAATCTTGAATCCGAAGAGGTCAAATGCTATAAGCGGCGTCACATTGTGGGGGAAACCAAACGGCCCTCCGATAACTAGAACGCCTAGCAGTAGTATGGGCAGGACTATGACGCCCAGTATGGTTAGCACAAAACGGTAAACGCGAGCTATCGTCGCGAGTGCCAATACGAGCAGGAAAGACACTATTGACAGATATAAGTCATAGAAGACGTAGTTGAAGACGGAGATCCAGAGGAAGAATAGAAGCTTCACTCTTCCGTCGAGCCTATGGACTACCGAATCTCCGCTAACGTATCCTGTTCGCAGGATTTTCAGCGCTGCTGTCGACAAAGCTTGGCCACGATCGTTTCTCAGCTGGGACGCTGACCCAGCGTGAATCTCGCTGGCATACGGGAAGCTACTACTGCAGCCAGTATCAATGATATTAGCTTGTCTGGGATCTCCGCTATTATGCTCGAGCCTACTGAAGCCCAAAGCATACTATTTGTACTTGCAAGTATGGCCGCGTATATTGGAGCAGTTCCTGCGTAGGTTGGAAGTAGCCCGAAGACAAGCCAGCTGATAGCGGTGACCGGAACAACATTCGTGACGCCGACCAGTATCCCAGCTAATAGGAGCTTCACAGGTTTCTTCACATTAACCCATCCTATCCGCCAGAATACCCAGGTTATGATGGCGATGTAGATGTTGATGAAGCCCCATACCCATGCAGGCAATCCCCAAACTGTGAAAGCCATTACTATGTTATACAGGAAGCCTCCGGCAGCTCCAACCCAGAGACCTGCTACGACCGTGCCGAACATAGTGGCCCATGTGTCCATGAATAGAGGCAGCTTAAGTATGTTAACGATGACGCCCGTGACATAGTTCAATGCGGCGATAACAGGTATCAGAACGATCTGCAAGATAACGAAGCCAGTCGGCTTAGCGACAGCAGCGGGCTCAACTTTTCCTGTTTCAGTGCTCATAGGATCAAGTTTGAAGTTCGGGTTATATATAACGGTGATGCTAGTCTGCTTTAATCACTGAAGGGAAATGTCCTAGCATGTCGGAAGCGACGACATCAGTTCGAGTTGAAGATCTATCCTACTCATACCCTTCTCATGATCTTGTTCTCAAAGAACTCAACCTTAACGTGCGAAAAGGCGAGATGTTCGGGATCATTGGACCGAACGGCGCTGGCAAGTCTACGCTCTGCAAAGCATTGAACGGCCTCGTCCCCCAGTTCTATGGAGGAAGATTCGGCGGACATGTGTATGTTGCAGGCATGGATACGATGAAGCATACTGTTGCGGAACTCTCATTGAAAGTTGGCTTCGTCTTTCAAGATCCCACCAACCAGTTCTCGGGCGTTTGCATGAGAGTCGACGAGGAAGTCGCTTTCGGTATGTCGATGCTCGGATTTGAAAGAAAAGAAATGGAACAGAGAATAGCTCAAGCCCTCAAGCAAGTCGGGCTCTCGGGTCTCGAAGAGCGTTCTCCATTTGACCTTTCTGGAGGCCAGCAGCAACGACTTGCTATAGCTACTGTACTGGCGGTGAAGCCAGAAGTGATAGTCCTAGACGAGCCCACTGCACAACTTGACCCGATTGGAAAAAGAGAAGTCTTTGAAACTCTCAGGACTCTGAACAGAGAAGGATACACAATAGTTGTCGCAGAGCATGAGATAGAGGAACTAGCAAGTTTCGCTGACCGCATAGTCGCTATCGATAAAGGAAAAATCGTTCTATCGGGCAACGCGAGGGAGACGCTGGTGCAAGTCGACAGATTGAAGAATATCGGAGTGGACCCCCCGTCAGTTACTGAGCTCACTCACACCCTCGCCACCGATCTCGACGCAAACACTAGCCACTACCCCATCTCGCTTCCGGAAGCGATCAAGTTCTACTCCGAAACCCTAGAAGGAAAGAGAACACGATGAGCTCGATAATTGAAGTTGAAAATTTATGGCATGTATACCACCCTAATGTTACCGCGCTTAAAGGGGTCACGCTTAGGATTCAGCTCGGTGAATCTATTGCTCTGATAGGCCAAAACGGTGGAGGGAAGACCACTCTCGCAAAGCATTTCAACGGCCTTCTAAAGCCGACGAAGGGCAAAGTGTTGGTCAAAGGAGTTGACACGAAGACATGCGACACCAGCAAGTTGGCGCTGACCGTTGGCTACGTATTCCAAAACCCAATCCACCAAATCTTTTCAAGCACCGTCTATGACGAGATCGCCTTCGGGCCGAAGAACATGAGGATTGCCGGGAAAGAGCTGAACGAGAGAGTCATGAAGACGATAGAAGAAGTAGGGTTGAGCGGCTATGAGAAGACACATCCTTACGATCTAGACTACGGAAAGATGAAACTTCTTACAATAGCCTCGATCATGGCAATGAACCCAAATGTCTACTGTCTAGATGAGCCCACAACTGGTCAGGATCACGTTGGCAGAAGGACGGTAGCTGCTCTTGTGAAAAGACTGAATGAGAAAGGCGCGACCGTGATTACGATCACTCACGATATGAGATTCGTCGCAAATGTGGCACAGAGAATTATACTAATGGCCGATGGAATGATTCTAGCTGACGGACCTACGAAAGCCATCTTTCAAGACGAGCGAACCCTGCAAAGCGCTCAAATAAAGCCTCCGCAAATCACTCAACTCGCTGAGGCCTTATCCGAGTACAGCATTCCTAAAGACATCTTAACAACAGATGAAATGGCCTTAGCCATTAGAAGCAAGCTCCAAGGCAATCGTTTGTAGATAACTCCAAGAGTTGCGTTACCCTCAACTTGTTTACTTCAACTCGAGAGCTTGAGCGAGGCTCTATACATAAGGCCTGAACTTGATCCAACTCGAATAAGAGGAACAGGGACCGAGGCAGTCTAACGTAGGAAAATTCTCAATCAATCGTTTCCACGTCTTGGTTTTCTCTTCCGCACTGAGAAACTGAGCACTCTCTGCAGCATATGAGGCCCAAGTATTATCATTGCCCGTCTTAGCTTTGTCTTCATGCTCTCGCTAATATTCAGAGGCTTTGAGCTATGCTTATGTGCTTGTTAATAATTAACAAAGATGCATGGGTAAATCCGAGGAGCATGCGAGGCTGGCAGAGGAGAACTTGAAAGGTGCGATGGATGAGTTCGAGAAAGGCAGATATGCGAATCTAGGTTTGCTAGCGCTTAGAGCTCTGGAACAGATGATCGAAGCATGCGCCGCCCGTGAGGCCGTTCACTTCCACGAACACCCTAGAACCGCCCATAGGAACCGCAGGACTTGGCTTCGGACTCATCACCCAGATTTGACTAAGCGCTGGGATATATTGTGGTCGATCTATGGGGCTCTGGGGTATGGTGGCGTTGATGGTGGAAGAGCGGAAGAGGCTGTGAGAGTACTTGATCGCGTGATTAAGGAGTTACGTAGGAGAGAGGGATTTGGCGAGACTATCTCTTGAGGAGAACGTTCAAGCTGAGATAGTGCAGTTAGCGAATGAAATAGCTGGGACCAAAGGTGTACTAGCGGTTATACTCTTTGGAAGTTATGCTCGTGGAGACTATGATGAAGGTAGTGATGTGGATGCGCTATGCCTGTTCGGCGATGAGAAGTCCTTGCAGAAATATTCGAATCGAATTCATGAGTTGTCGTCTAGAAGGGGACTGTTTGTTCAAATTGTTATATTAACCTTGGGCGAGTTTCTATCTTCTAGACTTTTCTCTACGGTTTTGAGAGAGGGAAAGGTCCTCTATGCTTGTAAAGGCTTTAGTCTGGAGAATTTCGCATCAGGCTTGCTGAAGCCTTTTGCCCTTGTGACCTATGAAATTCGGCGTCTGTCCCAACCGCGAAAGGTCAGGTTTATACAAACCTTGTCCGGCAGGGGGAAAGGTAGATACACCTACACTGGATTACTGAGGCAACTGGACGGGTTTAGGGTTGGAAGGAACGCGGTTATGGTTCCCGCAAATGCTTTGGAGAGGCTCACTCAATTCTTGGAAGAGCATGAGGCTGGATATGTGACAAGGTACGTTTGGCTGATCTGAGGATAGGTCTCAGGGTTACTGAATCTACCTTACAATTGAAAGGGCGCAAACGTTGATCAATGCTCTTTGCAATCTCATGCTTAACGGGAAGGCTTGAAGCTGCTGGAAAGGTATAAAAGAGGCATGCTTACATCTGTAGAGAAGGCAAAAGACGCTCACTGACGAAAAGCGGGTTACCAATCTACTTTTCCTGGGTGCGCTTTGCAAGGAAGCAAATAACGACAATGAGTCAATTTGACGAATTACCATTAGGTCCAGACTTGAAGAAGAGGCTTGGAGAACTGAAGTTCATTCAAATGTTTCCAATTCAAGCTGAGGCCATCCCCACTATCTTAGGAGGCAGTGATGTAATCGGCCAAGCCCATACTGGAACTGGCAAGACAGGAGCGTACGCTCTGCCTATGCTGGAAAGATTGAGCTCAGCGAGCTTGAACACTGAAGCCCTAGTGATAGTTCCAACGAGAGAGCTAGCGAAGCAAGTGGCAGAGGATATTCAGAGTTTTGGCAAGTATACGTCGTTCAAGGTGCTGCCTGTATACGGAGGGCAATCGATCGAGGTGCAGATCGAGAAGCTAAGGAGGAAAGTGCAGATCATAGTTGGAACTCCTGGGCGGCTCATCGATCACTTGAGAAGACGGTCACTAGACCTGAGTCATGTGAAACTCCTTGTCTTAGACGAGGCTGATAGAATGTTGGAGATGGGGTTCGTTGAAGATGTCAGTTTCATCCTTGAACATATCCCTAGAAACAGGCAGACATGCCTCTTCTCAGCAACGATGCCTGAAGAGGTTCTTAGAATCGCTGAAAGGTACATGGGGAATCCAGAAAAGATTCTTATAGACAAGGATGAGATTGCCCTCGATGAGATAGAACAGCTCTACTGCGTAGTTGAGCAGAGGCGCAAGTTCAAGACGCTCTGCGAACTTATCGATCAATTCAAAATTCGACGAGCAATAATATTCTGCGGAACCAAGCTGGAGACCGACCGTCTAACAGAACAATTGGAACGGCGACAGTATCCTACTCTCGCTCTTCATGCAGACTTAACTCAGTCAAGAAGAGACTATGTGATGGACAGATTCGAGAGAGGTAGTGCACTTCTTCTAGTAGCCACCGATTTGGCGGCAAGAGGATTGGACATAGAGAAAGTTGACTACATAATCAACTACGATGTTCCCAGAGATCCTCTTATGTACTTCCATAGAATCGGAAGAACCGCCCGAGCTGGAAATCATGGAACAGCTATCACCTTGGTTACATATGAAGAGGGATGGGAGCTGGAGGAAATCCGATCTATGACAAACACTTATCTAAAAGAACTGGTTGAAAAATCCTCGGGTCTATTCACGGACGAAAATTATTTCAGAAGAGAGAACTCGAAATGGGTTCCAAGAGATGAAAACGGCTTAAGACCCCTCATCGAAAGAGTGTGAATGCAAACCACCTAGAGATCCCCAAATCCGATCTGTTAGTTCTAGCATTATTCAACCTCGAAAGTGAATCTTTTCCATTACCTGCGCATTCTCTGATCTTGACAATCCTGGGTCAGTACGATAGCTATTTCTTATAAGCTGCTGAGCGCACATACTTTCGGGATACAGTTGAATAGGGACGTCAAGTTTGTCAAAGATGACTCTTGCATAGCCCGTTTGAACACCACTTTCAAGTGTCAGAGATGCGCAGAATGCTGTGAGTACGAGGTCTTTCTGAGCGATCAAGACATCCTTAGACTGGCAAATTTCAGCCCACGCTGCAGATCTCTCATACAGTTCGACGAAACAAGAAAGGTTCACAGTACTCTAAAAGCTGAGTCAGAAGGCCATACGCTAGAGGCCAGATGCACCTTCCTACACGGAAAGAATTGCGCTATTTATGCGGCGCGGCCTTCGATTTGCAGAGCATACCCATTCTTCCCTGTTGCCAAGAGAGACCTTGACAGCTTGAGGGTTACATGTCCAGCAGATGCGGTTTACGTTCTCGATCCAACCACGAAAATCCAATATTTGGTATTCTGTGATCTAGAATGCCCAGGTATCGGAAAGGGCGGCTTGGTCGACTGGAATAATGTTGTGCAGTTTTCGTTTGAAGGCTAGACCTGAAAAAGAAAATGGATATAGGCTCCTGACGATCTTCTTCGTTTGAGGGAGTTGGTTGGTGACAAGAGCTGAGTGGCAGAAGAAGAGGAAAAAGATGTCTAGCAAGAAGGAGAGAAGTGGAAGAGTTAGATAACGTATCCAGTTTGTTTTGATAGAATAGAGGCTTGCTAGGGATTGACTTCAACCTTTCTGGAACCGAGTTCGTATGAAGTTATGGGTAACTCTTATTTCCAACTATCTAATATCTAGTGGTTAAGATACAAATTCGCTCTAGGAGATGGAAAGATTGGGTAAACCAAGACAGGTAAAGAAGCCTAAGAAAAAGGAACCTGCATATCAAGTTAAGACAAAAGCGCAGCCTGCGACCTCGGCCTAAACTCTACGAATTCAGCGCATCTGTGGAAAATAGCGCAGGAATACAATTGCTGAATATCGTCTGCTAGACTACGTGGGGTTTCTCTAGTAATAGCAACTCGTGGCTACTCCTTTGACCAAAGAGAAGATTCTGTCTTAACAGCGAGCCTTATCATGAGCGCCGGGTAAGCTCACTTCTTTGCTAACTTCTTCACTTTCGAGTTAACGACGTTTCTGTCTATGTGCTTTTCTGAATTTTCCGCCGCATCTCGGACACGTAAAGAACCCTATGAGTAGCGCCCGACCTTTCGCCTTTGTTGACTTCATCTTCCAAACTTTAGCAGGCTTATTGACCTCGGCACCGCACTTTGGACATTTCGCCAAATCGAACACCTATCACAGAATAAGATTAGGCGCCCGAACATATTAAAGAATGGTTTTGGAAAAAGAGACGTTTTATCTTATGTCAGTTGCGAAGTTGACGGCTAGTGCGTCTGAACTAGCTATGTTCAGGAACAGGCTTGGACGCTGACTTCGACCGGAGAGTGTATAAGCCGCGCGCCACAACCACTACGGAGAATGCAAATGTGTATTCTAAGGGCTAACATTGTGAAAAACTGCAGAAAATGTAAATCGTCTGTTAGGTTCCACTGTGCTCTGCGCAAGAAAGCGGCAAAAAAGATGTATTTCGACAGCAAGGACAGAAGGCCGGCATAGGCATCATTTGTCGGCTTCAACTTGCTTCTCTGTTTTTCCTCCTAGCGCCTGTTTGCGAGGCTTGTATTTAGGCCACTTCTTTGGTCGCTTCAGTTGCTTTCTCAACTTCTTTGGGCTTGGCTTCTACGGTTAAAGTAATTTCAATCGTTGATACAGCTCTTGTTCCTCCCTCTTGCATCGGCAGCTGCTCAGTTCCAAGGCTTATCTTACTTACGTTCAAGTTTTCCATAAATCTACGCCTCGTTATCTCTTCCACGTCGACAGCGGTTGTTATGGCTTGGCCTCTTGCCTTCAATGTAACTTCCTTATTGCCAGCGCTGAAGAGCGTCATAACCGCGAGCACGTAACTCATCGCTGGCTTCCGCCCAATGAATACTGTGTTTGGCTCTCTAGACATTTGATGCCCCCTCTTCCGATGAATTCGATTAAGACTCCGTAGTGGGCTCGATCCTTTAACCATTTCTAATATCAAGTTGCGCTTTCAAGGAAATAATGCATAATGATCAAAACGCGCTAACTACAATATCAAATGACGAACAGATTTGGCGAGAACAGCCGGAGAAAGAATAAAAGTGAAGAGAAATGCGAGGAGAAGTAAACTAGACGGCTGAATTGGGTCAGAATGCGCTTTCATCTACACCGCGTATCTTCCAATAAGGCTTATTCTTTCCTTTAATCATGTTACCTTTCGGCTTCAACTGGAGTTTCCTCTGTTGGGGCGGTCATAGCGGCCTTCCTTTTTTCCTCTGTCCTCTTGAGCGTAGTAACGTAGCCAGAGATCCTATTTCTCATCCACTTCGTAGTTGGATCCAAGAGTTGCGTTACCACCTTTTTGTTCTCTTCGAAATCCGTTGTAAACTTGCCTGGGTAACTCTCCATTAGCTTCCTCGCAGTCTTTTTCACTATGTCAATCCTAACCTTCCCCAATCCTACTCCTCGCAATATTTGTATCTTCCATCTCGAAGTGATTCCAGTATTTGGTATAAAAACAATAGCCTCTCCTCCCTAGTCAACAGCGCGAGTTCGAAGTTTTTTAGCCGTAGGCTGACATATCCATACTAGGAAGGATGTTTTCCACTGGTCATTAGAAGAGACAAAGAAACAAAAGAAGCGAATGAGCTGATATCTCGCAAGCAAAGATCGCGCGTGACTTGCTCCCACCCATAAATGGGTGTGGGCTTCTGGGCTCACTGGCTTCTGAGGCCAGATCCTCCCCAGCTTTGGGTGAGTCAACTGCACCCAGTCGGCTCAGCCGCTCAGCGAAGAAAACTGAGCCGATGTTTATGGCGCTGTTCCAGTCGGCGTTGTACTGTAGGCCGCAGTCATGGCACCGGAAGAGTGATTGGCGGATTCTACGCGTTTCCAATGAGCTGCAGCGGTGGCAGCGCTTGCTCGTCCAGGTTTCAGGGATTAGTTCAGCTCTGACTCCTCGCTCTGCACACTCCTCAATTATGTACCGGATCCTGCGCCCATATGGGAAGCGTTGCTGGAGGATTCGACGGAGCCTCCGCTCTCCGTTACCGCGAAAGCTCTTATATTTGATGTGTTTCGGATAGCCGATTGCCACCATAGAATGTTCGTGTTTGGCCAGTTCAGCTATGTGTATGGCGTTTAGCCGGTCGTATTGTTCGCTGATGTTTCGTCTCTTGTGGCGGAGGTGTTTCAACGGCGTCCATTTTGCGGCTTGTTGTAGCTCTGCGACTCTATGGTTCAACATGTCTAGGCGATGCTTCTTTTCGCGGTCCTTCAGGATTAAGAGGTCTCCTCGGCGTATTGGCTCGTCAGGCTTGAGCAACACGGTTGCCATAGCTCTGCGCACGCCAAGATCTATCCCTCTCACAGCTTTGACTGGGATATCTTGGACCTCGTACTTGACGCAGACATGCGCATAGTATCTGCCTTCGTGCTTGACGAGTTGGAAGTCTACAATGCGGCCTCTCTTCAGAAGGTTCAGGTGGTATTCGGCTGGGTTGAGCGGGATTGTGATGCGGGTATTCTTTCTCAGCGTTGAGAGGCGGAGAACGTAGGGGGAGAGCTTGATTCGTTTCGAGGTTTCAAGAAGACCTGTCCTCGAGTCTAAGCGGACTAGCAGCTTCCTGCTGAGGCCCTTTTGAAATGGCTTCTGCGGTTCCCGTTTCAACAGCTTCTCCCGCCAACCGCGCCTAGCATACTTCAGTCTGTGCTCCCACTCCTTGTGTAGCACTCGGTAGCTTCTCCACATCCATAGCGCCTGATCGCGGCACTGCTGTACGTAGCCAGAAGATAGTTTCGTCAGTTTGGCGATTGTGTCTATGTCGGGCCCCGTGAACTCTCCATACCCTTCCACATTCAAGTCGCGTTCCTCGATGAGCTTCGAGAAGAGCCATGTGCAGTAGCTGAGGCGCGCTGTCAACTTGTCGATTATCGAGAGCTTCCGCTTCGTCAAAGCATAGTGAACTGGCACACGTACGGTCTTGACGACTTCCAACTTACCCAGTCATTTTCTTTCTCAGCCTTAAAGCTTTGAGAGGCCTCTGAAAATGTTCCATGGAATTCAGCTGAAGCATTAGGCTTTTCCGGTAGATTTCTCTACAAGATTTTTCCTCTGTAATTTGAATTCAATGCCATTCATCCCACCCTTAAAAGATGTGAGTTTTCTGGTTAAGCTTGATAAGTGGGGTCAAAATCTGTGCGTGCGCAACATCGAAAGACGCGGCGGTTTCAACTCCTCAAGGTGCATCGAGATTGAGCGGTAAAAAGGTTAAGAGCGAGCTGGGGGCTATGTAGAGCGATCTCATTGGGAATAATACGAAGGGAGATGCTCTACTGCGGAAGGGGTAGACCACGTGGACCATTGCACTCCTTGGCCGATGCAACGAACTGTGCGTATCTGATTAGGATCTCAAAGAAATATCGAATTGATACACGCAAGTTTCTTGTATGCTTTCTCGATGCTTGGACGCATGAGAACTCATCGTACAAAAGCATGTCGATCAAACGCCGCCTGAAGACAGAGAATGAAGGCATCTTTCTCGTAACGCAAGATCAAAAGATAATTGCGCAATTGAGACTTAATGAGAAGATGCTGGAATATCTGCCGGAAGTTGATCTCTCAAGCTTCCGATTCGAAGAATCCACTCCAGCTAGGAAAATCGAGACGCTGAAAGCCATTGACCTGCAAATCAAAGATATAAATGCTGGAGTCAAACGGGTCAATCTGAAAGCGAAGATCGTTGAGAAATCAATCACGAGGAAGGTCTTCTCAAGGTTCGGTGATCCCCTCGATGTTTCGACTGCAACAATCTCCGACAACACCGGCTCTATCAAGTTGCCACTGTGGAATGCCCAAATAGATATGATCTCGGTTGGCGACGTAGTTCAAATTCAAAATGGACGAGTAAAACCGTTTAGAGGGGAACTGCAAGTGAGCGTTGGCAGAACTGGCAAAATTCAAGTCGTCGAGAATCAATGAACTTCAGGTTCAATATAAATCGTGACATTTGACTGGCGTATGAATTCACTCCATAACACCTTTATGCCAATGCTGCCATTCAACTCTCCGGGTCTCTCCGATTGAGTTTGGTTACCCAGGGCCTAGGGGACTCGTGACCTGGGAGCTAGCTCGATTGGAGAGGCCTCTTTCAACTATTTTGAGATTAGCGAGTTAGGGCGAAAGCGAATATAAGTAGAGAAAAGTTTCCCGAAACGAGGGCTACCCGGAGATGAAAAGAGGCAGAACAAGATACTCAATCAGAAAAAGGCAGAAGAAAAGGAACAAAATGAGAAAGAGAACAAAATCCAGTAGAAAACCAAGCCATATGCCGAGATCTTAAGAACTTTTCCTGCTTTCAAGTAATTCGCGAATAAGGGCTCACATAGCGACTCTCGGCAAAGCCCATAAAGAGCATTACAACCATTTCAGAAGGAGAGAGGACGACCGAGTTGCCGAGGGCTAAGGACTCTTCAAAGGTTCAAGCTTCAGATTCTGGCGAAGAGAGTATCATCATCCCAGTTAAGACTGGTGGAGAGTGGTTCATAAGAATCCTCGAAGCCAATGGCTTCCAATTTCTCTTCGGAACGACTGGCGGAGGGATGCCTGATATACAGGACGCTATGACTGTTGTGAAACCGCCGAAGTGGATTCAAGGATTGCATGAGTTCCCAACCGTTTGCGCTACAGTCGGTTATGCTTTGGCTGGTGAGAGACCAGCCATATGCCTGATAGATCGTACCGTAGGTCCTATGAACTGTCTGGGAGGAGTTTACATGGGCTTCGAGGCCTTTGCTCCAGTTGTGATCTTCGGCTCTAGAAACTATCCTGGAGTTCCAGTTGCTTCAGGATCGCTCCAGTACCACTATCATACAACTCAGACAGCCTTCATGAAGGAGTGGTGCAAGTGGGTCCATGAGAACCAAGTTCTCGAGACTTTAGCTGACGATGTTCAGAAAGCTATCTTCATGGCGGCAGCTGAACCTCAAGGTCCTACGTATCTGACGCTTAGGGAAGATCTGATGGCGAAGAGAGTAGATCGAGGAGTTATTCGATCAACTAAGCGTATGAAGCCCCCCGCGCATACAGTTCCAAAACTGGAAGTCTTGCGAGAGGCATGTGAGCTTCTCCTGGATTCGCAAACCCCACTCGTGGTCGCTACAAGCCTAGGTAGGCATCCTGAAGCCGTATCTGCACTCGTCAAGCTGGCTGAGACCTTGGCGATACCGGTCCGCGATGGCAGAAGCTTCCTGAACTTTCCAATGGAACATCACTCTTTCATGGGCTTTCAAGAGATTCAACCGTCTTGGCCTCCGGAGTGCGACTTGATCTTCAACATAGAGCATGGATACCTGCCTCCACAGCGTCCAGCTGAAGAAGCAAAGATTATCGACCTTACAAGCGACCCCTTCAACGTGAGAGGGGTTCAAGCTGGAGGAGACTATGGATCGACTATGTTCCCAGCAGATGTACGAATGCTCGGCGACAGCCAAGCGACGCTGACTGCTCTTACCGAAATGGCTACGAAACTGATTGATGAGAGAAAGCTGAAGGACGCAGTTGAAAGAAGACGTGGGAAGCTGATTGAAGGACATCGTAGACTCATGAAAGATTGGAGTAAAGAGGCGGATGAGCACTTGAATGATGAGCCGCTCTCACCGTATAGAATCGCCCGTGAGTTGAAAGCAGTATGGAACGATCGTACGGTTTGGGTGAACATAGCGATCACGTCTAGGAGTGCCTTGATGCGAAATATCATAATCAACAAGCCTGGAAGCTACTTTGGCAACCCGTCATGGCATCTCGGCGTTGGCTGTGGAATGGCGTATGGCGTAGCACTTGCAAGGTCAGAGGGATACGTGAACCTTCAAATGAAGAATGGTTTTCCAGTGGGCTCAATCTCGAAGCCCTATGAGACGGTGATCTGCACAATCGGAGATGGAGAAGCCATAATGGGAAATATAGATTCATGCCTCTGGACCTGCGCTCACTACGGCATACCCGTCCTCTATCTTATCATGAACAATGCTTCATGGGGGATAGAGTGGGAATTCATAGCTAAAGCAACAGCAGGCTGGTCTCTAAAAGGGAAGAACTATGAATGCGTCGACATAGACGAACCAAGGATCAACTTCGCTGAACTAGCAAAAGCCTACC
>Ga0315314_1001982_pt1 | contig 17345 bp, 24 predicted proteins | sample TDP9_MG_FD_203631 | JGI IMG/M metagenome (GOLD analysis project Ga0315314, IMG submission 203631) | Freshwater sediment microbial communities from Lake Towuti, South Sulawesi, Indonesia - TDP9 | ecosystem: Environmental > Aquatic > Freshwater > Lake > Sediment | place: Indonesia: South Sulawesi...
CATCTAATTAAGTTGTAAGGCAGATTTCCTTAATATATGTATTTGAGAAAGCTGTGTGGCTTGCTTCTGCGAGCACATAAAAACTTATTCGGTATAAAATGCGTAAAATTCATAAGAAATAGACTAAACTTTGATGTGGGTTCAAACATGAAAACTATACGATTAAGCGGTGAGATCCATGGTGAGCTCACGAAGATCGTTGGTGAGCTCATAGCTCGGAAAGGCAAAAGAATAAGCTATGAAGAAGCCATAAAGGAGCTCATCGATTTTTGGAAAGAACATCAGTGAACTACCCCACGCTATCGCATAGTACTTCCAGATTCAACTATGGAACTTGCTTTGTGCGCGCTTTACGAAAAAGGTGAAGAGGAGGAAAAGAATGAGGAGAAAACTTAGAATGAGGTGCTCTGAATGTGGTTATTGGAATAGGGTTTCGGTAAACAAAATTTTCTTTGAAACGAATACTGGAGAACCACAAGTTAAGGTTTTCATTCCATTCTTTGTAACTTCCAATGGTTCATAATGTGGGAAATGTGGTAAGGTTATCGCTGAACCTAAAGAACTGATTCGAATTATGAGGAAATGAACAGCTACTTACATAAATTATATCCTTAATGGAATGAAAGTAAAAATTTTCTCGAGCGAAAATCAGCTTTCTGAAACGTAAATGACTTTTCTCATCTTAACCTGAGTGTGCTTCGCAGAGGATCCCGAAAATCCTGGAAAAAGAGAGCAGCAACGTACATGGCAAGGGGTAATCGACATCGTGTATGCCACTGTGTGGTATTGGTGGGTTAAAGAGAACCACAAATTTTATATGGTGTTATTAAGTTAATAAGTTATTATGCCAAAGAAAATTATCAGTTTCGCGCTTTCTGAAGAAAGCGTTGAGAAAATCGATAAGACCTCAAAGGCTCTTGGTATGAGTCGCAGTGAATTGATTGAGTTCTTGGTTAGCAAAGGTTTTCAGTTTCCGGAAGAGGTAGAGGCCAACCTAAATGAGATTTCAAAGTTGCAGCAGGAGACAAAGGAGAAGATTAAGATTAAGAAAAGGAGGGAATGACATGTTACGTGAATTTTGGAACATTGTTAGGGTGAGTTTCAGGAAGCGATTCATCGTATACTACGTTGTTGTTTGGAGTCTAACGCTTTTCGGGACTTTTCCAAGTCTAATTGTTAAACTTGTGGCGCTTTCTGTTTTCGTTGCGGCCAGTGTGTTGTTCGTGCCTATCTTCACCTCGCAGTTTGTTTCACAACTTAGACAGTTTCTTGAGCATAGGCATCGAGTAAGGCGGCGGGTTTCCTCTGAAATTGCTGATTTAGCAGAAAGAATAGGTGCTCCAGTTAAAGAACTCGGATTTGTGAGGGGTTGCACTGCTTATGTGAGGGGCAAATGTCTTGTTTTGGGAATAGAACTTTTGAAAAGGCTAACTTTTGATGAACGTCAGGCTGTTGTCGCTCACGAATTAGGGCACATGAAAGAGAGGCATGATATATTCCGTCTCATCTTGCCGTTTCTCTTCTTGGTGGTTCCATTGTATAGTTGGTCGAAACTATCTTCGCCGATTTTCTTTACGGAGTCGTTGACCCAAATAGCCGTGACAGTTATGCTGAATATAGCATTGTTGGCATTTGTTGTAATGGTGACCATTCCGTTTAATTGGTACTTTGAGGTGAGGGCTGATCGAGTGGCTGCAAGTCTTGTCGGAAAAGAAAATATAATTTCAGCGTTAATGAAGCTTGGAGCTGGGAAAAACCTTAAGGAGCCATCAGAGACGCACCCGTCAATAGCTGAAAGAGTGAAGCTCATTGAAAAGTTAAAGTGATCAGCTGATTTGGGAGCCGATTGTTTATGTTGAGTGAGACTGATACTCGGGTTAAGCTTTCTACCACCAAGCTTCCTACACTCCTATTTCACAATCTCTATTTTTTCGCGCCTCTGTTGTGCGCAGTAAATCGCTACCTTCGCATTTTTGACAGGCATTTCTTGATCTTTAAAATTTAGCGCGCGCCGATAGAGTTAAACTGTTGGGCGTTCGATCTCCTCTAACGGTAGCTTACAAACTTCTCTCAGAACCGTCCGTATCTCGCTTGGTTTGATAACAGCGTTCGATTGAAGCTCTATAAGGTACGGCAGAATCGCCGCGAGCTTCTCATAATCCAATGCCTCAGGCATGCCCCACTCCAAACGACACTCCGCCTCCTTTGGATCAAAACCCGCTTGCTCCAAAACAGGGGTAAAGATTTCACGCTCCACAATCCGTTTAATAAACCGCTGCAAGGACATGACCTTGCGCTCCGCGATCTCTATAGCTGCTTTCGCAGATGCCTCGGTAAAGCCAGGAGTCGTGAACAGTTTCGGAAGGGGTGTTTGTCCGCCGAGATAGACCTGGTTTAAAATGTGCTCGATATAGGCTTCGTATCGAGCGCGTGGATCCACCTGCACCGTCTTAATGTCCGCATCCGCCTTATCATACACAAAACGTGCTCCCGCCTTAGGCTTACTTTTGATCAGCGCTTGATACTGGGAGAGCTGATCAGGCGAAACACCTGGGAAAATCCACAACTCGTCAGGACCCGCATACTTCTCAAAGACATCGATCATGCGGGTTTCGATGCGGGCCTTCATCTCCAGGATGCTCATGCGTTTCTCGCCGTTGAAGCTGAGCTCCTGCAGTAGGACCTGTAGAACTCCGGTTCCGAAGGCGCTGAAGTTGACGGCTCCCCACTTCCAGTGAATGATTTGTTCGGGTTTAAACTCTTTCTCGACGCCGTTAAACTTGTATTTGTATCCTTGTACGTCGCCGGCAGAGTCTCGGATAACCGCTTTGGGGTCATCAAACCCGGTAAGCGGTAAAATCTTCAATCCAAAGGGCTTCGCATCATTTGTTTTCAGCCAGAAGCTGTTTCCCGCCGCCACGATCTCTCGAGTACCGATCTGCAGCAACCCGTCAAGATTCACGAATTCATTGAACTCGTCCACTACAGCCTTAGCCTCTTCAGTCTGTTCATACCCCTTGTTCACCGTGGTGTAGAAGCCCATGCCCACGGCTTGATCTGCCAAAAAATCCACGAACGCCTTGCAGCTGGGATCCCGCAGATAGGCGGTCATCACATCACTAAAACTAACCTCTTTCACTTCCCCATAGGCGGTCCTGTAGGCAGACAGCAAGGTTCCTGTTCCGCCTCGACGCAAAGCCTCACGCAACAGGTTCCAGCCTTTCCGGAAAAACGCCATATCAATGCGCGCTCCTTAACGTTGCTGCCTCGCTTTTCCATCCTTCCGCTTGCAGCCTCGCAAAGTACTCTTCGAGAACAATCTGAAGATAATCTGATCGTGAACGTCGAGCCTTTTCGCTGGCTTCATTAAGCTTTTCGATAAGGTCCTTTCTTAACGCAACAGAGATTCTATCCTTTCTCATGAGTCTTCAATATAACACCAAATTCTTCGTAACATTTAACAATTGTTGTGAAACATTCACAACAGCCTTTATTTTCAATTTTAAGCCTAAAATTCGCTTAGAAATCCTCGGAGTCCAAAATTTGCCGATAGATCCATTCCCAGACTTCGATTCTTGTGCAGAGGCGGAAAAGGCTAAAGTTGTTGCCAAAGCCATCCGTAGCAAGAAATCTTACGTAAATCATAGTCATGTGTTCATGACCAGAGATGAAGGGCGAACTTCAGCTCTGTCATCAAAAATAGGAGAACGAGAAAATGGCTGACTACTATCCCGCGGTTGCTGTTGGAGACGCCATATATGAGATTCTTAAAGTCCCAATGAAGTGCGAATCTGCGGTGACTAAAGGCCAAGTTGTTGTATTCAATACACACACCGACGGCGAACTTCCCAGCGTATCTCCGGCAGGTGCAGACGCTGAAAACGTTGCAGGTGTTGCCTTGAAAAGCGGCAGTGCTGGAGAAGTTATTCCAGTACTCAAAAAAGGTATAGTAAAAGTTACAGGATCTGGCGCGATAACGATGGGTAACCGCCTCGTGACGGCCGCAAATGGACAAGTTAAAGCCATGGCTGCTGACACCTTAACCGCTCTCCAATTGATTAGTAGAAACATTGGTCATGCAATGCAAACTTTCGGAGCTGGCACTAACACAGGTCTCATTTTCATTGACAGGTGATCAAAATGAGCGAAAAACCAAACATTTTGAGGGAAGCGATTCTTAATGACCCGGAACTCGGTGAATCAGCGTGGAAAGAAACCCTTGATGCTGCAAAAAGAAATCCATTCTACAATTCCTTGTTAAGAGAAGCAGTTCATAGTGATTATGCTCAAGCACTCGGTGCAGTTCATGATGTAGTCATAAAAGCGGCATATCCAAATCTTATCGGTAGAGAGATCATCCAGGTAGTACCTGTAAAGAATTCTGCGCCGCGTTTCGTAAGGGCCATCAAAGGCAAAGCGTGGGTTGTCGGAGAAGCCGAGGCGCCGATTACACCAGAGACCTATGACAAGGTTGACATGACATTAAAAGAAGTAAAGTCGAGGGCAGAATGGAGCGCTACGTTCTTGGAAGACGCTGAGTGGGCGGTGGAGCAGAGAATGATCGCTGAGGTTGGTAGAACCATTTCAGAAAAGGAACTCGAAGATATCGTTGCCCTTTACAACGGAATAACTGCAGGAGACTTGGCCGGCGGAGACGAATTAACGATCTCTTCGCCTATAACTTGGGCTAACTTTAGAACCTTGGTGTCAAGGGTTGAAGAAGCCGACTTTACCCCGAACATTGTTGCTTTGAGCCCAGCAGTGTATAACGAATTGCTTGACATAACTCAGTTCACTCAAACCCTGTATCACGCGCCGGAGCAGGCCATACGGCAAGGGGTTGTGGCGACAACCATGGGCGTCACCATCGTTCGAAGCTCAAAGGTGACCAAGTCCCTCGCCATCGACACAAGCTGCGCGGCAGTTTTGGCCCTCAGACGGGACCTGATCACAAAACCTTACGAGGATCCCAGCAAGGAAATGTATGGCGTCCTCGGTAGCGAAAGATACGGCCTGGCAGTCTTGAGAAGCAAGGCGGTGGCAAGAGGGTCAAGGTAACCTTCTTAACACCTCTGAAGAGGCCCGTGAAACTCGGGCCGAAACCACATCCTTTTGTGGTTAGGTGAAGTGGAAAAATAGTTGCGGCTGTTCGTGTAGTGGGTTCCATGGGAAGTTTATCGCTATGAAAACATGTATGACTGTAACCATTGACAGAGACCTTTTCAAGCAGATTGAGGCGCTGAGAGGCCGCGAGAAACGCTCCACCTTTGTTGAGCATCTCCTCCGCTTGGGCTTGAACCACCATCTGCATAACGAAAGGAGACAGAGATCATTTGAGTAAGCGTGAGGAGCAGGACCGCCTCGCGAGGATCATTCTATCTTGCTTAGAGAAACGGGGAAGGATCTCCAGAACCGACCTGCTCAAGCTCACCTTGCGGCAGTGCGGCACGCCACAAAAGTTCAACAGCATTTTCCAATATTTGAATAGGCGTGGCTGGGTGGAGAAGCTGGGACCGCCCAAATCACGGGCTCCTTACCAAATCACAGAAAAGGGAAGAAAATTTTTGGAACTGCTAAATAAGGCGTAGCTTCCCATGTCATGTACTTCGCAAACTTCTGCGACGTACATACCCCTCTCTTGTTACACTTCTTTTTTTCTACCTCTTTTAATGAGTAGTGTTTAAATATAATCTCTTTTCGGCAAAATTAATTAAATACGGCTTATTTTTTCTATTTTCCTTCCGAGCGTGGCTGAATGGCTGTCGCCCATACCAGACCCGAAGATCCACTCCCAAGAGTTTCTGATCAATGAAAGATAGCGATGATGTAGTTAAAACGGTTTCGCAACTCCAGTTCGGCGACCTCATCGAGGTGGAGTGGTGGGACCATTCTAAGCGGGAGATCCGGCTGAAGAGTAAGGGGAAAAAGCGTTATCTCGTCTTCGACGTGCCTGTGAAATCCGTTGGGATATTTTGCGGAGTAGCTGGCGAGGAAACCAAACACATCATCCTGATACGCGATATCTTCATTTGGCCTGGCATGGGGGATTTCGATGTGGATGCAGTGGCTATCCTTCTTGGAGTGACGAAGGATGTGAAGGTGATAATGTCTGGGCTACTGGATCCTAAACTTGCCGCGAGGCTGGAAGTGGCGTGGGAAAGAGGGCAAGTCCGCATCATAAAACGGGGTAAACGCATGAGGCTTAGAACAGCGGAGGTGATCGAGGATTGAGGAGTCTAATTCGTAAGGCCTTAACCAAAACTGTCCGGACAAAGAAGCGGGAAATGGAGCTTCCTCCCAGCGAGCATGTGGTGTGGATGGTATACTTCGCCACCGTAAGCCTCATCGGACTCACCACCCTCGAGATCCTTCACATGACTTATTTCCGAGCTTGGAACAGCGAAATCTTCTCTGCCATCACCGGCCTGATCGGCACCATCACAGGCATATTCATCTCGCAGAGGGCGTGAAAAATTTTCCAAGAAGGGGTTTGAAATGAGTTCTGTTTCCTCTGAAAAGCTTGAAAAAAGGTCTGTTCGGAAGTCAAAACATGCAGGTGGAGCACGGATAATACGCGTAGCTCTCCGATTCACAATCCAGCCAGAAGAAAGACGAGAAAAGTATGTTGATCTTTTGGATCGGATGATTGACCGAGTGGAGAAAATAATCAATAGCACGCGCACCACAACCAAGCAGCGATTAAGGGCTATGCAGGTTCTGACGAATCTAATCAAGACAAGCTACGGTATGGTTCGCGATGTGGAGATTGAGCAACTTGAGCGAGAAGTTAACGCGCTTGAGAAGTCGGAAAGCGAGGCTCCTGAAACAGAAGACTCTTCGGGATAAGCAAGTTGAGATTCCGGAGGATCCCGTGGAGTTTTTCGAGAAAATTTTGCGTATCACGCCCTATTCTTATCAGGCGGAGTTTCTACGGGATCCCTCGCCTCTTAAGGTTCTGCGTTGGTGTAGAAGAGCAGGCAAAACAACAGTCATGTCTGGAGACGATATACGTTTTGCTGCAACACATCCAAACGCAAGAATCATCGTTACTATGCCCAAGTGGCAACAAGTGAAGGAGATTTATTTTCAGGGAGAGGGCGGACTTCACCAGCATTTGGCTCGAATAGATAAAGACATGTATGAGAGACTGATTTACGCCGAGTTGCAAACAATAATCCGCTTCAGAAATAAATCAGTGATTCTGGCTGAGACTCCTGAGCCATTCACAATTCGAGGTCACGGTCCCCAAAAAATTTCGATTGACGAGATGAACTTCATCCGCAAAGATCGAGACCTCTGGTTAAGTGCTCTGTTGCCCATGACGTTGACGCGAACCGTTTACATCAATGTTGCAAGCACGCCCTGGAACAAAGACAGCGTATACCATGCGATGTGTTTTGACAAGAATTTTAGAATTTTCAGCGGCAACAAGTTTGAGCATGATCCGCCACGATACTTGCGAATCTGGAAAGATGTTTTGAAGCCTCACGGTCCCTTGGACCCTAACCAAGTTGAAGTTATGAGGGAGCAGTATGCCGGAGATCCTTGGCGTTGGAAGCGCGAAATGGAATGCGCTTTTGTGGATGACGAGACCGCTTTCCTGCCATCGAGCTTGATCATTAAATGTCAAAACGAGATGTTAGAGCTCGTCGACTTTGAAGAGACCATAACAGGAGATTTTTACGTTGGCTGGGACTTGGGCAGAGAAAGAGACCATAATGTGGTTTCGGTGATCGATAAAACAGAGGATACCCGCCGTCTGGTTCATTGTAAACAGTTCAAGCTTGGGACTCCCTACGTCACTGTGATGGCTTACATTAAATCCCTCTGCGATCGGTGGAAAATTGTTCGCGCCGTTCATTACGACCACACAGGAACAAAGGGAATCGACGAGCAAATCGAGAAGGCAGGGTTCCCCGGACTCAAAGGCATAGACTTCACTAAACCAACGAAACACGGCATGGCCATGACCCTAAAACAACTGATGATGACTCCTCGAAAAGCCGATGCCGGACTGTTAGCTGAAGACGCGAGGCGACTGTTTGAATTACCCTTCGACCAAGATGTGCAAGCGGAACTAAACATCGTGCAATGGGAACAAAGCCCCGGCAGTGAAGTCTACACGTTCTCTCATCCAGAAGGATCTCATGACGATCGATTTTGGAGCATCGTGTTGGCCGTAGCGGCGTCAATACCTGAACAGACTTCAAGGCTGGTCAGAGCTTATTGAGGCGCAGAGAGCTCTTCGAGATTCAGAGATACGCTCGGGTTTACGATAAAAGGGAAGGCAAATTCATTGTTAGCCTCTCCTATAAGACCGCGACGGATATAACCCCCCGAACCATAAAAGTCGCCGAGGCTTTCGGTATAGGTACCGACGGACGAGATTTCATCATCTATGACAACGTGGAGTTAAAAATCGGTCCCACAGACATCGTGCTTATCACTGGCGACAGCGGATCAGGTAAGTCCCTGCTGTTAAAGGCTTTCAAAAAGGATCTGAGGGCGGAAGCCGTGGATATAGCGGATGTGGAATTTGACACCACGAAACCCCTTATCGACACTGTTGGCAAAACCCTTGAGGAAGGTCTGGAGCTGCTGAGCCTTGTGGGTCTTAATGACGCCTTCTTGTTTGTACGCCGCTATGATCAGCTTAGTGACGGCCAGAAGTTCCGTTATCGTATTGCGAAGCTGATTGAGAGTGGCGCCCAGTGGTGGATTATGGACGAGTTCTGCAGCACCCTGGACCGAGACATAGCTAAGATCGTGGCCTTCAATGTGCAGAAACTCGCCCGGAAAGAGGGAAAAGCCGTGATAGCTGCAACGACACACACAGACCTATTCGACGACTTCAAGCCTTCCGTTCACATTCACAAAAGGTTCGGAAAGGAAATTGAAGTCCATTATTTTCCTAATGAGATCAACAAGACATGTTCCTTAACAAGAGAGATGTACGTCGCAGAGGGATCCATCCAAGATTATCACAGGCTCTCAGGCTTCCACTATCGAGACAGCAGAAGGGTACCCGCTGTTCAGAAGATTTTTGTCCTAAGGCGCGAAGATGAGGTTTGCGGCGTCATTCTGTACAAGTATCCAGGCTTAGCATGCCAAGGCAGAAAGGAAGCCTTTGGCAGAGTGTTAACCATCCAAGAACTAAATCGAGACTTAACCACCATCGCACGCGTGGTTGTCCACCCAAAATACCGCACCATAGGCCTCGGCACCAAACTGGTCAAAGACACCCTGCCCCTGGTTGACAAGCCCTATGTGGAAATGATCGCTGTCATGTCCAAGTACAACCCCTTCGCAGAGAAAGCAGGAATGAAAAAGATTCTGGAAAGCAAGCCCAACCCAGCGGTCCTCGAAGCCATAGAAAAGCTGAGAAACTTAGGCTTCAACACGGTTTTTCTTTCCTCGGAAAAATACAACATGCACCAGCTGCGGACTCTTCGAGTGGTTAGTCAAGTGAAAACAATCCTCAAGGACCTTTCCAAGGCAGTGGGAATCTACCGCAAACGCCTATGGTCCAGCCACCAAGCCTACATGCCAAAAAAGCAGTTTAACAACTGCGTCGATAAAGCGTCGCTCAAAAAATTAGCTAAAATGCTCCGCGTACTCAGCTTCCTAATACAAACAAAAGTCTACCTTTTTTGGAAAGGAAGCTCAGCATCTCCTCAGAGGATAGGCAAGAGTTGAAACTCTATGGACGCGTTGCCCTATTGGCCGAGAATAGAATTCTGGTTTCTAATATATGATTGATGTCGGAATAAAATTTAGAAGAAAAGAATTAATAAAGAACTTAGGATGCGGGTGAATGAATAAAAAAGCTATTATCGAGATATCTCTTGTGGAAGAAAGCACTGAAAAGGCGAACGAGGAGATTGAGAAAGAGATCATGGCGGAGCTTTCAAAGTATCCGCCAGTGATTCCATGGTTAAAGAAGGTTGAGAAAGTCACTGTTACGAAGGCTTAGTTCATTTAACTTATATAAATAGGTTTACCATTATGCCCAGAATTTTCTCTTTCGCCTCTAAGATCGCTTTGATTTTCTCCTCGCCTTTTTCGGTCAGCGTGTAAACCCTTTTTCTCCGACTCCCTACCCACCTGCCTATTATTAACCCGTCCCTCTCCATAGAATACAAGAGGGAATAGACCGTGCCGGAACTAACCAGAATACGAAATTTCTTATGAATAAGTGTGATAACATCGTAACCGCTCATAGGGCTGTCCCGCTCTCTTAACTTCGCCAAAACAATAGTATCTAAGAAACTCTTAACCATCCTTTCATGCATTTCATTCAAAATTTCCCTTTCCAGACATATCACCTCCCTAAATTTTATTAAGACACAAATTTGTTGAAAGTTTTAAAGCCCCTGCGGACTCTACGCTAAAAACCTAAAAACTCCATCCCCCTCACCCCCATCTCTCTCTCGTGTAGTTTTCTGTATTTCTGAATATATAAAATTACTTGTTAGAGTCGAATTCAGAATCAGATTATTGATACTCCTCCTACAAAACTAAGGGATAAAATCGAATCGCAAATTAACCGAAAAAATTAAACACTAAACAGAATAAATCAGATATGAGGGGAGAGATGGGGCTTCTTTCTAAGATAATAAGTGTACCTTCTATTGGCAAAATGGCCCTTGAAATCCTGAAGAAAAGAGCCTTCAAACCATTCCAAATTCCGCTTGAAAAAGTGCTTGAAAAACAGAATGAAATGTTAGCGGTCAAGTTTAAAAGAATGGAAGGAACCGAAATTGGGAGACGGCTTGGCGTCCATAAACAGGCAAAGCTTCAGGATCTTCCTGTGACCGAATACAGTTTCTATGAACCGTTCTACAGTAACCCCTCTCCCAGCGCCTTCATGTATCCTCTCGAACATTATAAAAAGGTGAAGACGAGTGGAACGGCAGGAAAAGAGAAGTGGTACATGCTTCCACGACAATCAATGTTGAACGCGTTCCGAGAGACATGTCTCCCATTGATTATGGCTGTTTTCCATAACGGAGAAAGAATTACACTGGAATATGCTGACAATCTTTACATAAATGTGGGTCCTGCACCGTTCATAGGGGGGTCAGTAGTTTCCTTAGGAACAAGGGAGAAAAAAATCCCGTTCATTAACATTGTGCCTAACGTCAACTTACCCTACAAAGACAAGGTTCAATACTTTATTTCAAACTATGAGAGGATAGATGGGGCTGTCCTGCTAACATCAACATTAGTTTCTCAAATTATACCGGCCATAGGAAAACCCATTAAACTCAAGGGGTTATTACTCACCGACACGCCAGCCGAAATCTATCTGGATGAGATAGAGAAGTACACGGGTGCAATTCCTAAAACGGTCTATGGTTCCACAGAAACCACCGCGAGCACTGTTTCATCTGTTCAGCATCGGTTAGGGTTTTTCTTCGACTGGAGAAGAGGGATCTTCGAATTTATCCCTTTGAGAGAGGGGGAAGCTGAGGAGAGAAAGCCAATTTCAATTAATGAGGTGAAAGTTGGGAAGGTTTATCAACTGGTCTACACCAGTTTCGAAACCGAACTAACGAGGATTGACCTCAAAGATTCCTTGGAATGTATTGCTCTGGGAGACGACATTCTTGGCACAAATTATCCAATCTTCAAGTTTCATGGTCGGCTTGAAAAGACAATATCGCTCCAGAACTTTACAAGGATAAGTGAGGCAGAACTCCTGGCGGCTTTTAAGGAGGCCGGTGTTTCCTTTTTCGACTTTACAACCAGAGTTGAAACCGAGAAGGGCCTTGAATATCTTACAGTATACATGGAGCATACTGGAAACATGAATGCCAAAGAGATTGAGAGCGCCGTCCACAAACAACTCTACAGAAAGGATAAGGATTACAAAGACCTTTGTGATTGCTTTGAATACATACCAATAAAAGTGCATCTTATTCCAAGGGGCACCTTTGCAAGATACCTCGAAGAAAAAGGTGGCACTTTTCCAAAGGTTGACAGGATCAATGTAAGGGATGAAGAGTTTAAGAAACTTATCCGATTGGCAAAAATATTTCAATGAACTTGTTGACAGTGCGGTATATGTACTTAGACTTAGACATAGGCTTCCTTTTTCTAACTTTAAACGGTATTGTAACGATCCTTTGTGGAGGCATTCTATTATACTTTATTTCAAGTAAGCGACTTGAAAAGCATCCTTTTTATTACTGTTGGTCTCTGGGCTTCATTCTGTACGGGACTCAAATTTCTTTGAGACCTTATCATAAGATGTTTTTCTTCGAAGCCATTATGATGACTTTGGCTCTTTTCTTCTTTCTTTTAGGAATATGGAGTTTAAGTCGTCGAAAGAATCGTCTTTATCTGACCATTGTATACCTTTCATCCTTTTCGTTGCTCGTTGCGCTTCACTTCACTCGTATTCTTTCACTCGAAACAGTACTCGTTATAGGGCCCTTCGTTTACTTTTTGCCAGTATCGATTGCAATTCTGTATCAGAGAATTATATTCGGGAGAAGCGTAGATAATTTTGTCATAGGATGGTTCCTGCTTTTCCTCTCAAACCTCTTCCTATGGGGCAAGGGATGGGTCATTGATGGCTTTGCGATCTTCTCAAAAATCGTTCTTCTACGGGGAATAATGGACCAAGATTTCGTCATCATAGCGGAAAAAGTCCGAAAGGAGTTATCAATTAGACCTATTCCAGAATACACCGGGGAAAGAAAAGAAGGAGGGATACACCTTATCTCCTCATCATCGCTCTCATATCTGAAAACGATACGATGGATAGAGGAAAAAGTCCGAAAGAACCTCAATGAGGGTTTGGACACTATAATATTCTCGTTCCAGAATGTAATTCCCTATAGAGAGTTAAGAAGAATGAAATGGATCAATCCGGAAAAAGTCTCCATATTTATCTTCTCGAATAGCGCTGAAATAGTGAAAAAGGAGTTCACGGTCTTACCTGTAGGAGTCACCGAAGTTGGAACCACCTTATCTGAGGTGACTAAGAAGTACCATAACCATGAGGGAGGCTGCACCATTGTTTTAACAAATTTATCGCTTCTCATCTATTTGTTCGAGGCATATCCACTTTACAATATGTTGTTAAACAAACTGGGATCTCTAAGAGAGGAAGGAATCGACTTGTTCGCCTTCATTCACCCTAAAACGCATAGTGACAAGTCGACTGTCGCTCTTTTTGAAAACATATCTGACGAAGTAATTAAATTGTAACAGGTTCTGTGTAATAGACGATGAATCCCTTATCCGTTATTTCGTACCTTCGGGGTTGATCATCATGTTTTACACCCCTCATTTTCTCAACTCGAATTGTTTTAATCATCCTGAAATTCTGTAGCGTTTTAAAAAGAATTATCACGCCATCCGCCAGATACTCTTCCATATAAAATTCCCCTTCAGCAGAAGAGTATTCTGATGCAATGATTGATGTGCACTTGAGCTCTCTCAAAGTCTTAAACAACCGTCCTATCTCAATCCTCTTTTGGTCACGAAAAGGTTGATGGACAACAGCGCTCGTGATAGGATCTATGGCCAACCGTTTAGCTTTAAAAGTTTTAACTACTTGTTCAATTTGATTAGAAAATTCAGCTATAACGGGTGCAGAGTTACGAGATCCCTTTTCTGCATAAACTATTTGGCTTCCGTCAATCATCCTCAGAGAACCTTCTTTCTCAAATTTTTCTAATTCCCATCCTAACGCAATCATGTTCGCTTTGATCAAACCCAGCGGTTCCTCCAGAGTCACGTAGACTCCGGGTTCTCCCTCTTTCAACCCGTTCATGATGAATTGAAGGGAGAAAATCGTCTTACCTGAACCTGGCCCTCCATGCACCAAGATGATCCTACCTTCGGGAAAACCTCCTCCCAGCATCTCATCCAAACCTGTGATACCTGTGGGAATTTTCTTCATCTTTAACCACTAAAGTGTTATCTTGTTACCGTCTTTTTAACTTTCTCAAATCTACGCCCTCTTGGGGCTATCGAATCGTTACATCAACCTTTGAAACTTAGCGCACTCGTTTAAAATATTATCGAGATATGACTGCTTTGCCTTATTGCCTGTGATTTCCCCTAACCGAGAAGGGGGAAGAAACATTAAAGTCGCTCTGGATGGGTGCGAGAAAGTTCTAAGCTTTATGGCAAGCCTCTAAAATGAATAAGGTTCCTTTCAATGCTCCTCCGTTACAGTTACTCTTTCAACCTTTTTGCACCATGGGATCTTAGGCAAACCCTTTGAGAGCTCCTCTCTTATCTCTTTTTCAATTTGTTCATTCGGTATTTCCTTACTTTCTTCAACGAGAGAAATAATAATAGTAGCTTTTTTGGTCAATAGTGACCCCGCAGAATGGGTATGAAACGACCAGGGGCATAAGATTTGGGAGTCACCTATACCTCAAATTGGAATCACGTTTTTCCCTTTACAAATTTTATCCTATGAACATACCACACATAATGGTGCCTAACGGAGTCCTTAATAAAATCTGCGAGACCAGTGTACCCATATTCAGGATGCTCCTCGATAAGCTTTTCAACCGCAGTTATCATCTCAGCAGGCAGCTTTACGGTTCTGTAACGCTTAACCCCGTGTTCTGTCATATTTATATCTTGCTTCCTTGTTATGAGGAAAAGAACCCACGCTTATTTGTTGTGTAACCGAGAAAACGCGTCGACGGTTACAATTATTTGTGGGTAAGGCTCGAATTCCACCCCTTGATTTTACTGAACTCACACTCTATTGTCTGACTTATTCCTTTTCAAAAAATCTGTTCTGACGCGGTGTAAATATCCGGCTTCCCCTAATTCCTCTATTTCTGGTGTTTGTTCCGTAAAATAGGGATTCTTAGATTGCTCCGCAATATCGTCGACTCTCAGGCCTAAACGAGTCCTTGCCTTTTCGAGGTGTAGGGATTCACAACGAGGCGCTCCTACGCCTCTTAACGCGCCATATTCACGCCGAAATGTGAAAGCATGTTTTAAAATTTCGCGTAAAAATGTGAATACTCCTGCGCCTTTATTTGAAATCCGCCATTTTTTGGGCTTTATTTTCACATAGAAGCGATTCTGAACTATAAATAGACAGCTTGCCTAAGCCTTACTCGATGCGGGCGCGGAGCGAAAGCGTCCAAGCCTAAGCGAGAAGCGGAGGGGCGTCCTACGGAGATGACCCGGCTACCCAACCCGGGATCGAGTGAGGACGCAGGGAGCGGAGCTTTGAAATCGTCGGCGTAGGGCGAAGCCGAGGGCCGAAAAGTTTGAGGCCAGCGCCGACACCCTTAGCGGGCTAATGTACGAACCCGAAAAATGAAATCGGGAGCCGACGTGCCGAGGGCAGACCGGAAGTCGCGTAGGTCTTAAGAGCGGAGCGAAAATTCGCGGCCCAAATAGGGAAAGGCCGCTTAGAGTAGGCAACAGGGAGCCGAAATGAGTCGGAGTCGCGATTACATCGATGGCGTTCCGGTCGAGATCCTTGACCGGATTTTGAGGAGGCGTAAACGAACGCCACGTTAGCCTCCAACCCTCCTTTTTTTGGTCCAAGCCTTGTTAGGGCTTAGGCCCAGGAGCGTGAAAGCATGCATAAAACGAAAGAAACTAAGCAAGCGTTTCCAAAAGAAGCCTCAATCAACAAGTATGGCTTCCTCTACCTAAGCAAAGAGATCCTCACAGCCATCGGCTTTCAAAAAGGCGACAAAGTGACGTTACAAAAGACGCCAGAAGGACTACTCGTAACAAAAACCAATTCGGAGAAGTGAACAATGTGGGTAAGAAAGCAGTTATTGTGATCTCGCTTGTCGAGGAAAGCGCCGAAAAATCAAATCGACAGATTGAGAAAGAAATAATGAGGGAGCTTACAAGAGAGCCCTCAAGGATTCCATGGTTAAAGAAAGTCAAGAAAGTAACAGTCACAGAAAGCTAAGCGATTCAAAGGGATGAATATATCAAACTCGTTATTTTTTCCCTCCAAAAGATTATACTACGCCCCTGGTTTCAATGGGCTGGCTGCCTTAAGCCCAACGACCAGGAGAAGGCAGCAAGATATAAAACCAAACAAACCCGTAAATAATGTCCGGGAAAGAAAGAGGTGGAAAAATGAAGCTGGAAGAGTTTAAGAAACGATATAAGAGGCAACTGGAGGCATCGGAACCCGCAGGAGGTTCCGATGGTCGTCGGTTCAATTCCGACCGGCCCCACCATTTTTCATGTTCCAAAATATTGACTTTTCAGCGTGTTTTCCTTGAAATCTCTTTGAGTTTTGTAGTTATTTTCTTAACATGCATCGATTTAGTAAGTCCAAAGTGATACTTTCTTTTGATTTTTCATATAGATAAACTATAATAGGATTTTTTGAAGAAAATATGCGCGCGTCTTATATCTTTCCGTGCAAATAGAATAGACGGGTATGTCATTTTGGGTAAAAGTCTTTTCAATCGAATCAAGTTTCAAAATGATAAAAGAGAAAAGTATGTTCTATCAAAGTTAGCCACTAAGAGCTCGAACGGCGTGAGGAGAAGAAGGGAAAGGGAAGACTACAGAACTACCTTTTTTAGGGATACGGACCGTATACTTCATTCACAAGCTTACACAAGGTACATCGACAAGACTCAGGTTTTCTCTCTCTTCGAGAATGACCTCATCACACATAGGGGGCTCCACGTTCAGTTTGTGTCAAAAATTGCCAGAGTCATTGGACGAACCTTGCGCTTGAACGAAGATTTGATCGAGGCGATAGCACTCGGTCATGACATCGGTCATCCGCCCTTCGGACATGAAGGAGAACAGTATCTATCTGAACTATGCAAGGAGAATGGGATCTACAGTTTTCATCACAACGTTCAAGGCGTAAGATTTCTTGATGCGATAGAAAAACGAGGTGACGGCTTGAATTTAACTCTGCAAGTACTGGATGGCATACTATGTCATGACGGAGAGGTTCACACAGAATATCTGAAACCTCACAGGGACAAATCTTGGGACTCACTTGACAAAGAGATGGAAGAGAGGACTAAAAGAAAAGAAGTAGACCTCATTCCTATGACCCCAGAAGGTTGTGTAGTGAAATTCGCTGACGTTTTTAGCTATGTTGGAAGAGACGTCGAAGACGCTATTGCAGTGAAGTTGGTCGAGAGGAAAGATTTGCCTGAAGATTGTGTCGCGACTTTAGGAAACACAAATTCAAAAATTATCGAAACTTTGGTAACAGATTTAATTGAAAACAGTCTTGAGAGTGATCGTTTGAGCCTAAGCAGAGATGTTTCAGAGGCACTAAGGAAACTAAAACAATTTAACTACGAAAGGATTTACTTGAACCCAGAAATCAAGAGCCAATCGAGTAAAATACAAAA
>Ga0315314_1001983_pt1 | contig 17344 bp, 15 predicted proteins | sample TDP9_MG_FD_203631 | JGI IMG/M metagenome (GOLD analysis project Ga0315314, IMG submission 203631) | Freshwater sediment microbial communities from Lake Towuti, South Sulawesi, Indonesia - TDP9 | ecosystem: Environmental > Aquatic > Freshwater > Lake > Sediment | place: Indonesia: South Sulawesi...
TCCATCTCTTCGGGGCCCAGTCTCGCGGGCATGAACTCCCCGTGTCTTCGAATGTAGTCTGTTACCTCGTTTGCGATGGCTCTTGCCCGGTCGAAGGCCGGATCATCGAACAGATCCGCTGGTTCACTTCCACTAACGCCAACAAGACGCCCGTCGCAGATGTTGTAGCCCAGAGCTACAATTCTAGGAGGCCCATCGAACAGAGTGCACTTGGCGTTTCCCAGACCAACTGGCATGAGAGGTCCGTAATGCGACCCTCTCATGAAACCAGCGACAAGATGCGGAAAACCGAAAGGAGCTAGGACTTCTCCAGTTGCTGGAAGGCCGTGTTGTGTGCGAACTATCATAACCGGGTCGTCTTTTCCAACATACCTACCTGCAATTAGGTTAAGCCGTGTGGTACTTGAGACCGCAGCAAGCAACTTGTCGGATGTCCGGTATATTCTTTCGATTATGTATCGTCCCGTTGTTCCGATAAGTGCTATAAGATCGTACATTTCGGCTGGGCAAGAGATGTCAACACTCTTGTTCTCTTGAACATCCATTACCCGAAAGGTGAAGCCTTCGTGCATGGACGGATCTATGACGAGACCGGCAGTATTGGACGGGTCTGCGAAGATTCTGAAAAGTAGATAGTTGAAAGCTCCTGGTTCAGTCTTGTCGGCGGCGAAGACAACAATCGGCTCGCTTCTCCTTTCTTCGACCTCCATCTCCGCCACGCCTGGCCCCATTCCTTTCACGTTTCCGCTAAACGTGTCCGAGAGCAGGTCCTGTCCTGCCCCGTAGAGCTTCATAGGCTTGGACACTTTCTCAGTGATTTCCTTGAACGTGGACCAGGCAAGTCCATGTATCTTGCTGCTATTCTCTCCATCGTGATGTGTCATGAGTAGCTCGAGGTCATCGCCACAGCTGAAGACATGGTAGTCCATAATCGTTCCGCTCGTCTTTGCATCTTCGAGAAGCATTTTGGCAACTCTGATTTGTTCTGGATGCACTCGGTGGTGGCCTCCTACGGAACCTACGTCCGCCTTGATGATTGAGATAGTCGTTCTCTGCCCCTTACTCATGCCTGACGCCATGATCTCAGTTGGCTCCGTTGATATTTACTGCTTTCTCTACCTTATCTCAATCAATATCAGATCAACTGCTGCTTCTATGCCGTGCACAAATCCCAACTGAAGCGCTGGCGATAAATACTAACTTTCGCATAGATTCAAGTCTGATTGACAATGAGCCTTGGCGAGAAACCAACGATGATTGTCAACTTCAAGACATACCCTGAGGCAACGGGCCAAAGGGCACAGGACCTCTCCAAGGCTCTGGACGATGTTCAGAAGGAGACGGGAATCAACATCATTGCGGCCGCGCAGACAACCGACATCTTCTTGATAAGCCAACATGTCGAGATTCCCATATTCGCTCAACACTTGGATCCCCTTCCACAAGGGGCGTACACTGGTCATGTCACTCCCGAGGCACTGAGACAGGCGGGAGGTCGCGGGACCCTGCTCAATCATTCGGAGAGGCAGCTGGGGCTAAGAGTGATCGAGGAAACTGTACAGCGAGTTAAAGCGCTAGGCCTAACTTCCGTCGTGTGCGCTAACAATGCCCATGTGGGTGCTGCTAGTGCAGCGTTAGGACCCGACTTTGTTGCGGTAGAGCCGCCGGAGCTAATAGGAACAGGCGTTGCTGTCTCAAAGGCGAGGCCTGAAGTTGTGACTGACACTGTCGCCCTAATAAGAAGGGTCAATCCGAACATCGTGATTCTATGTGGTGCGGGAATCACAGACGGTCGAGATGCCTCATCAGCCTTACGGCTGGGAGCTCAAGGAATCCTTGTCTCAAGTGGAGTTGTTAGAGCGAAGGATCCTAGGCAAGCAGCCTTGGACTTGGCCTATGCTATGACAAGGGGCGCCTAGAACCCCCTTGCGCATTGTAGGAACAAGTGCTAGACCGTCTGTTCCAGCAGTTGGAATAGGTCGAGGACTCTCATTTGCGAAGACATTGCTCTTGCCGCATCAGAGAGATTGGTTAGGCAGAACGGGCATGCCGTGATCAGTGAACTGGCGCCCGCCGCCTCTGCTTCCCTAATTCTCTCCTGCGCAGTTTCAGAGGCTAGGTCAGGATACGCTGATTTTACTCCTCCACCTGCTCCGCAACACCATGCGTCCTCTCTGTTCCTGTACATTTCCACTAGTTGAACGCCCGGGATCGACCTCAGAAGCCTTCTGGGTTTCTCAAACCACTCTTGTCTAAACTTCTTCACTTCGCTCGACTCAATTGAGGCTCTGCCTTTCACGTGAGCAGTGATATGGCGTCCAAGATGACATGGGTCATGCCAAGTGGCCTTCTGACTGAAAGGTTTACTGGGGCTCAAGGCCTTCTTGTCTAGGAGATCGGCAAAGAACTCTACCGCATGCACTACTTCAAAGGGCAACTTCCTAACATACTTGGGATAGTCAACCTTGAAGGTTCGGAAGCATCCAGCGCAACTGAAAAGAACCTTCTTCGCACCTGCACGTTCGAGAGCTTCAAGGTTCTTCTCAATCAGCTGCCTAACTACTGAAACCTGACCGATCCTGAGCGCCGGTGATCCGCAGCAAACCTCGTTACGCATAACGCGGAAATCGAGTCCAAGTTTCTCTAGAAGTCTTGCGGTGGATCTTGCGACGTCGCTTTGTCTGTATGCTGCCGTGCATCCCACAAAATAGATGAGATCTGCCTTTCGGTCTTCCGGGTTTTGCATCCAGCCTGTGCGCATCTCGTGCTTCTCGTTGTATGGGTTATTGTTCGCCTGAATGGACTGTAGGAACGCACTGTGCTTTTCGTGTGATTGAACACCGGCATCTACGCATGCCGCTCTCAGTGCTTCGATGATCTCGGTCGTTGGAATATTGTTCTCACATTGGATTTGGCAGTTTCCGCACGTCGGGCAACGCAGTAGAATATCTGCCATCTCTTCGCTTGGCTGAACCGTGCCTTCGATTACGGCTCGTGCTATCCACATTTTTCCGGAGCCATAGTGTGATTCCCATCCGTACTTCTTGCCTGCCGTGCAATTCGTCAATATGCCTGTATAGTCTCGGTATCCAACTCTGTCAGGTTCTCCTGAATAGCAGAATCTGCATGCTCTACAATGTATGCACCGGTAGATGTAGCTCTTGTACTGGCTGATCTTCGACAGTGTCGTCATCCACCTAGGGAAGGGCCAACCGTCCGGGATGCATGATTCCGTGAGGATCAAGGACGCTCTTGATCCTCTTTAGCAGATCGAAATAGCCTTTTGCCATGGAGAACGTCTTAGGCGAGTGAATCGTCGGGTCAGGCCTGTAGTTCAGCCATCCCTTGGATAGAAAGATGTCCGTGGTCTCGCGGTTGAAATCCTGAACCTTTTGCAGCTCCTCAGGACTGGTCGGATCAAAACAGACAATCGGCATACAGATTGCCTGTCTTCCATGGTCAATGGATGCAACCCAAAGAACGGGCGGGATTCCGTAGTTTGCCATTTTCTCCTCAGCGATTCTGCAGAACTGTGAAGCGTCTTTCCATGGAGTGTACCAAGTAATGAACAGGAAGGAACCTCTGAACAACGCATAGGGAATGGCTATCTTGTTGGGTTTCGTGAGACGACTCGCCTTCTGCTTGGGATGGAGCTTCCATTCCTCAGCTTTGATTCCTCTCTTCCTCGCTTCATCCATGATGGAGTGTATTATTCTCCGTTGGTAGTTCAGATCTTCGTCATCTTTGCCCCAGATCTCGAAGTTTGAGAACCATTCAGGAACGCCGGCTTTCTTCCAGAAATCTCTCTGGGAAGACACCTCGCTCTCAGGAGCGATCCTTGTCGGAACCAACCACCAGTTCCCGCATTGTACAAGCACGCATATCTCCTTCTTGAGTACCTCGAAGGTCGCTTCTACCATGTGCTCTATCGTCTCAAACCCGTAAGCGATCAAATCCTTATGTTCAGTATGAGGAAGAACTTTGATAGCCAGTTTTGTCACGACCCCCATTGTTCCTTGTGCACCTAGGAAGAGGCCGCCGAGGTCAGGACCTAGCCCCCACTTGTAGAATGGTTTGGCTCCGGGAAGAGCCCACGATCCAGTCCTAACAACCTCTCCCGTAGGAAGCACAACTTCCATTCCCAAGACAAGGTCAGCTTGTGGACCGTACTTGTTCGTAACTAGACTGAATCCCCTCTCTATGGCATCTCCAAGAACAGTTGCAGCCGGTGGTGCTCCATCTGGAACCGGAGGAGCCAAGTGCGGATAGTTGCTTCTGAAGTAGCTCCATGCAGCTCCACTCGTCACGCCTGGCTCCACAACCATGTACCTGCAATCTACGTCCACCTCCAGAATCTTGTCCATCCTCGAAAGGTCAAGTAGAATGCCCCCGGGCTCGACGAAGGGACAGGCGAAGCCTCCGCTCAACCCTCCGGAAGTCGGAGTAACAGGTATTCTCTCGTCTCCTGCGACCCTTAGCACTCTCTGAATCTCCTCAACCGTTCTAGGACGAACCACAGCATCAGCAATCGTACACTCAAGCCCCATGATTCCCTTCGCAACGTATGAAGCAAGAATTGGCTTACTGGTCGTTACGAATTCTTGTCCTACTATGGCCTTCAGCTCCTCCATTACTCGCGGAGTAGGCCTCGAATATTCACCCATACCGGCACCATCAAGAGTTAGGTCATTCCTTAGTGGACCCTATTTAACCGTTAGACGCTCAGATCGTCGATGGATCAAGACTCCAGCGGAAGAATCAGATGAAATCTTGAACGACATTAAGTGGTTGAAAACAGTTAAATGAAGGACCAGTAACACGCATACGAAAAATCAGCATAAGGCGGACAGGTTGAAGCAGAGACTCCTAGCATCACTCATGTTAACAATGGGACTGAGCCTACTCTATCTGGGGATCTTCGATAAGCAGTTGGGCGAACTGTGGAAGCTTGTGAAAGTCGTTAGTGAAACCTGCATCGCGGGCATACCATAGGGGAAGTATTGTTGCAGAAGACTCCACAACCGAGACATAGAATCTGGTGGGTCAGAAAGATCGCTCAGACAATTAGTACAGCCATATTCTTGGGAGCAAGCTTCGGCATTGTTCGAACCGCTTTTACCCTGCCAATACTACTGACATTCGGGCACAACGACAAGACAGTCGTCGCGGCCTTCGACGCGATTCAGGAACTGTTTGCAGAACCGATTCTGCCATGGATCCCACTTGCAAGTTTCGTTCTTTTTGGCATCCTCGTAGGAAGGGCGACTTGCGGTTGGATATGCCCCTTTGGATTTCTGCAGGATGTGATCGGCGAAGTGAACGCTAAGCGTCGTGAGGTTTCACCTCGGACTCATGGAGGATCGCTCAAGGTCAAGTACGCGATACTTGGGATGACGCTGTTCGTCAGTGGTTCTCTTGGGCTGTCTTTGATCTGTGGGGTAGGCAAGGAGTACAAGGCAGCTTTAGGGGTACTCGCACGCGGCCCCTTCTCTGTGTTGTCTCCAGAGGCCACTCTGCTGGGCCTGGTTCCGATGTTGGCACGTATGACCTTTCTTCACTTTCTCGGGGTGCCACCCACTGCGAACCCGCTCAGCTGGGATATTGTCTGGAGCAGGCTGAACTCCATGACTTGGCTGCTGGCAATGCGACTAATGATACTGGTCTTTGTAATGGTGCTGTCGTTCCTTGTTATGAGGGCTTGGTGTCGATACCTTTGCCCTGCGGGAGCGTTTCTATCCGTATTCAGTCGCTTCAGCTTTCTCGGTCTGAAGAGAAACTTGCTCAAGTGCAATAGGTGTGGAGACTGCGTGAAGGTTTGTCCCATGCTGGTACGCATAACTGAGCAACCATGGGAGAAGATGACAGACCCGGAATGCATAATGTGTCTTGAATGTGCAGATGCTTGTGGGCTCAGGGCTATCAGACCCACATTTCCCTAACTAGAGGATTCTCTAGCCGCCTGCGTATTCCTTCCAAGAACCTTTCTTGCGAATGTCAAATAGCCAGTATGACCTATCATCAATGTCCTCGGTCTTGTCTTTCCCTTCTCGACTCGTATGCTCCTAACAAGACATTCAACCGTATCTATGTCTACATATCCTTCTCTCATTTTCTCCACGACCTTTTCGACTTGGTTTAGAGTAGGACTGAAAGACGCTAGGAGATGTCCCGCCTTCAAGACTCTGTGCACCGGATCAATCACTTCCCACGGGTCTTCAAGATCGATGAAAGCTGCATCGACGTTCTCCTCATCGAAGCCAAGTTTGGCATCATTGTTTCTGATAGTGACATAGGTTTCCAATCCCATCTTCGTCAAGTTCTTGGTTGCGATTTCGACGAATTCACGTCTGATCTCGTAGCTGTAAACATGCCCCTCTGGTCTAACTGCATTGGCCAGAGCAGCAGTCATGGCGCCGCTTCCTGTGCCTGCTTCAACAACCAAACTCCCTGACCGAAGCCCTAGCCTGAACAACACTAGTGCGATGTCCTTGTCATACAGTATCTGGGTCGGCCTTCGAATATTGACAATGTGGTCTCCTATAGTAGGCGGCAGAACATGAAATTCAAAGTCTAGAGAGCTTCTTATGTAACTCCCGAAGGGCTTTCCGATGATCTCCCCAAGCTTCACTATCCCTCTATGCGTGTGAAACTCCATTCCTTCTTTTACCCGTACAAGCCACCTCTTTTTTTCATTCAAATATAGAAGCACGAAGTCGCCATCTCTTACCGTTGTCATTTCTCTCTCAACTGCATCATGTGCCTTAAGGCATCGACAAACCTCTCACCTGAGCGCCTTGGCACCATTCGAACTACAACTCCCTTATGGTCGTTGACTGTGATTATTCTCATGCTTCCGAAAATCCAACAATACGCTGCTACGGCCATTCCAAGCACAGCTCCGAGCACAGCCCATGAACAGACTGATCTGTATGTTTCATGAAGAATCACAGGCCATGAACCACCGCCTGCGAACCACCACACACCTACAAGGAAGACGGCACTTGACAGAGACAGTATTATGGGAGGAAAGATGCTGCTGACCGCCAGCTCAACTGCCCTCAGCTGAGACACAGGGATCTTTAGCTCTCCCGGAGGAACCAACCATGAAACTGTCACTTGATTTCCGTTAGCCCGGATACGGCAGTTCAAGCCTTGACACTGTAACTGATGTTCAACCAGCCGCGCTTCCATAACTCTTCACTTCCTTGATCGAACCATGGTCTACTAGGTCGGTCTAAGCCGCACTATGATGGGGGGTGGCTTCTAAAATACTGTGCGAAGACTTTTGGAGTCTGAAGAACTCATAATTGTCAAGTGCGATGAAGTCGAGCAGATGTTCGATGATTGAGTGCCAGACCCACAACAATGGCTAGCCTGACAATGACCCCAGCGGCGACTGATGACACGAAAGTCTTGCACTATTCACAGTACATGTGGAAGAATACCCCGAATATCAGTACCTCTGACTACGACATCGCATTCCTTCGTGACCTTCGGGGCTTTTGGGTTGAAGGCAATTCTTAGTCCTGCCTCGCTTGGTAGGTCAAAGCTGTTATCACCTACTACAGCACACTCACCAAGAGAGAGTCCCAAACGTTCTACCACCCTCTTCATTACCAAGGGCTTTTCCTCTAAAGACACGTTCACTGTGACGCCGCCGGTCATCTCTCCCCGGAAGACGTGAAGATCATTGGCTACAGCAAAATCCATGCCCAGCTCCTTGCGCACTTTGTCACAAAGCAAGGATATCCCTGCGCTGACTATGCCTGAGAATTTCCCTCTTCTTCTTAACTCTGCAATCGTCTCTCTCGCACCATCAACGTATGGAATTGAGTTGACGATTGATCTTAATCTGGCCAACTTCACACCGCGCCACATGTAAGAATCAAGCTCCGCCCATCTCAGATAGTTGATTCTTCCCGCCCAATAATCATCTGCAGATAGCTTTCCGGCTTGCCATGTTCCTAGTTTCTCATGGACATATTGCCACGTGCTGTCCACCTTGGTTAACGTTCCATCGAGGTCGAATATCACGAGCCTCAAAGGTTCTCGTAAGCGCGCCATTCTTGACACCGGACGAGTTCAGCGTTGCTTCATATGGCACTAAGCCACTGCCTTGTCGTCAGTATCGTTCTACGCTCTGCGAAGCCTCTCTGCTATCTTATACATCACAGGAGGAGCAGTCCATATTGAGAATACCTTGATGTAGCCTACTCCAGCGGCACTTCTCAGTACACTGCGTTCTCCAATTTCAGAGTAACCCTCTACGAATCCGTCGATGAATTGACTCAGTCCTTGGGTCATCAGAGGAGAATAGTGTCCCGAGTAGAACAGTAACTCCGATACGTCCCACGCCTTGTCTCCCTTTTTGCTGGCCTGTTCAAGATCGAGTGAATAGACTTTCTTGTCAGGTGAAAGCACGAAGTTCTCTGGCTTTGAATCACCAATCGTGACACCAATGGAATGAATTTTCGCCATGGTTCTTCCGATGTGAGACGCAAGTTCGTAATCGCCAGCTGAGAGCTGATCGGAGGAGCATGCCAGCTTAACCAGACTTACTACGTTTCTCCCCGGGATGTATCTTTCCAAAAGAATCCGATCTGGAATGCTTACATGAATTACGTCAGGCACGGAAATGCCTCCTGCGGAAAGGATCCTGTTCATTCCGTATTCGTTTGCAAGTCGAGAGCTTCCCATCACAGAGAATTTCTTTGTGCCAAGAGTGACCAGATTGATAGTGAACCACTTAAGACTGAACCAGTCAGTATACTTCTTTGCCACCAGCTGTTCCTGATCGACAGATACTAGGTAAACATCGTTCAGTACTCCGGCGAGCGGTGTAATCGCTACTTTGGCGTCAGGTCGAAGTTTCAGAGCAACATCGACAACAGAAGACCTTTCATTCAATTCAATCGTTCCCGTCGATGTCTTGAGAAACAAATAGTTCCTTGGATCCTCAGGCTTCTCAGTCAAGACTCCTAGCTGAAGACCCCTCTGCAAAGCCGATCCCAATTCGTCCAAAATTCTCTCGAAATCACGTCCCCGGGTGCGGCCGTAAGCTAAGTACGAATAGAATGCCCTTCTGCTCATTTCAACGACGTTGATAACCTTCCCGAAAGATCTCCGGGAGAGAATGTCATCTATGAACTTTTCTTCCAGGGCGAACCTATGACCTTCAGCTCTGATCAGCCTGGCCTTCTGAAGATCTTCTAATACGACTCGATAGCCTCCCAAGATGAGTCGTAGGTTGACTTCTTTCAGGTCGCCCCTGAGCATGTTAGAATAGCTGTTGAGAAGAGCAGGATAGAGCCTTGCTCTCTTGCGCAATCTGGAGAGAGCGAGGTACGCTGGATCTATGACCAACCCACGAGAGATCTCGCCGTACTCTACGATGAGATCTCTGAGTTCCTCCTCGGTGACTCTTCTCTTTGTCAGGATCTCTGTCGCCCTCAGGTAATCGGGATTTTCTAACGCCACATAGGGACCAAGTAGCCGAGTGCACAGGAACTCGCCTAAGCTTCCATTCTTCGCGTCAAGCTCGAGAAGTTTTCTTTCCACAGCAAGGATAGCCGCATAGACTTGATTCATCTTCCTATAATGGAAGCCGGCGCCCTTTCGGTAGCCTTCAAGGACTAGGAGAATGTCGAAGTCGCTGTCAGCTTTCGCATAACCACCTGCTTGCGAGCCATACAGGCAGATAGCAGTCACACTAGAACCCCCTGCAATTTCCCTACACAAATGCCGGATCATTTCAGCATGACAGATGGAAGCCACTTCTCGCAGGTTCCCCTAGAGCCCCAAGGTGCTAGAGTACTGTCTCCAACATCCGTTAAAGCGTTACCCTACATTGACGTAGTGCCTGTATTTGATCAGTCGGTTTTATTAGAATGACCAAACCCATCAAAACTTCGTTGGAACAGATGAGCCGTCCAGAGATTTCGAGAATAGCAGCAATAATCGACTGCACTCTTCTCGCAACGAGTATCATCGTATTGCATGCCGCCTTAGTTCGTGACGCCAATGGTCTGACGAGAGAACTCGCCACCGATGGCGCAGGCTGGCGCGAAACCCCGCCAATAAGAGTAGTCATGAGATCCACAGCGGATTGGGGAAGGATAATGTTTGACGACGAGGTTGGAAACAACACCAACGGCATCCGTTTCAAGTACCTACTCGCATATGGATGGCTAAAAGGAAATGACAGCGATGATGAGATCAGCGTTGGGAAAAGTGCTTGGTACGATATCTTGTACAATCTGACCGTTAAGAAGACAGGAGACATCGTGGCCTTCAACAAGCAAAGAAACGATTTTGACCAGACGGAGATGTACGCAGACATAGTATTCGAGACCGATATGGGCACCATCACTGGCTATGTTTGGCTGATGTTGGCCGGCCAGGGCATAACAACCTTTCAACTCACAAATCTCGAAGCGAAATACGTGATCTGGGAGGAGACTCTCTCCGGGACCGGGCACACGAGGCATGTTAAGAGATATATCATGATAGATTCATTCTTCAGAAGATGGGAGATTTCGCCCACATCGATTGTCGTCCTAACACTAATCGTCGTACTTGTCATGGTTCTCCTAGGCCCGGTCATCCCAACAAGAAGACGAAAGCCTAAGCGCGCGGAAGTGGCGATCAGTAGACCTTCCATCCCGCCTGATCTCGGATGTGAGTTTGATCGAGTATCCCTTAACAGGCTTTGATTCACGCTGGGGGATCGAGAGAAATGGGTGAACCCGTCGCTGAGAGAACCTTTCTCAAGCTGACGAGATTCGCAATAGGGGCGGCAGTCGCTGTTAATCTTACGATGGTGGCAATTCGTTTTCTGGATGGACTCCCCCTTGGTGTGGACTCTACCAGTCACTTGTTTCGAATTATGCTTATGTCTAGGTCTTACAGAGAGAATGGATACGTTCCTCAATGGAATCCAGATTGGTATGGCGGAGCCGCCCTTTTCCTTCTCTATCCGCCGCTAAGCTACTACTTCACCTTTGCCGTCTCATTGACCGATTTGGGCCCAGTCCTAGCATACAAGTTGGTGGACTCGGCATTCCTTGTTTTGGGGCCCGTCGTAGTATACTATCTCGCACGTAGTGCAGGCTTCGACAAAAGGGAGGGAGTCTTGGCAGCCTTCCTTTTCTCTTTCTCTCCGACCATTGTAGAAAACTACCTGTTCTATGACAGGTTCCCGAGCATTGTCTCAATGCCTCTTGTCTGCATATTCATGATAGCATTGTCTCGAGCGCTGGCGGGCAAACGTAGACTGTTCTTCTTGGCTTCTTCAGGAGCTCTCTTTGGCATAACAATCCTCACCCATCATCTCTCAGCACTTTGCGCTGCCCTGTTCGGGCTTCTGCTGGCTCTCACAAAAGGTTTGAGCAGCCAAAGGCCACATGCTCTTGCGCACTCTATGATAGTCACAACGATTGTTCTTCTTATTGGATTCTCTTTGTCATCGTTCTGGTCCTTTCCTTTCATCATGGCTTCCGATCAGCTGTTGGGCAATCCATTCTACAACCGCAATGTTGAGTTTCCGTTCATCAGGTTGAGCTACTTCTCATTAAACGTCATCACATATGCCTTCGGAGTAGCCCATACAGGTCTGGCACTATTCGCGCTCTGGAGGCACTCTCTGAACTCCAGACTCAACAAGCGATTCCTTCCGGTTACAGTAGGTTTCATGCTGACCGGAATGGCACTGTTTGAATTGGGAGAAAAAAGCGGCACGACACCTATGAGGGTTCTTGGGCAGAGTATTGTCGTGCTTTCGCTTCTGACTCTCTCTTATGCTCTGTGGCGAAAAGGCAGATCAGGCTCAGATCAAGGTCCACAAAAGGACTTCGTGTGGGTATCGTTTGTGGCATTCTTCTGGCTCAGTCTCGGAAGTTATGCATTGCCGCTTGTAGTTATGCCACCACTGTCTTCGATTTGGAGGGCCCTTGATGTTCATCGATTCTGGCTTTATCTAAGTATACCTATGAGCATCCTTGCTGCAATCGGGCTCAAACAACTGCTTGCGACCAGAACTCGCTCCTTGACCAAGAGATATTGGTTTCTCCCTGTCCTCTTGATAGGAATCATCGCATCCGGCGGCTGTGTCAAGATATGGTACGCCGCGACTCACAACATTAGCGAATTTCTGCCCTATCCTCTCACAAATAGGAGCATTCCGCCTGGGCTGATCACCTATTTCAGGTCTGATCCGACATACGCCAGGGTCCTAGCAATCAGGTGTCCGCTCTGGATATACGTGCTCCCATATTACACCAACAAGCCCTTGATCGACGGGTGGTATCCACAAGACAAGTTGCTGAAACATCTACTCGAAATAAACGACTATAGGATTCTAGACCTTGAGTCCGCCGGACCGGTCGGACCGGCAGAACCTGAGTCCCCGAACAGAACAAGAATCTGGAGGAATCTGACGCTCAAATCAAGGCTCTTCGCAATTAGGTGGGTTATCGTGGGAAAGGTTGACGAAGATGTAAGATTGAGCCTTTTCAACGAAACCAACTTTAGATTGGATGCGCAATTCTCGTATGAGGATGGTGCGATCACGGTCTATCGCTCATCAGAACCGACTGACATGGCAGAACTGGTTCCTCCAGACACAGGAAAGGTAGTCCTAAGCCGTGATAGCCCAGATGTCCTCACATTGAGGCTAGATCTTCGGGGCAGTTCCACGGTGGTCATCAAAGAAGCATACTTTCCCACTTGGCGCGCAGTCTCAGCCGGTGTTCCACTCGATATCGAGAAAGATTCAGAGGGATTCATGACGATAAGAGTTCCGGTCGGAGTCACAGAAATCAAACTGTACCACAAGCCTGTCGATCTCAGCATATACTATCTGTCAGCGGTTACTTTAGCAGCTCTGCTGTTGCTCATAGGATTCGATGTTGCCAGAAGAGGAGTCTCCACTAGAAGGGCTGAACCCTGACTGTTTCAAGCGACCCGCTTTCCACAACAAGTGAAGATGCAATTCTCAGAATAGGATATCTATCAACAGGCAGCTTCTGCCTCTACGAGGGGTTCCAGACATGGGTACGCGGGCAAATCGAGTCAAACCCTGAAGTGGTCGGATACTGCCTCGTAGTATACGCAATCGCTTTCGTGTCGCTAGCCTTGGCATTTTCCAGTCCGAGGCATGCTGAGAAGCTGAGGGACTTCATTCCGATATCGCTCGTGGTGGCCATGCTCATCAGCGCATATGTCTTGTTTCAGATCCACTACAGAGGCGCGTACAGAACTGACGCATTGGCGTTCACTCACTACGCTGCTGACCTATTCGTTGAGAAAGGACTAAACCCATACCCACTCGACCTCCAGGATGCTCTGTACAGATTCAAGGTTGATCCGCTCTACATTACGCTAACTCCATCAGGGGACATATCGACAAACCTTGCGTATCCGGCACTTCACTTCCTTGCGTTCGTCCCATTCGTTGCAGTTGGACTTCAAGACATGAGATGGGTCATCTTTCTGTTCGAAATAGCCACGGCGATCACCCTTTACTACAACGCGCCTAAGGAACTAAGACCCATCGTGCTGCTGCCGATCTTTGTCAGCGCGGACCTCGCCATTGACTTCAACGCTGGGTCAGTCACAGATTTCCTGTGGGTGCTCCCCATGGTATGGACTGCTCTTTCCATGAACGACCCATTTCGAAGCGGAATCTTCTATGGAATCGCGAGCGCCGTGAAGCAGGTACCTTGGATCGTCGCTCCATTCATGCTCATACGGATGTTTAACCTCAAAGAGGGAAGCTTGATAGTGAAAGTCTCAAACGTACTGAAGTTCTTGGGGGCGACGGCGATTAGCTTTGCCTTGCCGAATCTTCTCTTCATTGCCAAAGATCCAGAGGCATGGTTCTCAGGTATATCGATACCAGCCTCAGGCGAGCTGGTACTACTCAGCCAAGGGCTGTCAATGCTGACACAGGCGGGGGTCACACCTCTTCCGCCTGCGTTCTACCTGGGAACCACAGCCGCACTCTTTCTAGCATTGGTCACCAACTACTTCGTGTACTTTGACAAGCTGAAGCACTTGACTTGGGTCCTTCCAGCTGTGACAATGTGGTTCTCTCATAGGGCCCTCCAGAACTACTTCATGTATTGGATACCGGTAATGGTGGTAGAAGTACTCGTCATCTATCTTGAACGGAGGAACCACCAATGAAAGAGACAGTTAGGAGATTCTTCGCTCCGGTTTCAATGCTCATTTGCATAAGTATGATCGCCGTTCTCTTCACGCGACTGTACGGAGTCACTCCAGACTCTCCAGCAATAGCAAATCCAAGATTCAAGTACTGGACGACCGATCCCGTGCTAAAACTCATGAAGCCCCTAATGTGGGAAGTGTCCTTGCTGATTGGACCGAATGACCGAGGCTTCATACGACGAGACACTATCGAAGAACAGGTCTGCCTAGGACTGCATGTGTACCAAGACGGCGCAAGCGATGCCTACGCATGGGCGACTGTACATGTAAGACAGAATCTTCGCGGGAGAGCTACAAGGCAGATTCTGGAAGGCGTTTTAGAGATGTGGGTGTACCCAACCTTTCTGCATGGACGCTACCTCGATTCGGGGCATCCGGAAAATGTCTTTGGGGTGGAGATCAACGACGGAACCAATATACTCTGGATCATTTTCGCAGATCAACCCAATGAGGTATACCAGATCGGACGGCACAGGATTGCAGTAGTCAGCACGCCTCTCAACCAATGGTCACGTCGCGAATTGAAGATAGGGAAGTACTACTCGGAGGCGGGTTGGCTCCTCCCTTCAGAGATTGCTTTGATTCTTTTAGTTGGTGCGACAAGAGGTTTTCCTGGGCAGTATGCAGGCTTCTTTCAGGAAGTCCGTGTCAGATGACGATAAGTCGCAGTCGCAACTCAGGCTGAACTCCCACTGCATGCTCCATCAAACATTAATACCGCATTGTCGATTGAACTTGCCGTGAGGTGGGCAATCTTGGAAGACTCGGATCCCGTTGACGAGCATGAGCCCGCGGTCTTTGCACAAGGGATCTCAAGCATGCTCCGGGCAATTGTTTCGGAACGATATCTCATGACCTCTCTCTCGTGGCTATCTGGCGCGGCCGCGATCGCAGTGCTGCTGGCAAACACTTTGAAGGCAACGCCTCCATACGTTGTGGGAGACGCACTTGTCTCTATAGAGGTCTACGTTCTTCCTGGAATATACATGAAGCCCATGACGCTCTTCTGTTTCCTATTCTTCCTATCCTATGCCTTTGGCCTTAACTCCATATCTACAAGAGGACGGTTCATAGAAATGCCTTCGCGCGGGATCAGTGTGGTGTACATATCTGCTTGGCTGTTCGCGATGGGCAGCGGGTTTGAGATAGTCTACCATATTGTTCTGTGGTCTGCAGCTCTGGCGGTTCAAGGCCTACAGAACCCGGATGTCATTGTGAATCCTTGGCCCAACAACCCATATCCCATAAACGTGGTGTTCTCCAGCAAACTCGTTGTCTTGATTTTTGCTCTCTCATGCTTCACGATAGACTACGTTAGAAGAATAGAAAGAGACAAAGAGCGTGACAAGCTAAAGCAACAGGCACACCAGACTAGCTAGAATGAGTGGCCCTAGGGTTGCACCTACGCGCTTGCACGCTATTTGCGACCATGGTCATGTGTCAACTAGTGCCATTAAACCCTTGACAAGAGGAGCGAGCAAAGAATGCCTACAATCTATTCAGTTTGCCGCGATCCGGGCAACCTTCTTGAGAAGACCAAGCGGATGCTACCCAGTGGTTTCGAGTTTCTCTTGATGAGTTTGACCCCCATCATAGTTCTATGGCTAATCGCTCCTGGCAGCTTCATCTCGGGCTGGAACGAAGGACGGAGCGGTTTGCTGTTCGCTGCATTCTTCGTAGTACTGGAATGGTATGACGGAAGAAAGGAGTTCCACAGACAACTGGAAAAGAGAGTTCTCATTAAGTGGCTCTTGGCAGCCTCCTTTCTCGCGTCGTACTACATTGCTGTCTTCCTCATGGGCCTCAACGACCTGATCGCGGAAGTAGGCATATCGTTAGGGCTGCCTGAAATGCCGAAGATGTTCAGTTGGGTATCTATGTGGGAGCATTTGGTCTTCGTCTCATATCTCTTGGCTGTCTTCCTTTCTGCCTACGGTCCTTCAGAACTTATCAAGATGGTGACTCCCGTGGCATATCTGTCAGGGATGGCCATAATACTCCTTCTTGACGCTGCCTTTCCCTATGCTTCACTGGGTCCCATGCAAGCAGTCGTCCATGTGATCGTTCCGATCGTCGTCTTTCTTCTAGGACTCTCGGGGATAAAGGCGATCTGGCATCCTGAGTCATCGAGGCTCTTCATCTTCGTAATGAGAGAGGGCATCCAATGGTTCAAAGGGGCATTGGATTTCTTCTGGCCATGTGTGGGCGTTCATAGCATGATAATCTTCTTCATGATAATAACAGTACTAGTAGCGAAGATAGATGCGCCACGCCTCAGGAAGGTATTGTACTCAGCTGCCGGGGGTTTAGGAACATTCTCCATTAATCTATTCCGCATCTACCTTGTATCCTACTATGTGGCGACCGAAGGGATTAGCAAGGCGAAAGCTTTCCACGAATCTGCTGGGGAAATAATGTTCATGGCATGGGCAGTGGCATTTCTGCTCACCGTCATCAAGATAGAAGACTTGATTTACGCTAAGACATCAACCAAAAGCTCTGTTGAAAGCATAAGCAGAGTTGGAAAGACGCTGTTGCGCTCATGAGGATATGGTGATCCACATCATGAGAGCTAGAACTAGGCTGAAGCATATGCCATACGTTCTAGCATTGTGCATGGCCTATTCGATACTACTGCTATCCAAGGTATCCTCGCAGCAGATGACTACGGAACCTACGATCTTCTATCTTCATACAGGATATTTCAGAGATGTGCCTTGGGGAAGAATCCTAAGCACTGATCCGCCTTACGGCGTCCAACGGTGGTCATCGCTAACAGAGACGGTAGCTTTTGTGCTTCATCCGCAGCTTGGTCGGCTCGTGAGAATAAGTGGCACAGTCACATTCAAACTCTGGCTCAGAGCCTCTGGCTCTGGCATTGCCGTGATCAACGCGACTTTGGTGGAGATCACGGAGGACGGAAGAACACTCCATGTGTCTGGAGTTGAGGCACCTGTACTGGTCGAATCTGAGCTAAAGGCTCAGCCCCACGTCTTCGCGGTTGGGCCAGTTATTCGAACCATTTCCGCCAAGTCGATGCTAGTTTTGCAAGTCTTGGTAAAGAGCGCAAAGGTTCCCATTCTTCTCCATTGGGACGACAATCGTGCGCCAAGCCACT
>Ga0315314_1001984_pt1 | contig 17338 bp, 18 predicted proteins | sample TDP9_MG_FD_203631 | JGI IMG/M metagenome (GOLD analysis project Ga0315314, IMG submission 203631) | Freshwater sediment microbial communities from Lake Towuti, South Sulawesi, Indonesia - TDP9 | ecosystem: Environmental > Aquatic > Freshwater > Lake > Sediment | place: Indonesia: South Sulawesi...
TATCAGAGATGGCGAGTGCGACCAAGCGGCCGGACAAGGTTATCGGTATTCACTTCTTCAACCCAGTTCCAGCTATGAAGCTAGTGGAGATAGTTATGGGAACCAACACTTCTGAGGAGACTCGGGGATTCGCTGAAGTTTTCGCAAAAAGCCTTGGAAAAGAAACTGTAACGGTAAAGGATTCTCCAGGGTTCATAGTCAACCGTGTTCTTGGACCATTGCTTAACGAGGTAACCTATCTTCTGTACGAGGGGAAGGCTAAGGCTGAAGATATCGATAAAGCTATGATGCTTGGGTTGAATCATCCGATGGGTCCTTTTCGGCTAGCTGACTACGTCGGCTTGGACATAGCATTAGCAACAGTAGAGACACTTCACAAGGCTTTCGGCGAGAAGTATAAGCCTTGCCCTCTACTCGTTGAAATGGTCAAGTCTGGAAACCTCGGCGTCAAGACAGGAAAGGGCTTCTATGAATACCGTTGACTGCAACGATTAGAGGCTCGAACCCTCTCGCATTTCAAAAATTGAAGCAAAGTCTTTTACCTATATTTGGGCTTCATAGAAGCTTGGTGAATATCTTGGAATTGAAGAACTTGAAGTATTCAAAGGAAGGAAGTTTTCTCTCTCCAGAAGAGAACATTGGAGTGATCAAACTGAATAGACCTCAGACCTTGAATGCTTTCAATAGAGAAACCTTGACGGAGCTCGACAGCCTCCTCGAGGAGATTAGGAATGATGATCAAATCAAAGTCGTGGTAATAACGGGAGAAGGGGAGAAAGCGTTCTCCTCCGGACTTGATTTAAAAGAGACATCGACTTTGAACGAAGCAGCTGCCAAATCTCTCATAGAACTGGGCCAAAGCGTTCTTAGAAAGATCGAGAACTTCGAGAAGCCGGTTGTCGCGGCGATCAACGGCTACGCTCTAGGAGGCGGCCTCGAGCTCGCTCTTGCTTGCGACGTAAGGATCGCTTCAGAGAACGCTAAGATAGGCAGCACAGAGGTGAAACTGGGGTTATTCCCAGGCTGGGGCGGTACGCAAAGGCTTCCTAAAATTCTAGGGAAAGGGAGAGCCTCGGAGCTCATTCTAACCGGCGGAATGATTGATGCGAAAGAGGCGGAGAGAATAGGGCTTGTGAACAAAGTGGTTCCTCACGATGAACTTAGCACTACAGTGAGCTGGACCGCTGGGACGATCGCTTCCAACGCGCCGATAGCTGTTAGAGAGGCGAAGCGACTGGTGAAGGCGTCGTTTGAAGTGGACATAACCGAGGGGAACAGGTTGGAGGCGGAAGCTATTGTGAAGTGCTTGAGAACCGAGGATCTAAAAGAGGGCGTGAAGGCGGTCTTCGAGAAGAGGAGCCCCCAATTCAAGGGAAGATGAGAAGCCTCCACGTTAGCAAGTATTTCGAAGACTATTTGAAATGTGAGTTACCGCATGACAAGAGTAGGCATAGTTGGAGTTGGGCACGCGAGGTTCGGTAAGCGAAGTGATGCAACAATCAGAGAGCTTGCTCACGAGGCGGTCGTGCCTGCTCTAGAGAATGCTGGAGTAACGGCCAGAGATCTCGATGCCTCTGTGATCGCTATTGCGGGGGAGGAGTTTGCCGGTCAAGGAGCGCCAGCAGCGGTTGTTCAAGACTACATTGGATTAAGCGGCAAGCCAACCTTCAGGGTTGAAGCCGCCTGCGCTACGGGTAGCGCTGGAATAAGAACAGGCTGGTCTCTTATAAGGTCGGGGCTTGCTGAGGTTGTTCTCGTGCTGGGAGTCGAGACGATGACGCATTTGAGCTCGGCTCGGGCTACTGAACTCATGGCTCGCGCTGGAGATACGAAATGGGAGTATCCCTTCGGCATAACGTTTCCCGGATTCTATGCATTAATGGCCACAGCACACATGAGTCAGTTTGGAACAACACGAGAACAACTCTCCATGGTATCGGTTAAGAATCACAAGTATGGAGCGATGAACCCGTACGCGCATCTGCAAAAAGTAATCACTCTCGAGGAAGCTGTGAAGTCCGTAATAATCTCGTATCCTCTAAATCTCTACGATTGCTGCTTGATCTCGGATGGTGCTGCTGCTGTGATACTGGCTAACGAGGAGAGATCAAAGCGAATGAATGATACGCCAATCTGGATAGAGGGCTTAGGCGCAGCTTCGGATGCGATGCTCATCAACGAGAGACCCACTCTGACTGGATTAACTGGGAGCCGTTTAGCTGCTGAAGAAGCTTATAAAATGGCTGGAATAACAGCGAGAGATATAGATGTTGCGGAGGTTCACGACTGTTTCACGATAGCAGAAATCATGGCTTACGAGGATCTGGGCTTCTGCGAGAAAGGAGAGGGCGGTAAGTTCATCGAAGAAGGTCAGAGCTACATAGGAGGCAGGACTCCGGTTAATGTTGATGGAGGCTTGAAATCAAAAGGTCATCCTCTCGGCGCCACAGGAGTTTCAATGGCTGTTGAAATTACGAAGCAGCTTAGAGGCGAAGCAGGCAATAGACAGGTAAGCGGAGCTGAGATCGGGCTGAGCCACAATGTAGGGGAGACCGGGCAGTTTGCTTTCGTCCACATATATGTGAGGTAGGAAATTGAAGTTCGGATACACTTCATGGCTGCCGCAAACCGAGTTGGTAAACAGCTTCGTTGAGCAACTCAAGAACGGCAAGTTGATGGGAACCAAATGTAAGAGATGCGGTGCGAGATACCTTCCTCCTCGCGCTCATTGCAAATGCGGAGCGGCTGAAATGGAATGGTTTGAGGCGCCGCGTCAAGGTAGACTGCTCTCCTACACCATGGTCACGTTCGCGCCTGAAAGTATGTCAAAATACTCACCATACATAGTTGCTGTCGTTGAACTGGAGGGCGGACTGAGATTGTTGGCTCAACTAACAGGAGTAAGTCCTTCAAGCTTGAAGGTAGGTATGCCCATTCAAGTAGCCCCCCATCAAATATCTGAAGACCGGATCGTGTACAAGTTTAAGCCAATTTGAAACGTAGGGGGAGCTCCTACTCGCCTCCTCGAGGGCGGGCATTTCACTTTCAAGATTCCAAGTCAACACGCGGACCGGTCAATGATTTCTACGGTTCGAGAAACTGAAGTCTATTCCGTTCTTCTTGATCCTGTTGGCGATGGCATAGTATGCTTCATAACTATCGGAATCTTGCTTGCTATATTCATGGTTCACAAGAAGAGATGAACTCTCAAGGAATAGCATAGATTCGCATCTCAAAGCGATCAGGCAAGTGCGTTCACGAAGTGTTGAGCGAGAAGCTTAAGATTTATACCAATAGAAAGAATACTGCACTACCTCAAACCACCAATATTGAACAATCGCCGCCTGAATTTAGTTTATTCACTACAGGACCAGGCTCATTCATGCTAGAGCTGAAGACTATATTTTCCTCTAGATTAGTTACTGAAGACGATAGTGCAGAAACTAACCATCTATTTTATACTCGTGAGTCGAAAATACATTGATTAGGTCAAGTGAATGAGAACATGTGATGTGCCGAAGAATGTCAGTTAAATGGGAAAGATACTTGGAGGATCCATTATGGCCAGTGCTCGTTGAAGTTGTGCGTTCGCTTACCATGTATAAATTTCATAAAAGGTACATTTCAAATGTGCTACTCAATGAGAGCCCCGATATTACGCCTAGCGACCTGTGCACTAGACTGAGGATACCCTTCGGAGAAGCAGTCGTTATTCTGCATGAAATCAGAAGTGAGAGAAAGGCTTCGACAGAGCCGTCAACGAACAATAAGTAGCCTTAAGAGAAGAAAACTTATTGTAGCAATCTACCATACATCCTTTGGTGTATTGTCTTGAGAATAATATCTGCGGATTCTGGCGCTGCTATTCTCAGCGATACTTTCAAGCCGGAGACCATTGTCGCATCATCCAGCGTACTTGTAGAACCGCCTTACAGGCTGGCGTCAGCGTCACTCAACAAGCCCATATTCTCGCAGGCGAACAATCAGAAGCTCGTCCTCCTCGAATTGCGTTTGTGCAGAGATCTCCTAGCGGAACAACCTGCAACCGCTATTCATGTTGACATGAGTTTAGGCGGAATCAGTTTGACTGATCTAACCTTGAGTGAACTTCAACAGATGTCGATATCCTCTAGAGCTAAAGAAAATATCAGGAGCATACTCCCAGAGTTGAGGAGGATGGCTTCAGAAATCCAACAGAGCTTCGATGTAGAGGTGTTGGCAGTAGGCAAAGACAGCATGCCAGTTAGAATTGCAGAGTTAACAGCTGGAGCGAACGCTCTAGTCTATGTTGCGCGACAAGTTTCAAGCGAAAAGAGGAGTCGCCTCCTTGGACTACCTTCCCACTGTACCGCAACCCGTTCTGAACACGGTGTATCCTTAAGATCTCTTCACATCGGTGAACACGATGTATTCGGCTACGCTAAGGACGAAGATTCTGTGGCGGAATCTGTGATATTGAATGAGTTTAACAATCCTTTGTTGAGAGGCTTCAGGGTGGTTAGAGTGGCCCCCAAGTGAATTCGCGGGCGTCCGTTGGCAGTCATCCATCGAGGCACGAGAAAGGTAGAGCGTTTGCGAGAACTGGCATGGGTTTGAGACGTATGCTAGTAACGAATGGCGTAGTGAGAAGATGTTTGCAGACGGTTCTTAAGACCGCTGGAAGATACAATATAGATGTCTTGAGTGTCGTGTTATACGGTTCTAGAGCGCGCGGAGATCAATCATTAGACAGCGACTACGACATCTTTGTGATGTTAAGCGATCGCACAACAATGTTTCAATACGTTCAGTTTTCCGCGGAAGTCCGCATCATGGCCCGTAAGCTTTCTAAAGTCAAGATATTCCAATGTAGAGAGAGAGATTTCAAAGGAATGTTGAAGGGCAATCCGTTCTTAGGAGCCTTCTGCTACGTTATTACCGTAGATGGCAATCCGATCTTTGACCCGAAAGGTCGCTTTAGAAGATTGAAGCAGCGGATGAAGTGCCTGTCCAAAGTTGAGAAGAGAAAGCATATGGTTAAATGTCTTCAAATGAGCAAGCGGATGGGTTCCGTTCGTTGGATAGGCTTCTGGCGGAAGAAGATTTTGGACATCAAATAAACCTAATTCAGTCAGGGCATTAGCTGTGAAACTACTCCACTAACTCCTGCTGGCTAATTGCTTGACGACTTCGATCGCTGTTTGAGTTGCGTCGAGAGCCCCTGTCATGTCAGCGACCTGTCGGGCTCTTCTCTCGTAGATATCAGAATTCAAGACTCTGTGAGCGGTCTTGAGAAGGTTTTCTTCATTCAATTCAGTCTGCATAATGACTTCTGCCACTCCTAGTCGAACCGCTCTGCTGGCGTTGCCATGCTGTTCGGTCTGATCGGGAATCGGAACCAAGACTAGAGGTTTGCCGTATGTCAAGGCTTTTGTTATAATTCCATGTCCCGCTCTGCATACTAGAAGGTCGCATGCCTTCAGAAGTTCAAATTGGGTGAGATCATCTATCCAGTCATAGACCGTAACATCGCCGTACTTTTTCGGGTAAGTTTCACTTGAGGGTTCCCCTTTTGAGAAAACTATTTGGTAGTCTGCGTGGGTGTTGCTCAATATTTCAAGTAGTTTGTTGGCTAAGTATCTCCTTTCGACTTTTGGGCCGCTCACCGCTGCATAAACCAAGTGGCGATTTGAACTGAACCCTAACTTCTTTCTAACTTCTTCTTTGCTGGGCAGCTGGTCTGGCTTAACCTCTATGATGGGGCCGATAAGTCTCACTCTGTTCTGATATTTCTTCGGGATCGCCAGGTTTCCGAGCGCGATCGTGTAGGGCAGCGGAAAATCGGGAATCAAGATTAAGTCGCTCAGTGCCCAGACGCCTTCGAGTAGCGTTCTGACGAGCATCCAGAAGGCGTTTGCGATGAAGAAGAATAATCTGTCGAAGAGACTCATCTTGACATTGCTCGGTCTTCTGACTATTTCGACCTTAAATTGGTTCAATAGGAGGATCGTCGGGACGCCAAGTAGCTTTGCTGCAATTATCGATGATGCTCGAGAGTCGGAAATGATAACGTCCGGTCTGAAGTTTGCGATGTTTCTAATCTCCTTCCTAATCTGTTTGAGGAATCGACGGACGCCCAGTGAGAATCCGCTTGAAGATGCAGTTCTTTTAAAGTCTACCGAGCCGTCCGGCCTCACTTTAAAACTTATAGGTATCGTTTCGACTGTTCGAAACTTCTTTCTCTCGGCGTACTGGAGGCCGTCTAGGTAGGTTGAGAAGATAACAGTGGCATCTTCCTCTATCAGTCTCCGCGCTATAGGTTCGCATCTCGCTATGTGGCCTAACCCCAAGCCGCATGGGGCTATGTAGACCTTCATCGGTCTTTTTTCACCGAGAGAGATTTCAACGCAACTTCTCCGTTAGGAGTCTTCTCTTCAAATATTATCGCTTGAAACTTGTAGACTTTCGTACCTTTGATGAGCCAGCTGTCTGGGGAGAGTCCTGCCTTCATGCAGCAATTACTTAGAAATTCCTCCTCATTCCAATTCCACTCGGGCGCGACTTGAGGCAGGAGAAGTCCTTTGTACCAACCCCTTTCTATTATCAAGCCATCCCTTCCTATTTGGATTCTGCTCGGGTACTCAGAAGAATCCTCGACTTTGATGAGTTCTGGAGGCGTCAGGACGCTTACTTCGATTACGACCTCATTGTCCAATTCGTCCAATGAAACTGGTGGGAATCTCGGATCGTTTGTAGCTGCCTGTATTGCTGAGTCAACTGTCGCTTCTACAAGGGGTTCGACTGGAGACGGATACCCTATGCATCCTCGAAGCTCATGGTCTGAAGCCTTCACGTTATTGAGGGTGACGAAGACGCCGCACTTCTCTCGAACCTTGTTGGGAGTATCTACGGGAGGATCGATCTTCCTCCCGGTTTCGACAAAAGTCTTTATGGCATGCCTAGCCAGCTTGACTAGGAATTCTCCATCTTCTAGACTTAATTCAAACTTCAACTTCCTCCGCCTTCTTTTCGAGTCTACTCTTGCTTAATCAGCAGCGTATTTGCGCGAGTTAGTACTTCGTCGATTTTTCTCCAGTGGCTACCTTGCCAGTAAACTTTGCCGCAGCCCTGATTATTGCAGATCCAAAATTCGTTGTAAGCTTTAAACGTTGTTAATGGGATCTTGCCCTTGATCTCAGTCTTCGGAGCTTTCCTAATTGAAGAGCCGCAGGTTGGACACCTGGATATGTCTGTGTTGACTTCAAGCCGTAGATCGAATCGCTTGGCAACTCTGGCCAGTTTCTCAGCTTGATCTCTGCCGCTAACTAGGAAAGCGTCAACCCCCTTGGCAGCAGCGTTCCTGTAGAGCGCCACGTCGCAGGTAAGTAGGGTTCTATGCTCGCTCGCAGCTCTCCTCAACAGTTGGTCGTCAGGTATGTCGTTCAAATATTCTACGTCGCATCCAATCAATCTCATCCATCTAGCGAGACGACCGATCATTCCGTCAGCCAGGAACTTCATTTTCCAGCCGCCTTAAGCACGGATCCAGTTCCTTTCTCCGCGACGATTTCACCATTATCCATCACCAATCTGCCGGAGACAAATGTTTTGACAGGTCTGCCTTGGCACTTGAACCCATCGAAGGGTGAGAGCTTTGCTTTTGAGTGGAATTTAGTTGAGTCTATCTTGAATTTGGCTTTCAGATCGATCAGTGTTAGATCAGCATCTGCACCTCGTCTCAATTTGCCTTTCCCTCGCAAACCGAAGATTGCAGCAGGCTCCTCAGACATAGCTCTCACCAGTCTACTTAGCTGCAGTTGCCCTTTATTCACTTGTGTTAGCAGTAGGGGCAAGGCGGTTTCTAAGCCCGGTATTCCTGGAGAGACTTCCCAAACATCATCTAAAGTCTTCTCCTCCTCCGTGTGTGGCGCGTGATCTGTCGCGATCAAATCTATCCTATCGTTTATGAACGCATTCCATAACATTCGTGAATCTGTTGAGTCTCTAACTGGAGGAACGGTAAGAGCGATTCCTTTGAGTCGTCTCAAGTAGTTTTCGTTTAGGAACATGTGGTGAGGAGAGGTTTCGCATGTCACCTTTAATCCCTTTCTTCTCGCTTCTTCTATCGAATTTAGGCTCTTGATCGTACTTAAATGGCAGATATGGAGATGCGCTTCAGTAATCTTTGCCAGATCGATCATTCTGTTTACAGCTAGCAGTTCGGCTTCTTTTGAGTGGGCTCTCAAGAAATCCTCTACTGTAGGCTTCTTTCCGGTTTTCGATTGCGCTCTTCTTCTCTCTACAAACTCTCTGTCTTCTGCATGAACCGTGACGGGCGTTCTCACGTCTCGGCATTTCAAGAAGAGTTGCGTCATCAACTCATTATCTTCTACAGGGATCTCTGGAGTCGGCTTGTAAAGGTTCAACTTGAATGAGACAGCTCCCAGCCTTGCTAGTTTGGAGATCTCGTCGAGTCTGTCTGTGAGCCCTGCGTGGAATCCGACGTTTACAACAATCTTCTCTTCTGCGTGTTCATATTTCTCCTTGAGGCGGATGGAAGAATCTGTAGCGGGGATAGTGTTGGGCATGTCGAGGACTGTTGTGAATCCGCCAGCAGCGGCAGCGCATGTTCCGGTGTGGAAGTCTTCTTTGTATGAGAGTTGTAGATCTCTCAAGTGGACATGGGCGTCTATTAGTCCCGGTAGTGCTACGAGCCCTTTTACATCCATCGTTCGATCTGCGCGAGGGAGATTCGCTTCTTTGCCTATCTTGATTATCCTTCCTTTTTCTACATGTATTCCTCCTTCATGGAGTTCTTCCCCATAAGGGATCTTCAAGTTGACGAGATTGATTGATCCGGTCAAGACGTGTTCACGGGTCACATGAGTTTCATCTTTCTTATTGTTTTCAGGAGGTCTCTCTCAGTTATTATTCCTACTATACGTTTCTCTCCATCTAGGACCGGTAGGGCTCCGACTCCTCTTCTCGTCATCAATCTTGCGGCATCTGCTACGTCAAGGTCGGCAGCTACAGTGACCAAGCCTCTTGTTCCTATGCGATGTACAAGCGTATCGAGAACCGGTCCTATCGCTCCCGACTTCAAGTTCTTGTAGACCTCTCCAGTGCCGAAGAATCTCACGATATCTCTGACGGTCACTATTCCGATGAGCTTCTTATTCTCGACTATGGGGAGTCTCCTGAAGCCTTCTCTTATCATCTTTCTACTCGCGATCCTCAAGGTTGTGTCCGGCGATACTGCGGCAACATCCTTCGACATTATCTCCTCTATCTTCTTTCCGGTGAGCTTTTTCGAGAAGAGGTGTAGGAGATCCCTCTCGGTTACAATCGCCCAGACCCTCTTCTTTCTATCTACCACGGGGACGCCTCCCACTCCTCTTTCTATCATGAGTTTTATGGCTTGACCAATCTTCCCCGTTGTTCTGATTGAAACAGCTCTCTTCGACATTATGGTTTCCACTGGCGCGTATACGGCTGGGAAGAAGTTTCCATCGTATTTCCTCTCTATGATCTCGTATTTCCTTCCTCCGCCAAGATAATCGACTATGTCTCTTGCTGCCACGATACCTTCGAGCTCTCTGGTCGCAGGGTTGATAACGGGAAGGCGTCTGAATCCTTCTCTCGTCATTATTCTAATGACATCGATTATTGGGGTCGAGGGAGCGACCGTTACAACAGGGCTTCTCGCTATCTCCATTATCTGTCCTTTCTCCGGCAATATCTTCCAACCTTCGATCTCTCTTCTCTAGAACTCCTAGGGGATAAGTCTTCATGGCTAGAGCGTTGGCTTCGATGTCGAACGAACCGCTTTGCCGGGTTCTTGAATCGCTATTTTCCCTTAGTAGACCTTGTTTTCCTCTTCTATATCCGCTAGGCAATCCTCGCAGAGGAATATTCCGTCGCTTTCTACAAGGTTTTCGCACCATGTGGCGCATTTGTCGCAGTGTCCAGCCAATACGGTGCTTCTCCTTGAAGGCTCCAATCCAGCTATCTGCGATTTTTCAACTATGACATCTATCAACGCAGGCGTTATGTCGACTATATCTTTGCTCGTTATGACTCCGACCAGCTTTGTCTCTTCCATGACGGCTAGTCTTCTAATCTTCAGCTTCCTCATCGTTTTCGCTGCTTCGGATATATCCTTGTTTGGGCTGATCGTTGCGAGCGGCTTGCTCATTATCGAGGCTGCTTTCACCTTGCTCGGTAGAAGGTTCCTTGCGACGACTCTCTTGACTATGTCCCTCTCTGTTATCATCCCGACTGGTTTACCTTTCCTATCGACGACGATTATCCCACCGATCTCGTGTCTGTCCATCTTCTTAGCAGCTTCTGATACCTTCTCTGTCTCTTTCACTTTTCTGACCGGGCTGGACATAATGTCCTTGACTTTGATTTCAGGCTTGACGCCGTTAGGCATCGTTCGCTCACGCTATGTTGTCAATGATAGACTGCTTTTAAGTGTTTATGGCTTGGGCCTCGTCACCTTCGCCGTAGAATATCTCCTCTTCCAGCGGGAATGAATTTTTGAACCTCATTCAACTCTAGCCGACGTATCTCTTCGCCGAGTCTTAGGGGTGCTTTCGTAGCAAGTTTGTAGATTATCTGTTTCGAAAGTTTTAATGCAGGAGTCTTCCCCGGAACTATCTCCACGTATCTTGATGTTTGAGACTTGACAGCTTCAGTCGGGCCACCTATGAGTTGGATCTGTCCCTCTTTCTCTACCGCACCAACGGCGAGTCTTAACTCAACTCCTTTAAGATAGTTCCTAGAGCCGCTTACCATGAACATGCCCTTTGCTAGATATTCTCCTGGCGGGGCACTACTGCTCAATTGTTCAGGCTTGACCCAGTAAGCGTCTCCCGACCCTATTCCGCTAGCCCAAGCCTTGCTCCTTGAGACAGCTGCTTCCGCAGCCTGCTTAATCGATTCTTCTCCTGGCATTCTTCCTTCAGTCTTTATGACGACGAATGGTGCTCCGTGAACGTCTGCGTGCAGCACTATGTCATGCGGTTCTGTGTACCGTTTTATCAATTGTTCATTTGTTGTTGCGTCTCTTCCAGCAATTACGAGGTATCCTTCGGAAGATTTGAACCAGAAGAACTTTTCGTACCATGCTCTTTCAGGCTTTCTGGTTAGAGTCGGAAACTTTTCAATAGTTATCTCAGCTTCTTTCTCAAGCGCCTCGAGCTTCTCATTCGCTTCTCTCATCGACATTTCCAGTCCATGCATCTTGTGTGCGGCTCGTTTTGCTCTTGTGTAGTATTCTGCCGCGCGGTCTTGAGCTCTCTGCCTTAATCCTATCGAGAATTGTACGCCCTCGATCTGCATGATGAGTTCTTGAGTCTTTGGATCTATGGAGTAGAGATGCGCTTCAGGCTTCTTGCCTTCGAATGCTCGTTGCTTTATCGATTCCTCTATCTCTTTCCATTCTTTTCCCCTTTTCTTCTCTTGTGCTACGCCCTCAAGCAGTTGTTGGATCTCGTTGAGGTGGACGTAGATGATGTCTCCTATCTTCCTGCTCCTCTCAACTACTTGTTGAAGTTCTTTCAACTGCTTTTTCTGCATAGTTAGGATTCGCTTCACTTCCTCCGTCTTCTTCGATAGCCTCTGCTTCATCTCGGTCTTCTCGATCTCAGCTGCATACTCTGAGAAGTATCGATCGGCTGCCTCATTGAATGATGGGAAGTGTTTCACTTGATAGTTCTCGTATAGTTTTAGTGGGATCGGGATCACGTCGATCGGCCTCCCGTCCTTCTCGAGGACTATGCAGGGTTCAATTCTGCGTTGGGCTAATCGAACGGCCAGAGATGTCACTGACTCGTAGATTGCTTTCAACTGTGTTTGAGAGAGTTCATCTGTCCTAGTTTCTTTCGTTACACTTGCTCTGGCGAGGATCTCCTCAGCATACTGTCCCCCTATTGGAAGTATCTTGGTGAGAGCTTTGACGGTCTCAGTTGGCTCTATCTGCTCAAGCTTGGCGATGTCTTCAAGCCTTGCTTTGAGCGGATTTATACCTGTTGAAGGTGCGTGTCTAAATCTCTCTCCTCTGATTATGTTTCTGTCTCGCATCTTCATGTATCTTGTGGAGTGGAGGATTCTATCTTCAGAGTCTAGAAGGATGAGGTTTCCTCTCTTGAAGATCTCAGCGATCAGTTTGAAGTTTCCTTCGCGTGTTTGAATTGTAAAGGTGACTATTCGCTCGAATTCATACTGCTCCACATCTACTATCTTCCCGTTCGATAAGTATTTCCTTAGGGCCATGCAGAATTGCGTTGGCACCTGCGGTGCCTTCACAGCGTACTTCGTTAGATGTATCCTCTTTTCTATTTGTACTATGAGGTTGAGGTCTCCTGGTCTAATCTTGATGAGGAAAGTCTTCTCGCTCAATTGATAAATGTTATCTAGATGCTTGCCGATTATGTTCTGCTCTAGTTCAAGGGTTATGGCTGCGATGTCGAAGCTTGACATTACTTCTTTCATTTCTAAGTCCTCAAAGCCTACGCCGAGGAGAGTGCGCTCAACGACCATAGTCTACTGGTCGAGGTTCGGGTTAGGTATAGTTGCGGCTCTCATATGTTTTCTCCTCCAGTTGAAAGGAAGCTCCGGGATAAGTACGATGATGTCTATCTACGTTCTCTCATACCTTTTCGTTAGGTACGTTCTACGTTACGGAGAAGTAGAATTGAAAGGAAAATACAAGAGTGTTATGCTTGGTCTAGGAACCTACGTCTTCGTTTGGGCTTCCTCTTGGGTTTTACTCTATACGCTCTTCCCATACTAGGAGGGCTCTGTTTCTTTCTTCTCTTCAATCTCAATTTCTGCTTGAGCTGTGGGCGCGACCTTGTTGTTCCAGAGGGCATTTCTCTCCAGTATATCCAAGTAGTCCGAGAGTGCCTTGAAGTACCCTCTGTCATATTGGCCGTGGAGTTCATTTGAAGCATGTTCGGCGAACTCCATCTTCAGCTTCTTAGCGGATTCTTCATTCATGTTGAATCGGGCTAGGTAGATGTACTTGTCGCTTGTTGATTTTTGAGTAAGTAGGAGGCCTTCAAGTGCTTTCATATAGCCTTTCTCCCATTGGGAGTTATCTGATTTCTCTCTGATCGTTTGGAGTTCCCTCTCAGCCTCAGAGATCCTTCTCTCTCCAATCAGTATGAAGTATTTTTCAACGACCGCTTGATCGATCACTTCGATCTTCTACCTCCTTCTCTTCACCTCATCCTCTTCCGTAATGTCCTCAATCCCGTTCTCAGTTATCTTGAAGATCCGCTCACCTTCTGGGAGGTATGGGCTTGAGACGAGCCTAGCTATTCTAACCGGACCGCTCGCTGTTCTCCTTATGAAGATCCTGGTATGAGAAGTGTGCGCGACCACGTGTCCACCAACCGCTTCAACCGCCATCGCGAAGAATTGATCTGGTTTAGCCATGACTTGGTTTGTAACTATGGCTGCCGCGTTGAATGCTCTCGCAAGTCTTACGAGTTTATGCATGTGGCTGTTGAGTTTCTGCTGCCTCTCAGCGAGCATCTCTCTCCCTAAATACTCGCTTCTGAAGTGAGCTGTTAACGAGTCGATGACTATCAAGCGGATATTGTTGTCTTTTATGACTTTATCCGCCTTATCGAGGAGGAGCATCTGATGATCGCTATTGTAAGCCTCACAGTAAATAATGTTCTTAGCCGTCTTATCCGGGTCAACCTTCAGATGCTCAGCCATCCTGACAACCCACTCCGGCCTAAACGTCTGCTCGGTGTCAATGTAAAGCGCGCCACCGTTCAATCCGCCTCTCTCAACTGGGAGTTGAACGTTGACAGCGAGTTGATGGCACATGATACTCTTGCCGACTCCGTATTCGCCGTAGAATTCTGTTATGGTTTGGGTTTCTATTCCTCCGCCGAGGAGTTCGTCTATGGGTTTGCTGTTTGTTGTGAGCCGGAGGATGTTCTCGCGCATCTTCATCAGTTCGTCTGCTCGGATGAAGGTGAGGGCTATGCTGTTTCTTGCTTCTGAGATTATCTTTCCCGCTTGTTTCTCGCCTATGCCGGCTGGGACGAGTTCTTTGATCGTGGCTGTCGCCAACGATTCTACTGTGTGGAATCCAAGTTCCTTCAGTTTCTCTGCGGTAGCCGGCCCGATTCCAGGTATATCTTCTATTGCTTCATACTTTCTCTTGGTTTCTTCAGCCAAACCTTATCCTCTGGTCTTGGAGAATCCGTGTATGAGTTCGAGAGTTCGGTTATATAAGTTTGGGCTGCAAGAAAACATCAAAAGAGAGGAGAGTACCCTGAAAGTGTTCTGGATGTAAGCTGTGCTGTTTATCTTTCTCTGTCAATCTCCATCGTCTTGTATACGTTAATGTCTCATCTTTCTGACTGAGCGGCATTCTCATTTCGCTCGAGATAGAACCTAATTTGGTATTGGCATCTCAAAAAAGGTACTTTTTGAAAGAATTGATTTGGTACTTTTCTGCTTGGCTTTGATCATCTCTCTGTACTGTTTCTGAAGCTTTCCACTCTTTTCACGTATGAGATGTTGAGATAGGCGCCTTGAAATCAACCTTCGAAACCCCCCCCTCCCCCTGTTTTATGTAAATTCTTAATACGGGTGTAATACCCTCGGGATTCTATAGCTTCTCCTCGGCTTTCCAGCTCCCTACCTTCTTCCCGCATCTTCTTGTAGTCAACCTCAAATGCCTCCCAGAATGCCCTCTGTCTCTTGGGGCTCTCATGATTAGGAAAGGCGAAAAGGAAGCTTTCTAGTTTCATTCTAGACTCGGCTTTAAGGGCCCATTTACCGTATGTCTAGCGGAACATCAAGCCTCTTGCACTTTTGAGGTCGATGGTCCGGAAAAAGGAAGGAGGTTTAGGTGAGCTTCTGGATTATTCTCTCCGTTGTTGCCAGTGCGGTTAGCGTCAGTGTTGAGAGGACAAGTATCGCTGTAGCTGCCATCATTAATGGCTGCGTTGCTGTTACTTCAGCGAGGCATATTAGCGCTATGCTAGCGGTCCATATCGCAGTTACGTTCTTCAAGTAGCTTGGGTTCAACCTGAACTTTCGGTGCTGCTTCATACATAGTAGTGTGATGACGCTCAATGGGGAGAGGTAGATGATTCCGATGAGGCCGCTTGCCACCAAGCCAGCTGCTAATATCGCGAGTTCTGGATTGAAGCTGAGCGCCGAGTAGGTTGATGCTGAGAGGCGAAGTATCCCTATAAGCGGATAGAGAAGGATCTTCATCGCCTCTTTGATCAGCGGCTGCTTGGATATGAAGTCCGCAACGTAGGGGCTGAACGAGTAGTACCATGCATTGAAGACTTTCATGAACCCGTTACCGGCGAAGGTTGACATAACTGTTCCATCTCTGAACCGTCTTAGGAACTGGACCTCAGGGGAAAGCTCTGAACCGTAAGTCGCGGTTGCGATTATGCAGCCGGGCGGCTGAACGGTTAGTGACTGCTGAGAGCTTGTTGCACCGTTGTATGTTGCAGATCCATCCCACCTCGATCTGGCCTTATAGTTCCCTTGACTCGGGGACCATAAGTAGCTGAAACTTCCACCTGAATCCGTTTTGACAGTGGTTATTGTACCCCAAGTTGATCCGCCGTCCGTGCTATATTCCAAGATGACGTCATTATTGGCGCCTGGGTTGGGCGTTATCGAGCCGGTTATCGTCAAATTCTGGCCTTGCTTGATCGTCGTTGCACTGAGGCTGCATGAGATCGTGGTATCTGTCTTACCCGCCACCGTAAGTGAGACCGTACTGGTCTGAGTTATTCCCGGGTCCGGCGCAGAGGCAGTTATCGTTAGAGTTCTCGTCTCAAGAGATGCAGTTGAACTTGCGTACACGGTGAGCGTCGAGGTCGATGACGCCCCAGCCGAGGGTATCACCGGGTTAGGATTGAAATCATATGTGACACCTGTCTGATGACCTGAAAGCGATAGGTAAACAGCTTTGTTAAATTCGCCTATCGAAGTAATCGTGACTGTGAAAGTTTGAGATGAGCCTCGGTTCACCGTCTGCGAATTAGGTGTTACTGTACTAGTGAAATTCGCTCCGGTCTGGATAATCAGCGTTACATTTTTTGCATGCGTTTTTCCACCTCCAGTACCCGATATCGTCAGAATGCTAGTTCCAGTAGGCGTCGTCAGTGGGGCGGTCACCGTGAGAATACTCTGGGCACCTGACGCTGTCGGAGTCAGCGGGTCAGGATCGAAGGACGAGGTGGCGCCACTCGGAAGCCCAGATACACTCAGATCGACTGAAGAACTGAATCCTGATACAGAGGTCAAAGTGACCGTATAGTCCGCCGTCTCCCCCTGTTTAATAGTGCGTGAGGACGGCGACGCTGTTATCGTGAAGTCAGGGGTTTGAACAACCAGTCCGAACAGGGTTGTATGCGTTACCGTACCAACGCTTCCTGAGAGAACTAGATAGTACGTGCCGTTGGGCGTAGCGCTCGTCGTTTGCAAGGTCAACGTTGAAATTGTCATCGATGGATAGCTAATCGGATTGGCCGAATACGCGGACGTCATTCCAACCCCCAGCATAGGAACACTCAGGGTTATTGAACCGCTGTAGCTACCAGCGCTCGGATTTACCGTGACTGTATACGCCGACGTCGGTTGCCCCGCTACCACAGTCGACGGCGTGGTGTAACTTGGGGTTATGGCAAACCAGTAGTCGTTCGTCGGGTTCTTACAGATGAGTGTCGCATATGCGTAGCGCGTTTTTTCTCCGCCAGTAGCCCTTACAGTTAACGAGTATTCGGTATTGTTGGTCGTGATTGTGGGTACAGTCACGATGAGCCCGACGTACACCGTTTGCCCAGACGACAACGAAACGGTACTTGACGGATGGAACGTGAAAGGGCTAATCGTTTGTCCGGTCGGACTAGCTGAATAGGTCAGGGAGAAGCTTACTGAAGCTGAGAAACCTGCGTGGGATGAAATGCTTAGTGAATAGTAGGCTGTGTTGTATCCTGCGGTGCTTCTTACGTGGACTAAGCTAGGTAACATTGAGACAAAGAAGTCTTGCGCCTGAACAGATCTTGACGCGGAGCTGAGAACCCCAGAGATCAAGATCAGAGCTAAGACAAGGGCCGAATAGGTTCTCGTTTTCATTTTTCCACTTCCATTTTGTGATTGTTCAAATACTCCTTCAGCGCTGTTTCTACCTCAGCGCTAGTTTTCTTTGTCGTCCCGTGCTTCTTGATTATGAATGAGAGGAAGCTCTTCCATAGCTTCTCGTCCACTTGAATTGTGGTCTTGTGCTTCGGCAAAATTCTCACCATTATACTGTAAAACCGTAATCCCGCTTATAAGTATTACTGGATATCCGTCT
>Ga0315314_1001985_pt1 | contig 17337 bp, 19 predicted proteins | sample TDP9_MG_FD_203631 | JGI IMG/M metagenome (GOLD analysis project Ga0315314, IMG submission 203631) | Freshwater sediment microbial communities from Lake Towuti, South Sulawesi, Indonesia - TDP9 | ecosystem: Environmental > Aquatic > Freshwater > Lake > Sediment | place: Indonesia: South Sulawesi...
TTAATTCCTTGGTAGCGGGGGTTGGATTCGAACCAACGGCCTTTGGGTTATGAGCCCAACGAGCTTCCTCTGCTCCACCCCGCGCTACATTTGAGTATAACCTCTGGCGAATAGAGTGTCAAGGCATTTATGAAGAGATTGTTTAGCAACCTATCCCCCTGACCCCCTTATGCAAGGACTTCATCTACCTCTTTCAGGGAAGGGGGAGTGTAGGTAAGAGAGGGGCTTCGCCCCTCTCTAAAATCTCTTCCCCTCTCATGATGGAATATATATCCATATTACGGAAGGTCAAAGGGAGGCGGAGCCTCCCTTATATAACCAATTCCCCCTCCCTTTATAAGGGAGGGGGATAAAGGGGGTGGGTTAATAAACAACCTCTTATGAGTTCGGTTTAATCTTGTCTTTTCTTTTTTGCTTCCGGTGGTTTGCCAAAGTCACGCCACCAGGCTTTAAGGCGGGCGATAATTGTCTTTTCATATCCCTGGTCACTTGGTGAGTAATAGCGTTTGCCCTGAAGGGAATCGGGCAGGTTTTGCTGCTCAACAAAGTGCCCCGGGTAGTCGTGGGCATATTTATATCCTTTGCCATAGCCCATTTCTTTCATTAGCGGGGTTACTGGATTACGCAGGTGTAACGGCACCGACTCACTGGTGCCTTGTTTAACTTCCTCCTGAACCTTGGAGTAGGCTTGATATAGGGAGTTGCTTTTGGGGGCGGTAGCTAGATAGACAACCGCCTCGGCTAGAGCCAGGTTACCCTCGGGCATGCCAATAAAGTGGACGGCTTGCTGGGCTGCCATGGCGATTACCAGTGCCTGGGGGTCAGCCATACCTACATCCTCTGAGGCAAAGCGAACCAGCCGGCGGGCAATATATAGTGGGTCTTCCCCTGCCTCGAGCATCCTTGCCAGCCAGTATAAAGCGGCGTCTGGGTCTGAGCCTCGCATCGACTTATGGAGGGCGGAGATAAGGTCATAGTGTAGCTCCCCTGCCTTATCATAGCGCAGCGCCCGGTGCTGGACAGCGTCTTCAATAGTCGGTAGCGTGATATAGCGCTTCCCCTCAGCATTAGGTGGCGTCGTCAATGCTGCCATCTCCAGGGCATTAAGGGCAACCCTGGCGTCATTGTTTGCCATGGTGATAAGGTGGCTCAGGGCTTCGGGAGCCAGCTCTACGTTTAGTGTGCCCAGACCCTTAAGTTTATCCTTTAGTGCCCGCAAAAGTATGACGTTAATTTCATCATGGGTAAGGGGGTTAAGGGTGATAACTTGGCACCGGGAAAGCAGGGGAGAAGTAACCTCAAATGATGGGTTTTCGGTAGTCGCCCCGATAAGGGTAATGGTGCCGTCCTCAACATAGGGCAGAATGGCATCCTGCTGAGCTTTATTGAAGCGATGAATCTCGTCTATAAATAAGATGGTTCGCTTTTGGTACATCTTATGGCGTTCCTTGGCTTCTTCTATTATCCGGCGCAGGTCAGATACACCGGCGCTGACGGCGCTTATCGGGCTGAAGTGTGAGTTGGTGGTATTGGCAATAATGTAAGCCAGGGTGGTCTTGCCGCTGCCCGGCGGACCCCACAGGATGAGCGATGGTAGCTGACCGGCTTCAATCGCCTTCCTCAGCACCCGCCCCCTGCCGACAATGTGTTCCTGACCAACAAAGTCGTTAAAGGTAGCCGGTCTCATCCTAGTGGCTAGCGGTGCCTCCTGCTTTTTCAGTTCCTCAGCCTTTTGTTCAAACATATCTGCTTCCATCCTCACCCCCTTAATCCCCTCTCCTAATTAAATCCCTCTCGCTCTCCCTTTAAGAAAGGGAGAAGTTCTCCCCCCTTTAGTAAAGGGGGACTCAGGGGGATTTCCCCCAGGGGCTTCGCCCCTCTACAACTCCCACCATTATATTCTCTATGAATTGTTTGGTTCTAAAAACTCATCTTCGGCTGACCTCTGTTCAAGAGTCTCATACTCTGATATGTTTGAAAGATGTCAGCCCCTGACGGAGAAAGACCGTCTTTAATGAAAACCACGTTCATTAAGGTTTTATCTACTAATGAGCATACTCTGTGAATGGAAAGATTTTTATGAATATCGAGTAGATTTATATCCCCTTGCCACGAGACAATCCCGGGCTTTGTTTCACCCAAGTACCTAGATTGCTCAAACTCAAAAGTAGTAAGGCCAAGAGGACTGACTTGAGTATCATCCTTTTGAGGCAGAGAATTATCCTCGGTGAAATGCAGTGATAAGGGGTGGCTAAATACTTTATCCATCCAGAATTTGAAACCCTGATATGTGACCACGCCACCTCCGCGAGGCACTTGGAAATATGTTTCTGCGATGGCACGCCATAACCTAAGCAGAACTTCATATGCAACCAGTACATCCGTTGGATTGAGTTCTTCATGTGGTAGCAGTGCATCGGGATACTTGGCATGGAATAAACGGCACCTGACGTTTTTATACTGGGTTTCCATGAAGGAATCAATAGGGTCTGTTGTTGTTTGAATGTAGTTTGCGAGGGGGACTTTGGTTGCTATTACAGAGAGGGCATCCATCAGCCACTTTCCTTCACGTTCTCTTGGTAACTTGGGACGTACATTATTCAACAATGCCTCAAGAGATAGAAACAGGTTTCTGTAGGCTTCAAAAATGTCTTGGCTGGCTTGAGACAAACGGTAGTAGCGAAATGCCCAAGTCCAACTCGGTTCGGGTATAGGAGGGGAAGGTTTAATGTTTCCGTCTCTGTCACGGACTTCAACAGAAAAGCTAACTTTGATGCCTAGTTTAGCAACAGAAAAGTGCCTAAGAATGGTCTCTCCGTTTCTCTGGAATATAGCTATGTGTTCATTTTCAGGATGGTCAAGAATGGGGTTACCTAGCCGTTTTACTGCAATAATATCTAGACAACGCTGTATCTGCTCTAGTCCGGAGGTCACAAGATTGTCATATGCTTGTGGGTCACGTGACCTAGCGACGATATAAATATGATCCTTCTGTAGCTCGACTTGCCAACGGGAATCTTGAGACTCCAATATGTAATCAATTTCAGACTCGGATTTCAATGGGAATGCAAGCCCACTTGGGAAGTGTTCTGAATCAGGTATCCCCTCCTCTTTCTCCCCCAGATATATGTTTCCAATTTTTGCCATGTGCGGTTTACTGACCTCCCCTCACTTATACCTCTTCACCTCGAAGCGGTAGAGTTTTATCGGCTCGTCGGGCATGATGCCTGCCTTATGGCGGCAGATTTCAATCTGATAGTCCACGCTGTCCACCCCCTCAAGGTCGGGCAGGAGTAGCCCCCGGCGCATCCCCGACTCTACGATGACCCCGTACTTCTTGGGGTCTAGCTGGTCTTGGCTGTCTATGGGCTCGGGCTTGGTCAGGACATCCACCTTATATTCAAGGTCTTTAAGCTCATTGGGGGCAACGGGTGGGAAGCGGGGGTCTCTGGTAGCTGAGCTAATGGCGTTGGCAATAGTCTCCTCGGCTACATTATCTTTGGTCGGTTCAAAGGTGCCGATGCAGCCCCTTAATTGCCCAAACTTGTGGATAGAAACAAAGACCCCGGCTCTCTGTTTCATCTCGGGGGTGAGCTCTTCCGGCTCAGGGATGTTGCCTTCTTTAACAAAGGCTTCCACGGTATCCTTGGCTAAACTTGCCAGTGGCGACATCCCCCTTAGTATTACCCCGGCGTAGCCGACCACGCTGGAATAATCGCCAGTGGTATCACCGCTGGTCTGGTATTTAACCAGCTCCGCCTTCCTCGCCCCCAGTTCCTTAGCCGCCGAGATAAGACTGACTGCCGGAGCATAGCCACACATTGATATTCTTAATTCATCAACCCGTCTTAGCAGTTCGTCCTCATTTAAGTCCAGTATGGCTTCTATAGCCTGGGTATCCTTCCACTGAGCCGATTCCTGCGGCTCGTAATGGGTCATGTCACTGGAGGCTATAATTACCACCTCTTTTTTCAAGTCCTTAATGGCTTTAGCTATTTCCCTGCCGATTTCCCTGTAGGTAGCACCAGTAAAGTAAGATAGCATGATGGGCACGAGCCTGAAGTCTTTTTTGAAATATTGCAGGAATGGTAATTGGACCTCAATGGAGTGTTCATATTGATGGGCTTTAGAGTCCTCTTCTAGGTAGCTGGATGTAGCTAAAATCTGCTTAGCCAGTTTGGAGTCAATCTCTACCTCCCCCAGGGGTGTTTTCCACACCCCCTCAGTCATGATGCTAAGCGGTCTCCCCATCCCGGTGTGGTTGGGACCGATAATAATGAAGGTGTCCTTAAACTTGATTCTGGATATAGTGGCGCCGGCTACCGGTCCCGAGTAGATATACCCGGCATGAGGCGAGAGCAGACCGATTACCTCCTCCTTTTCCGCTTTTTCGTCAACCATCCCCCGAATCATCTCTTTTAGCTGGGAAGGTGAGTCGGGATAGAATTGCCCGGCTACCACCGGCTGCCTAATCATCGTCCTGCCTCCTTTGCCCAGATGTCCTGAAATTAAGCTCAGCGCCGCAGAACTTGCACCTTGAATCTTCCAGACCGATTACCTTGGTTTGGTAACCGAGCCTTTCTACGATAAGTTTACCACAGGAGTAGCAGAAGGTACTCTCGCTCTTATGTCCCGGGACGTTACCGGCATAGACAAATTTAAGCCCGGCATTCCTTCCGATATTATAGGCACGCTCCAGGGTGGAGATAGGGGTTGGAGGTAAACGCGTTAGATGATAATTGGGGTAGAACCTGGTCACATGCCATGGTGTTAGCTCTCCCAGCTCATTTCTTATCCAGTTGGCAATGCCCTCAAGTTGCTGGTCGTCATCACTCATGGTGGGTATGATGTTGGTAACCACCTCAACATGCATGTTCCACTTATCTTTAGCCCGCTTAGCCACCTCCAGAACCCCCCGCCATCGGGTTACCTTTGCCAGCTTGCGGTATAAGGTGTCAGTAAAGCCCTTAACATCCACCCGCCAGGCATCAAGATATGGTCCGATGGTGTCCAGTGCCTCAGGGGTGAGGTAGCCATTGGTTACATAGACACTATATAGGTTGTTCTCTTTAGCCAGCTTAGCTGAGTCGAGGGTATACTCAAACCAGATGCTGGGCTCGTTGTATGTCCAGGCAATGCCCTGGCAGTGGTATTGTTTTGCCAGTTCAATGGCTAGTTGAGGTGGGACTTCCCTGGAGCCCCGCCACGGCTCACTAATCTCGGGGCAGGAAATTTCCCAGTTCTGGCAGTCCTGGCAGTGGAAGTTGCACCCCCACCCGCCCAGGGAGAAGACTGAACTGGTGGGGTAGAAATGGAATAGGGGCTTCTTTTCAATCGGGTCAACGGCTACCGATGATGCCTTAGCGTAGTTCCGGTTGTAGAGCTCCCCGTCCCTATTCTGGTACATGCGGCAAACGCCGAACCCGTTCGGGCTTATAGCGCAGCGCCACTGGCAGATGTTACACCGCACCCTGGAGTTGGGCAACTTTTCATAAAGCACTGCCTCACGCATGGTTTCTGCCATTTGTACCATAATCTAATTATATCACCCGGCTATTATCAATTATAGTCTGGATTTATATCACCCTCACCCCCTTAGTCCCCCTCTCCCTTGAGGGAGAGGGGGAATTTATATTAGAAGGGGGCGAAGCCCCCTTAAACCCCCTATTGGTGAACGATGTTATTGTCAAAAGCTTGCTTCTACAAGGGGGAGGATAATAAAAAGAGGGGCTGGCGCCCCTCTTAAATAACTGAATTCCCCCTCATGATGGGAATATATATCCATATCATGGAGAGTAAAAGGGAGGTGGAGCCTCTCTTATAAAATTTCCTCCCCTTCCCCTTATTAAGGGGAAGGGGATAAAGGGGATAGGGTTACATAATAAAAATCAAAAGAGGGGTAAGGTAGGCGATGAAACTGTTGACTACTTAGTTGCTGGCAGGTAGACTTGATTGAGGCGGTGGATAATCGAGGAGAAAATGTATGATTAAGCTGGGGGATATCACTAATGCCCGGCAAGTTATAGCCGGTCGAGTCCACAGAACGCCGTTGGTGTCTTCTATGACCCTGGGCAAACGAACTAACACCCGCCTTCATTTCAAGGCAGAGGTGTTTCAGAAGACAGGCTGTTTCAAGCCTCGGGGGGCGATTAATAAACTACATCATTTAACCGAGGAAGAAAGAAAAAGGGGAGTTATCACTATCTCGTCGGGAAACCAGGCACAGGGGCTTGCCTATGCTGCCTCTTTATTTGGTGTTTCGGCGACAGTGGTCATGCCGCACACTACCCCAGCCAACAAGGTTAACGCCACAAAAGGCTATGGCGCCGAAGTGGTTCTTACTGAAAGGGCTCTGCTTCCTACTTGCCTGGAGATACAAAAGGAGCGCAACTTAACCCTGGTTCACCCCTTTGATGACCCCCATGTGGTGGCTGGTCACGGGACGATAGGGCTGGAAATCTTGGATGACCTGCCCGAGGTTGATGCTGTTTTCGTCCCTGTTGGCGGAGGTGGCTTGATTTCAGGGATTGCCGCCGCTATCAAGTTAAGCAAGCCATCGGTCAGGATTGTGGGCGTGGAGCCAATCGGTGCCTCGGCTATGTGGCAAAGCCTGCAGCGGAAGGCGGTGGTTCATTTAGACAGAATGGATACTATTGCTGAGGCGTTGGCTGCCCCCTTCGTTGGCGAGCTCAATCTGGCTTTGGTCCAAAAGTATGTTGATGAACTGGTCCTGGTTTCAGATGACGAAATGATAGAAGCTATGAGTTTGCTCTTGGAACGGTGTAAGCTCCTAACCGAGCCAGGGGGAGCTGCCGGGTTTGCTGCTCTCCTGTTTAAAAAAGCTAACATTGCCAGCGGTTCTGAGGTGGTTTGTGTGCTGAGCGGGGGGAACATTGACCCAAGCCGCTTGGGGCACTTTTTAAAGAGGCGGTAGTTAGGACTTGGTGGATAATGAAGGTTATCGGGCTTACCGGTGGTATAGGCAGTGGTAAGAGCACGGTGTCTGGGTTTTTGGCGGAACTGGGTGCCATCATCATAGACGCCGATAAGGTAGGGCATGAACTACTCAAGCATGATACTGAGGTATGGCGTGAGGTAGTGGCTGCCTTCGGCAGGCAGATTCTTACCCCCGGTGGCGAGATTGACCGTAAAAAACTGGGTGAAATAGTATTTAGCCACCCCGAGTCTTTATCAAAGCTAAATCAGATAATGCATCCCCGGATGTATGGCATAGTTAAGGCTCAACTTGAGGGATACCGAAAGCGGGGGGTGGGGGTGGTGGTGCTTGAAGCCCCGCTTTTAGTTGAAGCCGACTGGACTTCGTTGGTTGATGAGGTCTGGGTTACGGTTGTGTCTCAGTCCACGGTCTTGAAGCGACTTAAGGAAAAGTTCAGGCTGTCCGAGCCGGAAGCTCTAGCCCGCATTCACTCCCAGCTACCATCGGAGGAAAGGGTAAAGCATGCCGATGTCATTATAAATACTGATTGTGACCTTGATGAGTTAAGGGCAAAGGTAAAGCAGTTGTGGGAGAGACGTCGCACCGGCGTTTGACACCCTTCATAGTAATTGGTAAAATGTTATGTTTAGCGGAGGTGGAGAAAGATTTACGCTATTATTGAAACCGGTGGTAAGCAATATAAGGTTACCCCGGGTCAGACTATAGATGTAGAACGCTTAGCTGTGGCTGAGGGTGATACCGTTGAGCTAGACAAGGTATTATTTATTGCCGATGGTGACCGGGTAACCGTAGGCAGCCCCACTATTGAGGGAGCCAAGGTAATCGCTACCTCACAGGGGGAGGGCAAGGGGAAGAAGATTATAGTCTTCAAGTTTAAGCCGAAGGTGCGTTACCGCCGGAAGATGGGGCACCGTCAGCTTTATACCAGGTTGACTGTAGATAAGATAGTTGAGCCGGGGGCTATTCAAGCTGAGCCGACGAAAAAAGTTCGGCGCAAGAAAGAGGTGATTGAAAGTGGCGCATAAAAAGGGAGGCAGTTCCAGCCGCTACGGTCGGGATAGTAAGCCTAAGCGGCTTGGGGTAAAGCGATACGCCGGGCAGAGTGTTCACGCCGGGACTATTTTGGTCCGGCAGCGGGGCACACGTATTCGCCCGGGCAATAATGTGGGTGTCGGCAAGGATTATACCCTCTACGCCCTTATTGATGGTGTGGTTAAGTTCGAGCCTGACACTAAAAACAAGCGGAAGGTTAGCGTTTACGCTGGTTAATAATTAGGGCTTTAGGCAAGCTGAAGGAGGTTATTCCGGTGTTATTTCATGTAAAGCACATACACACTTTTGAGACTTGCCCGGCAAAACACGGGCCAGAGATGGTTTCAAAGACCTTTGTCACTATTGCGCGCCCTGAGCACGCAAAAGAGACCGGGGTGAAGGTTTTGGGTATGTATGCTGATGCTCCAGCTCACGTAACCTACTTCATCCTTGACGCCGATAGCGTTGAGAAGGTGGGGAAATTCTTACTCCCCATACTACTGATTGGAACCGCCGAGATAACACCGGTAACTGACCTGGCAGAGGAAGTAAGAAGGAAACTGGAAGAGGCTAAGAAAATCTGACACCAAGCCTAAGGAAGTTAGATATAAGGTAAGGGGCTAATGAAAGGCGAGATTCATCCTAAATACTATAATGATGCCAAGGTAATCTGTTCTTGTGGCAATACCTTTATTACCGGCTCTACCCAGAAGGTATTGAAGGTCGAGATTTGCAGTAAGTGCCATCCATTCTTCTCTGGAGAGCATAGGGTAGTAGATACCGCCGGGCAGGTGGAGCGGTTTAAACGGCGCTACAAGCTGGAAGCGTAAGTGGGAGCATTTTAGAGACAGGAGCGGCTTTGCTGAGCTTGCTCCTTTTTGTTTATTGGGGGTTTGTTGTGGCACAGAGGTTTCATTACGGTGGCCAGGCAGTTATTGAGGGGGTGATGATGCGGGGGCAGAAGGCTATGGTAACTGCGGTACGCCAGTCTAGTGGGGAAATGGTTATAGCTACTCAGCCATTGCCTGGCTTCTCCACCAGCAGGATGAGGAAAATCCCTTTAGTCCGTGGCGTCATTGTCTTGATTGAGGCTATGTTTCTGGGTATCAAGGCATTACTCTACTCAGCCAATGTTTCTATGGAGAAGGAAGGGGAGAAGATTCCAGGGGGGCTAGCTTGGGGCATGGTAGCCGGTTCGCTGGCTTTTGCCGTTGCCTTCTTCTTTATAGCCCCTCTTTTTCTTACTAGGTTGCTTGACCCTTATATTCAATCATCCATCCTTTTCCATTTGGTAGAGGGCTTTATCCGGCTGGGCTTTTTCATCGCTTACCTTAGGTTAATAACATTAGCCCGTGACATTAAGCGGGTGTTTGCGTATCACGGCGCTGAGCACAAGGCGGTGAATGCCTACGAGGCTGGTGTTCCCCTGGAGGTAGAGGCAGTTAAGAAATACAGCACCGCCCATGTTCGTTGTGGCACTAGCTTCCTGTTTGCTGTTCTAATTATCGCCATCATCGTTTTTGCCATTATTGGTCGCCCCTCGGTGTGGCTGATGGTGGTGTCGCGAATTGCCCTCATTCCGCTTATTGCTGCCCTTGGCTATGAGGTTACCTACTTTGGCGCTAGGCATAATAAGAATAGATTGGTCAGGGCTTTTCTGGCTCCGGGATTGTGGTTACAGGAGCTAACAACCAGGGAGCCTGATGATAATCAGCTTGAGGTTGCCCTATCGGCGTTAAAAAAGGTGGTGGAAATTGACGGGGTTGAGGAGGCGGCTCAGGCTTCCTCTGGATGAGTCTCTATATCTTGTTTGGTCAGCTTCTGGAAGAAGCAGGTCTTGTTACCGGTGTGGCACACCGGACCTGTAGGCTCTCCCAGAATTAGAATAGTATCGCTATCACAGTCCTTCAATATTGAACGCACCTTGATGCGGTTGCCCGAGGTCTCACCCTTATGCCATAGCTTGTTTCGGCTCCGACTATAAAACCAGGCTTCGCCACTGGACAAAGTCCGGCGCAGTGCCTCCTCATTCATGTAGGCTAGCATCAGCACCTCGCCGGTATCAGCATCCTGAACTATCGCCGGGACAAGCCCGTTTTGGTCAAACTTTATATTGTTTATCTACCTCACCCCCTCGTTCCCCCTCTCCTTCAAAGGAGAGGGGAAAGATTTTATGAAGAGGGGCTCTGCCCCTCTTAGACTCCCCTTGTTCCATCTAATCTTACAGGGGTAGTTTTGCTTGGGCTTCCACTTTAGGGAGTTCCACTGTTGTTTGGAATATCATCTCAAAGTCAGCTATTTCTATTTGCTTTTTACCCTTTGTTTCGTTGAAAAATCTCTCTAAATCTGCATAGTAGATAAACTTCCATCTCTCTTTAGCAACTCTCTCCTTTAATAGCTCTGAGTTTACTTTTTTGTGGAGCAGGGAACGGCGCTCCTCAGGAATTACAATACACTTTGTGGTCTGGTATTCTGGTGGGATATTGGAGCATCTATTGATTGCTTCCGTTATTGCTGTGGTGTTTTCAACTTCAAAAGCATATTTTATTTCGTCCTCCCTTAACCACAATAAGTCTATATTTTCAATGAAGTCTAGTTTATCTTGGGCTAATGATAAAGACGCTAAGTCTTGGAAAGTACAAAGCGTGTAAAGCGGTTCGCCCTCATAAATATCCCCTTGTTCTCTAAGACCAATCCATACCTTATATCCCGCCTTCTTTCCCATTTCCGCTAGGCGACCAATCGTTAAACTATGTTCGCTTTCTCTTTGGGCAATACTGGGTCGTATTTTCCACATTCCTCCCGGTGCTTTTTCAGCATAGGCTTCTAAGATTTCCTCTACGCTTGAGGAACTTGGGGTGAGGGCATTACGGAAGGTTAGAAAAACCTCTTTGAGCACATCGCTGAAAGAAACTACTTGTCTTCTTCGTAAAACTTGTATTATAGCCTTTTCTAGCCTATCAGCCAGAGGACTAATATGGAGCCAATATTTACTAGGCTCTTTCAGCCACCAGCCCTTTCCTTCAATAAACACAAACTCCTCACCTTCATGTCTTTTGATAATGTCTTGTATCTGCTCTGGCTTGGCAAGAAATAGAAAGCCGTGCTTCTCCAGCTCCATGTAAATGCCTTTAAGGATGTCAGTATAAAGCGTTGGTTCCCCTCGCTTAACTAGCATGTCTTTAACCGTCTGCGCCACAACCCGCTCATAGCGCGCTGTATCTACCTCTACGGCTTCTGGTTCTAATTTTGCCGTAGCTGGTGGCTTCTTGAATCTAAGGTAGTAATCGCCTACAGCACTTCCGTAGGGCTGACGCAAAGCCTTAGCTGAGGCTCTTAATGGTTCCTGGTAACGAATGTTTTCAAGGTCAAAGCCAGCGTAACTCACTGCTCTGATAATGGAGTTATAGACTTTAACGTCCGTGCTATGAAAGGTGACAGTTACCCTCCTGCCAGTTCTTACAACCCTACGGACTTCGTTAAAAATAGTTCCTAATAGTTGGTGGTAGTTATCAAAGCCCTTTTTCTGGGCTGGATTAATGGTGAGTTCATCACCATACCTCATCTTGAAGCCTAGCCAAGATGCCCATAGGGTGCTCAGCTCAAGATATTGGATAGCCCCACCATATGGCGGGTCAGTAAAGACATAATCAACACAATTAGGCGGCAATTTGCGTAAGGCAGTGAGGGCTGATTCATTCATCAGCAAGATGTTTGCCTTCCCATTTATAAGGTCATCTGCGTCCTTAGCCTGCTGGTAGAGGGGAATATCCTCATTAGATTCCTCTTTACCTCGCAGCGTCTTCTCAAAACGGTTCTCAAAGCAATCCCAGACATTTATTTCAAAATGCTTCGGTGGCACCCAGTAGCGTGGGCGTGCCCAGCTTCCAACCTCTTCGGTTTCTTTTATTGCGCCGGTCATCTTGCCTCTGCGCTCAATAACGAAAACGAGTTTGCTTGCTTGTGGCAAACAAGCCGAAAAAGTTAGCTTCATTAAGTCCCTGACCACGCCTACGGGCAAACCGTCAATCTCGTGATAAAGCAAAGAAAGAGCAATTAAAGCTCTCTTGGTAAATAAAGAGGGAATTGAGTCTATTCCCTCAAGATGTGTTCCCTCCTTGAAAGGAGTTCCATCGGGATAATAAAGCCTTGTTTGGGGATACCAGAAAGGTGTGTCTTCCTTTTCAATTTCCAGGAGTTTGGCTAAATCATAGTCTTCCACCAACTTTTCCCCCGACTTCCCCCCTTTGGGATTACAACTTGGGTTCTGGCACTCATACCATATTTCTAGCGGTCTTGCTTTGGTAGATTGCTTATCCTCAAACTGCCAGATGGTGTGGGTAGTAATAGCATCAGATTGGCACTTAGGGCACTTAGTTAAGTAAAGCTTGTTGATTTCTTCCCTAGCCTTCTCTTTGATGTGGTCAAAGGCTTTTTGAAAGTCGGTGAGGTCAGCAGGCTGACAGGTTAGCCGAGTTAGAAAGATTGCTACAGGGTCTAGGTCAATGGCAATAGCTTTTCTGTCTAATCTCAGTGCTTCGGCAGGAGTAACGCCACTACCGCAGAATGGGTCAAGAACTATCTCGCCTTGCTTGGAGTATTTGCCTATATACTCAGCCACAATATTAGCTGGCTTCCTAGCGAAATATCTGTGCATTTGGTATTTTCTGGGACGGACTGCCTCAACTAGCGGATAGTCTATATGTTCCTTTATTCGCACTTTTTGTCCTTCTTTTCGACTGTTGTCCACCTTGGTTGACATAATACAAGAAACAATTCAAAGCTAATCAGATACGAATTGTTTCCCCAATTTTCTTTTTCCATCTTGCCTTTAGTCATATCTGGCTAACCGCAGCCAGGGCTTGTTTCAGGTCGATGTCCCCGGTATAAAGTGCCTTGCCTATTATAGCGCCTTCTACGCCGAGCTGCTTCAACATTTTAAGGTGGGTTAGTGAGGAAATGCCGCCAGAGGCAATAATAGGTAACCTGATAGCATTGACCAGCTCAAAGATAGCGGCAAAATTAGGCTCGGTCAGGGTACCATCACGATTAATGTCGGTGTAGATAAAACGCTTTACCCCGAGCTTAACCATAGATTTGGCAAATTCTACTGCCCTTAGCCCGGTATCTTGACGCCAGCCACGTATAGCAACATATCCCTCACGGGCATCAATACCAACAATAATAGACTCGCTGAAGTTACGACATGCCTCTTTAATCAGCTTGGGGTCTTCCACAGCCGCTGTACCCAGGATGACGCGCTCTATGCCAGCTTTGAGTAATTGCTCTACCGTTTCCAGACGGCGGATGCCACCGCCTAACTGGGTAGGAACTAATACCACGGTAGCTATCTGGGTGATAATGTCCAAGTTCCCCAGCTCACCACTAGCGGCACCATCGAGGTCAACAATATGTAACCTTGGCGCTCCCCGTGATTGCCACTCTAAAGCAACTTCTACCGGGTCATCAGAGTATATCGTTTCCTGATTATAGTCACCCTGATAGAGGCGAACACACCTACCCTGTCTAAGGTCTATAGCCGGGATTATTTCTATGGTCTTATTTCCTTCATGCGTATGAATTTTCTGGCATCAACGAGCATTATCATATCACTATTATTACCGTGATAACAATGTTTCTTGACATGGCTGGGTGGGGTTGTTAGACTGTCATTACCCCATTACGTCTTTAGCTATTTGGTTAGAGGCTTTCATTGGCGGAACAGTTATCACAGCGCAGTCCATCGTCAGGGCCCTTCTCCAGGGGTTTGGTTCAGGTCTTCACTGGCGATGGTAAGGGCAAGACCACAGCCGCACTGGGGACAGTAATCCGGGCATTGGGGCATGGTCTGAGGGTATGTATTATTTTCTTTATGAAGGGTGATTACCCCTACGGAGAATACAAAATCCTGTCCCAGTTACCTAATGTCAGAATAGCCAGGTTTGGCAGCCAACGGTTCATTGACCCGACTAATATTAAGCCGGAGGAAAAAGAGCAGGCAAGGCAGGCTTTGGCTGCTGCCCGTGAGGCGGTACTGAGTGGTAGCTACGACCTAGTGGTGCTGGACGAAGTTAATCTAGCCGTAGCCTGGAACTTGGTTGAATTGGATGAAGTAATTAGGCTTGTTAATGATAAGCCACGGAATGTGGAGCTCATCCTCACCGGTCGCAAGGCTGACACCAAGCTGGTCCAGCTGGCGGACTTGGTCACCGAGATGCTGGAGATTAAGCATCCTTATAATGAAGGAATAAAGGCGAGAAAGGGGATTGAATATTAGTGAAAGGAGGGAAGCATGACTATCTCATTGAGTGTAATCAAAGCTGATATCGGCGGTTATGTCGGGCATTCTGAGTCTCACCCCGATGTCTTAGCCAAGGCTAGGGAGTGCTTGTCTAAGGCAAAGAAGGAGGGGCTACTGGTTGACTATCATGTAACCAAGTGTGGTGATGACCTGCAACTGATTATGACCCACCAGCAAGGTGAGGATAGTGAAAGAATCCATAAGCTTGCCTGGGACACCTTTGTTGACTGTACCCAGGTGGCTAGAAAATTAAAGCTTCACGGTGCCGGTCAGGATTTGCTGTCGGACGCCTTTTCTGGCAACGTTAGAGGGATGGGTCCCGGGGTGGCTGAGATTGAGTTTGAGGAACGGGCTGCCGAGACTATTATAATCTTTATGGCTGACAAGACCTCGGCTGGGGCGTGGAACATGCCGCTATATAAAATATTTGCCGACCCATTTAATACCATCGGGCTGGTTATTGCCCCCAATATGCACAGTGGCTTTGCCTTTGAGGTGCATGATGTAAAAGAACATAAGAAGGTAACCTTCAATGCCCCGGAGGAGATTTATGATATGTTGGTTTTTATCGGCGCACCATCACGCTATGCGGTAAGAGCCGTCTATCATCGGCAGACCGGGGAGATAGCTGCGGTGTCTTCTACCCAACGCCTGTCCCTAATTGCCGGACGATATGTAGGTAAGGATGACCCGGTGTGTATTGTCCGCTCTCAGGGTCAATTCCCGGCGGTGGGAGAAGTTCTGGAGCCATTTATTGCTCCTATCTTGGTTGAGGGGTGGATGCGAGGTTCCCATCACGGTCCGCTTATGCCGGTATCTATTGCCGATAGCACCCCGACCCGCTTTGACGGACCCCCCCGGGTGGTAGCGGTTGGCTTTCAGCTCTCTGGAGGTATGTTGGTGGGTCCTCGTGATATGTTCGCTGACAAGTCATTCGACCTAGCCCGCCACCAAGCTAATGAGCTGGCTGATATTATGCGTCGTCACGGTCCTTTTGAGCCACACCGCCTGCCGCTGGAGGAGATGGAATACACCACCATGCCTGAAGTGGCGAAAAAATTACAGGGGAGGTTTATACCCCTTGATTAAATAGATGGTGGGGGCTATCATTTGGGAGGTGCTGCTAATATTCAAATCAGTTTAGTAGGTTCACCCTCAATATTTTAAGAGGAGGTAAGGGAAATGGCGACCTATGTTATGCTGACTACCTTAACTGATGAAGGCAGGAAGACGGTAAAACAAAAGCCACAAAGAATCAAAGAGGTGAATAAAGAGGTCGAGGCCATGGGGGTTAAGATAGTAGCCCAGTATGCCCTTCTGGGGCCGTATGACTTTATCAATATCTTGGAAGCCCCGAACAACGTCGCTATATCTAAGGTAGCTATGGAGCTAGGCTCGAGGGGTACACTCCAGACTATGACTATGGCTGCCTTGACTCTCGACGAGTTTATTGGTAAACCCTGAAACGACTACCTATCCTGGAGTCCAATTGCGTTACAAGCTACTCCTGGCAACAAACAATGAAGCTAAGGTACGTGAGTATCGGGATTTACTGCGAAACCTTCCCTTTGAGCTGGTTACCTCGGCTGAGTTGGGCATAAATATTACTGTTAACGAGGTAGGCGAGAGCCTGGAGGAGAATGCCAGATTGAAGGCAATGGCTTCGGCTGCCAAGAGCCAGCTATTGGCTTTGGCTGACGATTCTGGGCTGGAGGTTGATGCTTTAGGTGGTGAGCCTGGTCGGCTATCAGCTCGCTATGCTGGTGAAAAGGCTTCAGACAGGGATAGAATTAGTTACTTATTGGTGCGGCTCGCGGCAGTGCCGTGGGGGAGGCGCTCTGCCCGTTTTCGGTGTGTCATTGCTATCGCTACCCCCGAAGGCAAGGTTGAATTTTGTTCCGGGGAGTGCCGCGGTGTTATAACCTTTGAGCCCAGAGGGGAGCAAGGTTTTGGCTATGACCCAATCTTCTACCTCCCTGAGTTAGGTAAGACAATGGCTGAATTACCTCTGGAAATCAAAAACCAGGTTAGCCATCGGGGGCAGGCAGCCAGGAAAGTGCCCCAAGTGCTGAAGAGGTTAGGCTATGACCGGACTTTATGATTCCTTCCAGCGCCCGATAAATTATTTGCGTATTTCGGTAACTGACCGCTGCAATCTACGCTGTATCTACTGCATGCCAGCCGGTGGCGTGCCGCTGATGTCTCACGGTGATATTCTTACCTATGAGGAAATCTACACTATAGCTCGGGCAGCCGCCGAGCTGGGTATAAATAAGGTGAGGCTCACCGGTGGCGAGCCCTTGGTCAGGTCAGGGCTGACTGAACTGGTACAGATGTTGGCACAAATAGAGGCTATAGATGATATTTCATTGACCACCAACGGCATTTTACTCGGTGGTTATGCCGCTGGACTGAAGCAAGCTGGCCTAAAGCGAGTTAATATAAGCCTAGATACCCTTAAGCCGGGCAAATTTAGGTTCATTACCCGGAGCAGCCTTAGTCTTGACGATGTGCTGGAAGGTATTGAGGTTGCTAGGTCGGTTGGACTTAATCCAGTCAAGCTTAATATGGTGGTTATGTCTGGCATTAATGACGATGAGCTTCTTGATTTCGCGGCTAGGACTATTGGTGAGGAGTGGCACGTGCGGTTTATTGAGTTTATGCCCATTGGCAGCTCAGCCTCATATTTTGTCTCAGTCAGCGATATGAGAAAGCGCCTTGAACTATTAGGTAAATTAGAGCCTTGCCTGCCCGGTGTTGGTAATGGACCGGCCAAGTATTTCCGTTTTCCCCACGCTAGGGGCACTATTGGCTTTATCAACCCGGTTAGTGAGCACTTCTGCTTTCATTGTAACCGGCTACGGCTTACCGCTGATGGTAGGCTGCGCCCGTGTTTATTAGCTGAGGATGAAGTCGACCTGAAGCAGCCCCTGCGTAGCGGTATATCTTCAGCCGGGCTGAAGCAACTGATTGAGGCGGCGGTGGCTGATAAGCCATTACGTCATCACCTGGCAGAGGGCTATGTGCCAAAAGACCGACCAATGAC
>Ga0315314_1001986_pt1 | contig 17327 bp, 13 predicted proteins | sample TDP9_MG_FD_203631 | JGI IMG/M metagenome (GOLD analysis project Ga0315314, IMG submission 203631) | Freshwater sediment microbial communities from Lake Towuti, South Sulawesi, Indonesia - TDP9 | ecosystem: Environmental > Aquatic > Freshwater > Lake > Sediment | place: Indonesia: South Sulawesi...
CACGCACCTCCCCCAGGCACCCGACGGGCAACTTATGATGCGGGACGTTGTGATGCGGGACGTTGTTGACGAAGTAAACTTATCGCAAGGCCGCCCGCGCCAGTGGAACAGCCCCCGTGACGGCTTCGTTAGGCCTGCTTCTCGCGCAGCAGCGCGCTTACCTTCCGCACGACCTCGAAGGCGTCCGCCACGTACAGCACGTCGGCCCTGCCTCGGGCCTGCCCTCAATTGGGATACAGATTGACTGCTCAGCGCTCGTTGATAAATCGGCATGCGACCACGTGCGGCACCTCCCCGTGGCAGCAGGTTGACAGGCCCTTGGGACGGCGCGGTGTGGAGCCGAGCTGGCCGATCTGGCAGTAAACGAGGTAAACGGGGGACACCGTTGGGAAATATCCTGCTACCCGAATCGGATCCTGCAACGGGCTTCTCCCAAAATCAGGAAGGCCACCACCGTTGCAGGAATGTTCGGCACCAGGGTCTTGGCCTTCATACGGAAGTGCCCACGGTTCAGCCGACGCAGGTGATTTGGGAGAACGTGGCCATCAGCCGGCCCTGAACGGATTCCGCACTTCAACGCCGTCATAGCGGGCGCCGTGCTGAAGGTCCTCCGTCAGCAGGACGGTGCACCCCGCCCGGTGTGCCGTACGCAGGACCAGGGCGTCCCAGAAGCCGATGGCATGCAGCCGGAGGAGGTCAATCGCCGCGAGGATATCGGGCAGGTCAATGAGCACGAGGTCAAGCCGGCCAAACAGCTCGACTTTCCGCCGCGCGATCTCAGGAGGCACGCGAAGCTTCGTGGTCGCCGCGACGAAGTACTCCTGGAGGACCTGCGTAGACACGACACCCCATCCTTCCAGGCGAGCGCGCTGGACCAACTCCAGCGCTTCAGCTTGCTTCCGCGGGGCATCGTGATCGTCAGTGTAGACCAGGACATTCGTATCGAGAAAGCTACGCGCGGCCATGCAGCTCGCCCCGGTTGAACCGCCAGCCGCGGGACCGGCCCTTCCCTTCCGCCGAAAGCCGCCGGATCTCCTCGACATCCCGCTGAGGGTTGTCCCGAGCCGTGAGCTGCTCCAGGTACTCACGGATGAGCTGGTTCAGGCTCTTTCCCATCGCGCGAGCCGCCCGCCGGGCCCCCTTCACAAGGCGCTCGTCAATCGAAAGCGTCAGGTTCATTCCTCCCTCCTGTTCCAAGAAAGAGAACAACGTCCACTCCGCACATATTACGTGCACACAAGACCTGTGTCAAATCGAACACACGCCCGCAGACCAGGACACGAGCCTTCCCCGTGAAGCAAGCTACCGATCAAAGGGAACGTTGCGGACGGCTGGGGGACCCGTTGTTGACGAAGTGGAATTATTCCGGGTCCGCCCTCTTGATTGCGGCGGTTTTTGCGCCGGATCCTCCAAGCATACTTCTGGCCAGATGGGGATTCACCATCGCACAACCGCGAGCGCGTCCACCGGATCCAGCACGCTGCTCATCCCGGCAACCAATCCACACAATTGGCAAACCCTCGTAATGGAGGACGTAATGGTAAGGGGGGACGGCCATGCAAATATGCAATTCATCCTCTCATGCGGGACGTGGCCCACCGACGAAAGGTATTTCCGTTGACCGAGACGTCGGGGCGATGGGCCCAGCCGTGTCGCCAGTAAAGGGGGACGCCCTCAAGAAAATAAGAAACTCACCTCAGGGGTTAACGGGGGCTCATGCCAGGCTGCCTCCCACGCTCATTCAGGGGGAAGCCGGGAGCATCCAGCCGCCCTAATCGTGGCATGGCTCCCTGGGCACTGTCTTCTTGAGAAGATGTCAACTGAATTACTCAAGGGCGTCCCTCATACTTTCGTTCTGGCCTGTGGGAGGATTCGCCAAGCCCAGTCAGTCCTTGAGGGCGCCGCTGGTGAGCCCGCTGATCAGGTACTTGCGCACGATCACGGCGAACAGCAACGACGGCGCCATCACCAGCGTGCTGCCAGCCGCCATCTTCCCCCACTCCCAGCCCAGGAAACTCGTGTAGCCCATGATCGCCACCGGCGCGGTCTGGGCCTGCGCCCGTGTCAAGATCAGAGCGAAAAAGAAGTCGTTCCACGCGATCAAGAAGCTGAAGATGGCGGCGGTCGCCACGCCGGGGATGGCCAGCGGGAGGGTCACCCGGGCAAAGGCTTCCCAGGTGCTTGCGCCGTCGATGTAGGCGGCCTCTTCTAGCGACCTGGGGAGTCCCTCGAAGAACACCTGGGTCAGCCAGATCACCAGAGAGAGATTGAACGTGAGATAGATGATCGACAGCCCCGTGATGGTGTCAATGAGACCCATGGCCCGAAAGGCCAGGTAGAACGGCAGGGCGAAGGCAATCGGTGGAGCCATGCGGGTGCTGAGGATCCAGACGCGGACCGGCATCTCCCGGCGCAGGTGGGCACGCGCAAGGGCATAAGCCGCCGGGACCCCAAGGACAAGGGACAGCAATGTGGTCAATATGCTAGCCCTGAACGAATTGACAATGGCGGACAGGAAAGGGCTCCGGAACAGCTCGGCGTAGTTCTGAAAGCTCGGCACGAACAGGAGCTTGGGCGGCATGCGAAACGCCTCGGCTTCTGTCTTGAGTGACATCTGAACCAGCCACAGGATGGGTCCCAAGGCAAATACGAGGTAGGCGACCGTCAGCGCAGCGCGGCCCATGCTTGCCAGGGTGGCCGGGCGGGATCTGCTGCTGGCGCCGCTATTCAAGCTCCACCGTCCTGTCGAGCTTGCGGACGATGACGACGCTGAGCACGAAAGTGATGGCCAACATGATGAAGGCCATCGTACTACTGTAGCCGATGAAGCCGAACGAGAAGCCCTGCAGGTAAGCGTAGTAGTTGGTGGCTTCAGTGGCGGTTCCCGGCCCGCCTTCGGTCAGCACGTAGATCAGCGGAAACGCCTTGACCGAGTCGATGATGCGGAAGAGCGCCACAACAATGAGGGTGGGTCGGATGAAGGGCAGGACGATGCTCCTGAAGATCCTGGAGGAGGAAGCACCATCTACCCGAGCAGCCTCATACAACTCCAGGGGAATCATCTGCAGGGCGGCCAGCACCGACAGCAGGGCAAACGGGAACCACTGCCAGACATCGGCGATGATGATCGCAGCCAGGGCTAGCCGCGGCTCTGCCAGCCAGGCAGGCTGCGGGAGACGGAGCAGGCCCAGCAGCCAGTTGATCGGGCTGATCTCGGGTGCTAAGAGGACTTTCCAGATGATGGCGCCCACAATCGGGGGCAGCACCATGGGCATCAGGAACGAGATGCGCAGCAAGGTGATGAAGCGGATCCTGGCGTTGAGCAGCAGCGCCCCCACCAGCCCAAGACCCAGTTGCAGCGTGACGGTGGCCACGGAGAGTTTCGCCTGCACGAGCAGCGAGTTCGCAAAGCGATCATCCCGCATGACTTGCGAGTAGCCTGCCAGGGGCCGCGAGAAGTCCGTCCAGGTCTCCCGCCGCGCCAGGTCGAACTGTGTGAAGCTGATCGCCACCAGGAAGATGAACGGGAGGATCGTCACGCCGGTGAGCACCGCCAGGGCCGGGACCAGCCCCCGGCGCAGCGAGCCCTCCCGTTCCGTGCCGACAAGAAGGCGGGGACCGGCCGTATCTCCGGGCCTGGCGGCTGCTCGAACGGTTTGTCTCACGCTCTGGGGGCTCGTCTCATCGCCTTGGCGGATATCCCGCCTGCGTCAGGATGCCGACAGCGTCCCTCTGCAACGCGTCCAGCGCCTCCTTCACGCTCCTCTGGCGGGTGATCATCTCCCCGAACGCGACGATGACCCGAGCCCCCACCGGCCTGAACGGCGGCACCATGCGGTACGCCATATATCCTGCCCCCGGCCGATACATGGACTCCTGCAGAATGCTGGCGACATCTGCCCCGCCCCAGGTGAACTGCTGCTTCAATGTCGGGTCGCGGAGGATGGAATACCGGCTCTGCGCCACCCTGCCGATCTCCTTGACCATCGCCGTCTCGACCTCGTTCGAGGTGAGCCACTTGATCGCTTCCCACGCCGCGTCCTTCTGCTTCGACCCTGCGGGGATCATGTAGCCGTGCATGGCGAGCTGAGGGAACCAACCCGCCGGCCCTTTCGGCACGTGAGCGAAGGTGATTCGGTCGGCCACAAGGCTCTTGCTCTTGTCGGTGGCGAGCCCGATGACACCCAAGCCGCCCAGATGCACCGCTGCCTTGCCTTGCTGGAAGGCTGCCTGCGACCCGGGGATGTCGATGTTGACCGCATTGGGCAACCCGTACTTGGTCACCATCTCGACCAGGAACTCAGCCGAGGTGACCGCCTGAGGCGTGTTGAAGGTCGGCGTCAGATCGCCCGGCGGGTCGACGAAGAAGTTCCCGCCGTAGCTCTGGAGGAAGAGGGGCCAGATCCAGTGCCAGGTGTTTTCGGACACGAAAAAGGCCGTCTCCCTGGTGTGGATCTTCGGGGCGATGGCCATCAACTCATCGAACGTCTCGGGGAACTTGCTGACGCCTGCTTTTTCGAACAGGTCCTTACGGTAGACTACGGCCATGGCATCGGGCATCCAGGGCAGCGCGTACAGGCCGCCCTCGTGCGAGAAAGGCTTGATGGTGCCCGGCACAAAATCGGCGAGATCGAACTGATCACGCTTGATAAAGGGCATCAGGTCGGTGGCCCATCCCGCTTTGACGGTCCGGCCGATAAGGATCTGAACCATCTGCGTGATGTCATACTCACCGCTGCCAGTGGCCAGCTCAAGATCCAGTCGCTGCAGCAGGACTGAAAACCCCAAGGTCTCGATGGCCAGCTTGATACCCGTCCTTTCCTCAAATGCGGGGGCCATCTTCTTCACCGCATCCCAGAACGGATTGCCAATGAACATGATGCGTACCGTCTTCCCTGCGAAGGGCTTTGCGGGAGCGGCGGTGGCCCGCCCGACAGCCGGCAGCAGGTGAAGCCCGCTCGCTGCCAGCGTGCTTCCCAGGCCCGTCGCGGCTACGAGTTTCAAAGCCTTTCGCCTAGTAATGCGCACCCCCCTGCGTCCGCATGACATGTCCATTTTTTGCCCTCCTGGCCCGGCTAGATGGTCAAGGCCGACTCTTGCTGGATGATTTGCCCCGGGATGCACTCCGGTTTGAGCGCACCACCGGGCACGTTCACTCGGCGTGGGCGCGGTTGAGCTCCTCGCAGAGCGCGCCCACGAGGAGCAGCCGATCGAGCAGGTTCGTCGTGCGGATGACCTTGTGGTGCCGGAGCGGCAACCGCAGGTGCGAGATGCAGGTGTCGAGGTCCTCGGCAAAGCCCTGGCACTACAGCGGGCATCTCGCGCCCGCAGGCCTGCACGAAGCCTTCGCGAGGCAGCGTGGCCAGCACACCAAGCAGAAACCGACGTCGATGGGAACGCTACCACCAGCGGACTGACGGGTCAAGCGAAATCCCGGGAACTACTGAGGAAGTCGTCGGTGTGCCGTCCCCCTTTCCCGCACCGTGCCAAATAGACCATACAAAGTGGGGGACGTCGTTGACGAAGTACAAAGTGGGGGACGTTGTTGACGAAGTGGACTTATTTCGGGCCCGCCTCTCGCGATCGCGCCAACCTCTCGCCGGGTTCTCTGAAGCTATTTCTCGCCTAGGAGCGCGTTCACTTTCCGCATGACCTCGAAGGCATCGGCAACGTAAAGAATATCCGCCTTGCCTCGGGCCCAGCCGCAGCTGGGATCCAGGTTGATCGCCCGGCGTTCGCTGATGAACCGCCAGCCGACCACGTGCGGCTCTTCCCCATGGCAGCAGGTGGACAGGCCCTTAGGATGGCGCGGCGTAGATCCCGTCTGGCCGATCTGGTTGAGATGGGTCATGAAAGGCAGGACCGCCTGCCCCTCCCCCTTGAGGTCCACCAGCGACTTGCTCCCCCCCAAAGACGCCCGGCTCTTGCGGAGGAACCCGAGGATGATGTCGGCTGCTTCCGCGGCATGACCCTTCCCATCCGGTTGAGTCTTGGTCCACCCTGCACCCGCCACGAAGAGCAGCTCAGCGTCGGGGCGAATCGTCTGCTGGTCGGCTGGCGGGGCCTGGATGCTCGTCACGGTCGTCCTCTTGCTGGCATCAGGCAGATCCGCGGGCACCGGTTCAACTGCGGCTGCCCCTGTCTCACCCTTCCATGCCGCGTGGCAGCCCGGATCCAGCACGATGATCCACGGGCGCTGGTTTCGCGTGAGTGTCGCCTCCATGCGCTGGCGGTAGTACCACCGGGTGACCACTGGCGCTCCGTTCGCTGCCACGATTCCCGTCACGTGGGTGTCCACCTGCCCGCCTATGCGCTGGGCCACGCCGCCCATAGCCCGACAAAAGCGCGAAGTGCCAGCGGCGATCACCATCGTCGCCGAGGCAACCTTGCAAAGGGCTTCCATGGCGACGGCATCGCTGGCGTACCGCGCCTGGGCAAACTCCGGACCCGAGACGCCCAGGAATCGCGCCGCACCCGAATGGGCGATCTGCCCCGCCGCCTTCTGAACGTCCCCGCCTACTAGACCTGCGATCAGGGGCGAATCGACCAGGCCATCGGCCAGCTCCTTCGCCGCACCGAGCGCCTCCAGGGCCGGACCGGCGAGCGAGCCATCTGGCTCAGTATGCGCAAGAAAGAGGATTGTCTCCATGTCGCTTCGCTCCCCCCGTAAAACGTGAACCCCTGTCACATTCCCTTCACTCCTCACGTTTCACGCTTCGCGAAGAATCCACGCGACGATGTCGCGGGCAATGTCGTCGGCGGGCATGTCCCTGATGACGCGTGTTTCGCGGCGCTGACTCGGCAGGGCCACGCGGGCAAACGTCACCCCTTCCGCACCTACCTTCGCAGGTTTCGCCTTTTGCAGGGACGGCATGATCCCCCGCATGTTGGCCATGCCGACTTGCGGGTTGTTGGGCGGCTCGGGCAGAGATCCAGTGGCCCATCCAAGCACGGCCGGTGGTCCCGCGCAGGTCGAGACCTGGTGCTTCCCGCCCTCGATCCGCTCAAGGATCTCGAATGAACCGTCGCCACGCACCGTGAGCCTGTCCACCCCCTGGAACTGATCCGGGATGCCCAGCCGCTCACCGACCATCTGCATGGTGGCCCCCGCACCGCGCGAGGCCGATTCCCACCCCCCGAAAACAAGGAGCCGCGACCGATCGAGGCCCGGAATTCCCTGGATGGCCTCAGCCAAGACGGCAGCGACCTCGGAAGCCTCCGTGAACCCTCCGGCGGGCCCGTCGAGCGCTACGAGCTCAAACGGGACCTTCTGGGCGACCGTCATCATCACTTGTTGCAGCTTGGTCTTGGGCGCAAGGCTGACCAGCCAGACCTTGCTCCCCGGTGTATTCCTTGCCAGGTGAGCCGCTTCATACAAGGCATGGGCTGCCCAGGGATCCAGGACCGCAGGCAGCATCATCTCGTTCTTGAGCGCGGGACCTTGAGGACTGCTGACAGGATCCAGCGTCTGAAGCGGATCCGGAACGATGCCGCCGCAGACCACGATGTGGTAGCTCATCATGACGAATGCTCCTCCAAAGACGTTCGGCAGTACCTCTGTTCGGCAGTTCGGCTGTTCCAGTGCAGTCGAACAACCGAACCGTGGAACGGGCGAACGCTCTTAGTTTTCCGCCGAATGCAATCCGCCGGTCCCCGCTCGAAATTGAATATTGGTTCGCTCGGGGTCTTCCGGCCTGGGTTGGGTGCAGTTCCAGACACAGGCCCCGCAGTGAACACACTTCTCGCGGTCGAAATTGGGCACGCCCTTCTCCCCCGGCGTGATCGCCTGCCCCGAGCAGACCTCCACGCAGATCCTCGTCCCGCACGTCTCGCACAGATACGGGTAGACGAAAACGACGTGGTCGGCATATCCGGGCGGGGCCTGCACCTTGCCGCCCATGAGCAAGGCGTCCTGGTGGGAGACAAGAAGCCTTCCGTCATACGGAATCGAGGGCCAGCCGCACTGTTCCATCAGGGCGTGGTGAAGCGCCTGTCCGCGCGACGCCGACTCCTCGCGGATCCTGGCGATCTCCTCGGGGGAGATCTTCCCCCGATAGTACTCCTCCACCTTCGGAACGCGGGAGTGAGGCGGCGCAGGTGAGCCGGGAATCGCCAGTCTTCCCCGACTCAAACCGGCGAGCGCCATCCCCACCAGCCCCGTCACGAAGCCGCGCTGGAATCCGTTGCGTGCCCGTTCGGCGACTTTTGCCTCAGCCTCGATCCAGCTTTCCCGCCGTCGCTTCACATAGGCGTGCTCCAGGTTTTCCCTCGTGAAGGGCTTTCCCTCTTTCAGGAGTTCGATGACTCCCTCCGCCAGCAGGATTCCCGTCATCCAGGCCTCGTCCACGCCCGATCCGGTGAGCACGTTGGTGCTGCCAGAGCCTTCGCCGATCCGGGCGTACCCGTCGCCCACAAGGAACGGTTCGCCTCGCTTGCCAGATTCCTGGATCGTCTTGGCCCCCCACGACCGAAGGCGTCCCCCTTCCAGATAGCGCCAGAGATACGGATGCAGCATCCAGTGCTGGAGATAGCGGTACGAGGTGCGTATCGGACTGTGAAACCACGCAGGCACGAAAATCCCAAGCGAGGCAGCCCGGTCGGGATACACGTATAGGAAGCCGAAGATCTCAGGCTCGGGATATCCAAATGTATGAAGCACCGTGCCCGCTTCGAGGTCAACATCCTCTCTGAGATCAACGACCATTTTCGCGCCGAGGGCCCAGTCGCGCCGGTGATGCCCCTCCGGCAGACCGAAGCGCTCGTCGATTTGCCGACCGATCGGCCCGACCGGCCCGTCACCCACGACCGTGAGGGCGGCGCGGATATCCATACCCGGCATGAACCCCGCATCGGGATTCCCCTGCCTGTCAGTTCCCTGGTCGATCAACCGGACGCCGACCACGCGATCATCTTCAACCAGCAGGCTTGCCACCGGGGTGCCAGGCCAAATCTGCACCAGGCCGGATGCCATCACCTGGGCGCCGACCCATTGGGAGAACTGGCCGATGGAAAGGAGGAGGCCACCGTCTTTTCTCAGGAGTCGCGGGATGTAGGGAAGGCGGAGCGCTTCCCTCTCGTACGGAAGAGCCCACCGAAACCCCCGGATGAGCCTATCCGCCAGCCGAAGCGCTGGCGACCGTCGGCTCGCGCCCACAGGATCAAGAAGGTACAGGAGCTTCTCATGCCTCACCGGCGCCGCCATGGGAATCTCGACCGGATTCAGATTCGGGAAGGTGGCGCGAATTGCCCGAGCCCGCGTGACCACGCCGGATACACCAAAGCTGATGTCATCAGCCCGTTCGTAGCACATGACCTGGGGTGGCATGCCGGGCATCACTCGACTCTCAGCGATCGGGGAGGCGTCTTCCCGCGCGAGATTGCGCGACAGCGTGGTCAGAAATCCCCCCACCGCCGGGCCGAAGCCGACGCAAACGATGTCCACCTCCATGGCCTGACGCTTGATCGCCTTCGAATCAATCGTCACACTTTGCCTCTTTCAGATGCCGTCAGCCGAAGAACCGACAGGGATAGGGACAGGGAGAACCCGACAGCGATATCCGGGTACCCCTTGGGTGGCGACAGCGAGGAGACCCCTGTCGGCTCTCGGCACCGGGCGGCACTTTGGCACTCCGGCACTCTGGTTCTTCCTGAGTGCCCGGGACCCATTGCCGCCCGAACGGGCGATATGCAATGGGTGCCCTGGGTGCCCGATTACCCTGCGATGGCCGTCGGCACTCGGCCACCCGCGCTTTCGCGCAGGTACCCGGCTCTTGACTCTCCTGTCACCCGTTCATCGCGGCTCTCGGCTCTCGGCTCTCTATTGCGGATAATCCAGGGCCTCGGGAATCATGACCGTGGTCAGCGCCAGCGCGGCCCGGTCCTTCGCCAGCCGCGCACCGGTGAGGCAGCCATCCAGGCGGAGCCGTAGCCGGACGAATTCTTCCATCCCGTCAATCCGAACGCACGGACCAGCCTTCGGCGGCCGGGTCACCGTTCCGCCAGCGGCACTGCCGATGCTTGGAACGATCACCCCCAGCGCCTCCGCCTCTTCCGGCCCACAGGCCCCAGAACCCGCGCCGTCCCAGGCCGGATGCCGGTTATATCCGTGAACAAGCTCAGCGCAGATGCGGCCGACTTCCCCCGCAGCGCGGGCCGCCTGCACATGACAGAGGTCAGTCAGAAAGCTCACCAGCCCAACCAAGCCCTCAGCAATGGCCGGGTTCTCGGGACCCTTCGCCTCGAGTTCGAGAACATCCAGGATCTGATAGCGCGAGGCTAGCAGCCAGCAAAGCGCATCCGCCAGGGCAAAGGTCACCCCCTGTCTCGTGCCATGATAGAGCTTGCCCCCATCGGCGTCGGTTGCCTTCTGCAAGTGGTTCAGAGTCCAGAACCACACCTGCATCGCCGTGGCCAGCGTGCAGGCCCCCGTTCCCGGCCGCCGCGACGCGATCTCGCGCATCTGGGCGATCCAGAGCCGAAATTGCTCCAGGAAGATTCCGTTGGTCATGGTGACCGTGAGCTGTCGGCGCTGAACGGCCTCGGGGCCCTCGTAGGTCGCCTCAAGCTGTGCGTCCATCCACTTGTGCCCGAGGAAACCGGGGCAATCCTCCGTGATGCCGTAACCGCCCATGAGGCTCACGGCCTCGCGCATCATGTTGGCCCCGTGGCCTGTATTCCAGAGCTTCACGGCCGGACACAACACGTTGGCCAGCGAATCCAGCAGAAGAAATTGCACCAGCGGATCGGATTGCAGGGCGCCATGGCGCCCCTCATCCCGTTCCCCCGCAGGCTTGACAGAGAGGGCCAGGCATTCCAGCGCGTCTTTTTGAACACGGCGCAACGCCCTGAGCTGCGCCGTCCCGCCTCCGACACCCTGCTGCTCGAAGATCGCGTCCTTTTGCCGCTCCAGCGGGTCGAGTTCATCGAACAGTCGCGCCGCCGCAAACCCCAGCGACGCGCTCGCCTCCCCTGTCGCCCAGACATCGATCAACCGGTGGAGCACATCCTCGCGCTGCTGAAGACCCAGCTCGTATCGAGGGGACCCGGGCGTGATGGTCTCGGCGCCGCGGAATCGGCCCCGCGCATACCGGACGACCGGCTCGACGGCCGAGAGCAGCTTGGCCGCTGTCATGAGCCCTACCGTAACGCGGGTGCGGCGGAAGACAGCCTCGATGACCTCGCCGTGACTGTAGCGGGGCACGATGGTGCCGTCCCTCACCGTATAACCCCCGATGATGCGGTTGGCGGGCACCTTGAGGCCGAACACGGGATCCCCTGTCGAGGACAACTGGTGAACCAGCTTGCGCGTGGGGGTGCCGCGGTCGAAGATACCTGGATCCGTCTCTTCGAGGATCACCATGCAACTGCCCTTGATCCGCGGATCGGCGGAGTCCACGGCGGCCGTGACGAAGTTGGCAAAGCCAATATTGGTGATGAAGCGACCACGCTTGTCCACCTGGAGGAGGGGTTCTTTCCCCTCCTCCCACTCCGCGACACGAACCTTGCCACTCAAGAGACCCGTCTCGACGCCGACGTAGGGCAGCGGCTCTGTCAGGGCAAAGGCGCCGCGCCAGATCTGCCGGTCTTCACCGGGCGGCGGCGGCACCGCGCGACGCATGTAGGTATCACGCTGCTCGGCTGTGCCCCGCTCGTGGATCGGCGCCAGCGCCAGGTTGCCCGCCAGGCTGCAAGTGGCCGCGCCCCCATCTACCCATGATAACTCGAACGCCGCCAGGGCCAGCGCCAGGTTCTTGGGACCCTCGATGAACCCACCTTGCGCCGGATCCATGAACGCCGCGCTGATTCCCGATTCGTCGAAGGCCTTCAAGAGCTGGGCCTTTTGCTGATTCCACTCGTGGGAGTTCCGTGCGCCCTCAGCCACCAAGCGGGCAACGGGCCCCCTGGCAACCGACCGGGTGGACTGTACCAGCATCTGGAGGTCGTACCGGTCGGCGAGGCGCCACATGATCTGGCGCACGTCATCTCCCGGCAGGGTGCAGAGCCTTTCCACGGCAGCCTCCTCCTCGCAAGATCCGACGAGGGCCAACGCAGGTTCAGCAATGAATCACTCGGGCTCCATGACAAGCCTCGCGCGCCGCGTACCTTACCACTTGGCCAATCCGATTCCGAGCGAAGACTGAAATTTGTCTCAAAATGGGGAGCAGTCAGCTTGGCGGAGGGAAACACTTGATCACGACGAGGGGCGCCTCCGGCATCGCCTCATAGCCGTGGTGCCGAGAGGCTGCCGGGACGAAGAGTGTCGTCCCCCGCCGAAGGGACATATCTCCATCTGGACCCCTCAGGCGGCCCTGCCCCTCGGCGACGATGCCAATGTAACACCGGCCGCGATCCCTGTCCGCAACCCTTCCACGGACGATCAGACGGCCCGCGCCGAAACAGGGCGTATCCTTTGGGTCAATCAGGATCTCTTCTCGACCATGTGCATCTTCGTGAATGACCCGCGGGCAGAGCATGTGCCTCCGCACGTACTCCATGCCCTTGGCTTCGAAGTTGAAACAACGCATCCCCAACTCGAAGCCGAGGCCCATGAAACACTGATCCTCGGTGCGCCGGATTTCGCCAAAAAAGTATTCGGTATTCACCACCCAGTCGCTTGGCTCTTGCACCTCGACGGTAAACACTCCCGGGCCCAGGGCATGTGGCGTGCCGGCATTCACCAGATAGACCTCCCCCTTCTCCACCTCCAGCCGGTTGAGCGCGGCAATCTGGGCCGGGATGTCCTGCGCCTTGACGGCACGCCGGAATCCCTCCTCTGTCACCCCATCCCGAAAACCGAAGAGGATATAAGGCTGCACCCCGTTGACCGTCCTCGTGTCGAGGATGATCCAGGACTCGGTCTTGCCGAAGTTCGAGCCGAGGTGTTCCCGCGCGAAGGCCCGGTCCGGATGACACTGGATCGCCAGTCGCATGGCCGAGTCCAGCAGCTTGCACAGCACACCCAGTTCCACGCCGTGCTGCGCCACGTGCCATGCGCCCAGCATGGCCTCGGGGAAGGCCTCGACCAGCGACTTGAGAACCAAGCTGGAACCGTCGGGAAGAATGACCTTGCTCAACCCCTCCTGCGCGTCGCGGCCGGGCAGCCGAGAGACCGTGGTGGACCCCACCCAGTCCTCCGGGAAGTGGGTGTCCTCGGGGTCGGGCTTGCCTTGCAGCCGATCCAGCATGGCCCCGCCCCTGTAAATCCGATACACGCGGTTCGGGGCCAGGCGCAAGGGCTGCAGGGTCAACCACTCCATTGCACCCAGCTCAGTCAGAATCATGACGACTCCCTGCCAGCCAAAAATCCGACCGGGCCGGCTGCGCATGCACGAACATATGCTGTCCTCCTTCTCCCGTCAAGCCTCCGCGCGCCCTGGCGCGTGGGCTTTCCCCTAGACAAGCCGCCCTTTCTTTGGTAAGGTCGCGGACGCGCGTTGCAGTTCAACCATGAGCGCCCCGATTCAGCTTTGGGCTCCATTCCTCTCCCCCAGGAGGCGGCATGGAAGAGCGATCAGCAACTGAGTTCTGTCCCAAGTGCCAACTGGTGCAGCCGACCTTCGAGTTCAGCGAGGATTCCCGCACCATCCGTCGCTGCGTGATGTGTGGCTTTCCGGTGGAAAGCGGGCTTGTCCTGGAGAGTGCCGACGCCCTCGGCGTGCCGAGCCCTCCAGACGTGAAGATCCTGTGCGTGGACGACGACCCACTCATCCTCCAGATGAACGGGGATATCCTGCGCTTCCACGGCTATACCGTCCTCACCGCGCTCGATGGCCAGTCCGCGCTCGACTTGGCCATCCGCGAACGGCCTGCCCTCGTCCTGCTGGACATCATGATGCCTGGGATGGATGGGTTCGAGGTCTGCCGCCGTTTGAAAGCGGATGCGGAGTTGAAATCCATCCCGGTCATCGTGCTCACCGCCATGACCGACCCCAAGCTGAATGTCCGGGCCTTCGACGCCGGGGCCGAGTTGGCCCTGCGGAAGCCGTCAGCGCCGGCCGTGGTCTTGCGCACCATCGAGGCGGCATTAGCGCTGGCCGCTTCGAAGTCAGTGGCACTGCCCGACGTGGTCCCTGAGGTAGTCACGGCGCCTCCTGGACCGGAACCGGCCGAGCGCGAACCAGAGATTGAGCCTGATCTTACCGTCCCGGTCCGGCCCGTGCCATTGATTGTGTGGACCATCGACGGGGCCAAGCTGGATGGAAAGGTCTTCCTGCGCCTGCATGTGGAAAGCCATGCCGGTCCCGAAACGGTGCAGGACCGGCTGAACGATCCCGACCTGTTTCTTACCATCGCGTTGCCCGGCGATACCCCCGTGGTGTTCGTCAACAAGATCCAGGTGATCCGGGTGGACGTGTCCGAGGACGAGGAGCGCCCACCCGAGATCCCCGAAAGTCTGGTGGGCGTCAGCATCGAACCGATCCGCGTTCAGCTCATCAACGGGGAACAACTCAGCGGTATCGTTCGGATCGAAGGGCCGGCGGGCAAGCGCCGACTCTCCGACTTTTTGAACACGCAGCCTGCTTTCCTCCCCCTCAAGGGGACGGACCGGCTGCATCTGCTGCACAAGCGGTTCATCGCTCGCGTGATGCCGCAAGGATCCTGAGTGGTAACCAATTACGGGAAGGAATAAACCATGGCGAAAATTGACGCGTTCTTCAAGCTGATGTATGACACCGGTGCTTCGGATCTGCACCTCGTTTCCGGCAACCCGCCCATCCTCCGGATCCGCGGCGACATGGAGCGGGTGAAATACAAGGTGCTGGAACACGAGGAACTCAAGGCCATGCTCTTCGAGATCTGTCCCGAAGACAAGGCCAAGACCTTCGAGGAGACGGGGGACATCGACTTCGGCTACGAGATTCCCGGTATGGCCCGCTACCGGTCCAACTTCTTCATGCAGAAGCACGGGGTCGCCGCCGTCTTTCGCCAGATCCCCAGCAAGATCTTGACGGTGGAAGAGCTGGGCCTCCCCCCCACCGTGTCCAAGCTGGCTCTGCTGAGAAAGGGCCTGGTGCTGGTCACGGGACCTACCGGCAGCGGCAAATCCACCACCCTGGCTGCCATCGTGGATAACGCCAACAAGATTCGAAAGGACAACATCATCACCATCGAGGACCCCGTGGAATTCATGCACCAGAGCCAGAACTGTGTCATCAGCCACCGCGAGGTCGGGCGCGACACCAAATCCTTCGCCGCGGCCCTTCGGGGCGCGCTGCGCGAAGATCCGGACATCATCCTGGTAGGCGAGATGCGCGACCTAGAGACCATCTTCCTGGCCATCGAGGCCGCCTCGACCGGGCACCTGGTGTTCGGCACCCTGCACACCCAGAACGCCTCCAAGACGGTGGACCGGATCATCGACATCTTCCCGGCCAACCAGCAGGCCCAGATCCGTGCCACGCTTTCCGACACCCTGAAAGCGGTGGTGGCCCAGACGCTCTTCAAGCGCATTGACGTGAAGGGGCGGTGCGCGGCCCTGGAGATCCTCATCGTCACCCCGGCCGTCTCGAACCTGATCCGGGAGGGCAAGACCTTCCAGCTTCCGGGCGTGATTCAGACCGGCAAGAAATTCGGCATGACCACCCTCGAGGACTCCATCATGGAGCTTGTGAAGAAGAAGTGGATCTCCCCCGACGAGGCGTATGACAAGGCGGTGGACAAGTCCAAGTTCCTTCCCCTCCTTTCCAAGCCGCCGGAGGATCTGGGTCTGGGCTGAGACTGGGCCACCAGACGGAGGATTGCATCATGCAACGACAAGAACTCGATCGACTCCTGACGCGGATGCTGGAAGCGCATGGACCTGTGTCGGATCTGAATTTCACCGTGGGACGTCCCCCCCAGGTCGAATACCACGGCCAACTGATGGGCGTGGAGATGGATCCACCGCTGCCGCGCCTGACCCCCTACCAGACCGAGGGCATTGCCCTTGCCCTGATCGGGAACGACCGGCGCCTGACCGAGACCTTCGTCCGCACCGGGTCCTGCGACCTGCCGTACGCGCTGGGAAATACGGCCCGGTTCCGTGTGAACATCTTTCAGCAGCGCGGCAACATCTCCATCGTCCTCAGAAGGCTGGCGAGCGAGGTGCCCACGGTCGAGCGGATGGGCCTGCCCGAGATCGTGTATCGCATGGCCGAGGAGCGAAATGGCCTCATTCTGGTCACGGGGGCCACAGGCAGCGGCAAGTCCACCACGCTGGCGGCCATGCTGAACATCGTCAACGAAAAGAAAGCCGTTCACGTGGTCACGCTGGAGGACCCGGTAGAGTTCGTCTTCCCCGTGAAAACGGCGACATTCAACCAGCGCGAATTGGGAACGGATTTCGACGTCTTCGCCAGTGGATTGCGCGCGGCCCTGCGCCAGGCGCCCAAGGTGATCCTGGTGGGCGAGATGCGGGACCGGGAGACGCTGGAGATCGGACTCACCGCCGCCGAGACGGGACACCTGGTCGTGAGCACGCTCCACACCGTGGACGCCGGCCAGACCATCAACCGCATGCTGGGAATGTTCGACAAGGACGAAGAGCGGATGGTCCGAATGCGGCTGGCGGACACGGTGCGCTGGGTGGTTTCCCAGCGACTTCTGCCCAAGGTTGGAGGCGGCCGGGTGGCTGCCCTGGAAATCATGGGCATGAACATCCGCATCGAAGAGATCATCCTGAACGGCGAGTCGGAGGGCAAGACCTTCTACGAGATCATCCAGGACAGCGAGGCCTTGGGATGGCAGACCTTCGACACCCATATCCTGCGGCTGTTCAACGAGGGCGTCATCACCGAAGAGACGGCGCTGTCCTATGCATCGAAACGGTCCATTGTCGCTCGGGGCCTGGACACGATCAAAGCCACCAAGGGCGAGAAGACCAGCGACATCGAGGGCCTGGCACTGGACACCGAGTACGCCAGGCAGGCGCGGCAGGCCGGAAAACCCCAGCGACCGGCTCCTCCGCCCAAGCGATGAGGCATTGCACATGACCGTCACGTGTCCTTCCTGTCATGCCAGCCTGACGATTCCGGACGATCGGCTCCCCAAGGGCAAAGTGGTCAGCGCCGCCTGCCCCCAGTGCAAGGGTAAGATCGTTATTGACCTCACCGGGGCGGCCCCCGCGCCTACTGCCGCAGCTCCGCCGGCGCCTTCGCCTGCCCGTCCAGCCCCCCCTGCGCCCGCCCCATCACCGGCGCCTCCTCCCGCCGCGCCGCCTCCGACACCCGCTGAGCCCGAGGCGCCCGAGGTGTATGGGGAGCAACAACAGCCCAGGGCGTTGGTCTGTGTCTCGGATCGGGCGGAGCAGGACCAGATTCTGGCCACCTTGCGACAGTCGGGCTTTGCCG
>Ga0315314_1001987_pt1 | contig 17308 bp, 14 predicted proteins | sample TDP9_MG_FD_203631 | JGI IMG/M metagenome (GOLD analysis project Ga0315314, IMG submission 203631) | Freshwater sediment microbial communities from Lake Towuti, South Sulawesi, Indonesia - TDP9 | ecosystem: Environmental > Aquatic > Freshwater > Lake > Sediment | place: Indonesia: South Sulawesi...
GCGATTATGCTTCCGATGAATACCAGCGAGCGGGCGGAAACATCTCCCACAATAAGGCCCAGGGCCATGCGGCGGGCGTGATTATAGGCGCGCAGTCCCCCATAGCGGACAACGGGCCACTTCAACACCCAGGCGATGAAAAAGGGGAACCAAAACCAGGTCATACCCGCATCCAGGGCAAGGGCATAGCCAAAGGGATGCAGAGGCCAGCCGGCCACGCTTGAGCGCAGCAGGAAAAGCACGCTGACCACGGCCGCCCCTCCCATCATGCCAAAGAGCCTATCCAGGCGAAATCTATATTCTCCAGGCTGTAATAGCCAACTCTCCAGACGCCCGAAGGATTCCGGCCCTGACCAGTTGGCATGGAAGATGACGAACTTGGCATTTACCCCATCTTGATAGGCCAGGTGCAGATAAGCCCAGAAAGTCGCGGGAATAGCGACAACGCTGGCGAGGAGCAGGATAAAGGGAAGGTGGAGGCTCTTTATTCTCAGGGCCTTGGCCAACTGTGCCATCTCCAGCGCGGCGGGCAATGGGTTGCTAGTCTGCACGCGCGTCAGCCAGTAAAAAGAGTTCAGCGCAACGAGTTGAACAGGCTGAAAGCGGCCGCTGCCGAGAGTGCTCACCACGATCTGATCGCTCTGCGCCCACCAGAGCATGTGGACGGCTGTGGCCTCTGCCCGCAGGCGGGCTACCGCCAGGCTGATTAGAAAGAAGGTGGAGAAGAAGGCGAGGGCCATCCCTAGAGGGAGCCCGGCCCAGCGGCAGAAGAGGGCGAGCAGAAGAAGGCCCCCCAGCAGCCCGCGGCCCGCCCAGCGATATAAAGCCCTGTCTTCCCCTCGCTGTCCAGAAACCCCAATGGCCGAACGCAGTGCCTCCCAAAAAGGCCCCCTCACTCTCCACGCCAGCCACAGCCCCAGCACCACCCAGGCGCCAGCAGTCTGCTGAGGGAGATAGGAGGGAAAAGAGGGCCCGCTGCCCCAGTTCCACAGGTTTCCCGCCACCATCAGCAGGCAAGAGACGACGAAGAAAAACCAGATGGAAAAAGACATATCCAAAGGCACCAGGTAGGCCAATCCGATGGCCCAGGGCTGAAAACTTATGTGCACCCAATAAATGACATTCCAAGGGTAACGGTTAGTGAAAAACTGACCGATTGGATAGGCCCCAGGCCGCCAGGCGGGAAAGGAAGGGAAGGCGACATTGACGGCGATCAGGAGGGCCAGCAGCATGGGAAAGCCGGCTGCGCCCAGGGCGAGTCTATCTCTGAACAAGGGTTCCCCCCGGATGATGGCGAGAGGTAACTGGATGGCCGGGAAAGACAGCCGCTCCTTCTCCCCCCAGTTCGCCCGAAGCAAGACCGCGGCCGACACCATGAGCAAAAGCAAGATGAGCAGGAAGGCCGACCAAAAGGCCATGGGGCGCAGCCAGGGTAGGAAATTCTCCGGCCGATAGAGAGAGGTTCCCCCGCGATAGAAACCCTCCAAAGCCGCGGTGTTCGAGACATAAGCCCAGGGATGGAGATGTTTCATAAAAAGGGAGGGCCAGGTGGGATGGGCGGAAACCTGAGAGTAGGGATAGGCAATAAGGCCTATCAGGGACTGGAGGAAATGGTGGCTGGAGAGCGCCCCCACTGCTATCACCATGCAATAGATAACGAGGATTTCTTCGGCCCGCAGCGCCCGCTGTGGGCTGACCCGCTGCAGCCGTTGATTGGCGATGATAAGGCAGATGAGCAGCATTACCGGCACTAGATAGAGAGGGGAGTTGCTGGTATCCAGATTCCCCCAGCGCGCCTCGGCCAGGCACATCTCCCAGGCCCCAATGGTGATGAATACTATGGCGATACCAATCGCTCGTCCGCTCACGATTTTCTCCTGAGGACTGATACCTGTCGGATTTTGCAGGCAATATCACGCAAAATTGGGGGTGGATTCAGCCGCAGCCTCTGCTCTTGCGAGATCACCCTCTCTTGGCTAATGACTTCTCCCTTCCAGCAATCCCACCACTCCACCTCATACTCGCCTGGCCTCAGCCCAGAGAGCAGAAAAGAGGCCTCCACCGCCTGCTTTGGCAGTTGCCCCTTCAACAGGTTCCTGGCGGTGTGCTGGGCATGTTGAATCCATAGCAAAGCCTGGCTCTCGTCTTGCAACCCAGATATTCTCAGGGGGGCGTAGGCGCAATCGCGATATCCCTCCAGGACATAGCCGCTCACTTTCACCAGGCTGCTGCCTGACTCCCCATTCTCCACCCGAATGGTATGCGGGCCGGCACCTCCAGTCTCACCGCGCCAATTTCTGGGCCTTTTAGTGGTTGGCTTTGCATAGAGACTATTTCATAACTTCCTTTCTGGAGCCCCGAGGCGTCTTGCTCTCGCAAGAAAGCCGCTCAAAATGCACATTCGTCGCCGCTGACGATGCCGTCTCTAGCCCTCCGAGAGGGTTATGAAATGGCTTCCAGGGAAGAGGAGATGGCCCAGGCCGACAAGACCAACGAGCAAGATAGAGAAAGCCGCAGAAGACGGTTTCATCGCGAGCATGGGTTTTGCCTCGAAATAGGTAGGGAAATCTTGGCGGGGGAAAATTTACCCTTCCCCGCGCTGGATGACCATGGCCATCCCCTGTCCACCACCAACACAGAGGGCGACCAGGCCAAATTCCGCTTTTCGCCGGCCCATTTCGTGAAGAAGGGTAACTAAAAGACGCGCCCCCGTGGCCCCGAGAGGATGCCCCAGCGCGATTGCCCCTCCCAGCACATTCACCCTCTCCCAGTCCCAGCTCAGTTCCTCTCCCACCGCCAGTATCTGCGCGGCAAAGGCCTCATTGACCTCTAACAGGGAGATATCCTCCAGTTTCAGACCGGCCTTGGCAAGCACTTGCTTGATGGCCGGAACAGGCCCCAGTCCCATCATTGCCGGATCCACCCCCACGCAGGCCCAGGCGCGGATAGAGCCCAGGGAAGCCAGCCCTCTCTGGCGGGCGAACTCCTTCTCCACCACTACCAGGGCGGCAGCACCATCGCTGATGCCGCAGGCATTGCCCGCGGTAATGGTGCCATCTTCCTTGAAGGCCGGGGCAAGTGCCGCCAACTCTTCATAAGTAGTGGAGGGCCGAGGAGTCTCATCCTGGTCTATTATCTGCCTTTCTCCCGCGGGCGAGATTATCGCAACAATCTCCTCCCGGAAGCGACCGGAAGAGAGCGCGGCCTGCGCCTTCCGTTGGCTGGAAAGGGCAAAAGTGTCCTGGCGAGCACGGGAGATGCTATAGGCCTCGGCGATTCTTTCCGCGGTCATCCCCATGTGCATATCGGCCAGGGCACACCACAGCCCATCGCGAATCAGCCCATCTATGAGCACCCCGTCCTTGAGGCGATAGCCGGTGCGCGCCCGATCCAGCAAATACGGGGCTTGGCTCATGTTCTCCATGCCGCCGGCCACTACCACCCGCGCCTGCCCGCAGGCAACGGCCTGTGCCGCCAAGGCTACGGCGCGCAGGCCAGAGGCACACACCTGATTGACCGTGAAGGCTGGAATCTGCTGGGGTAGGCCGGCTCTTATTGCGGCCTGGCGAGCGGGATTTTGGCCCAGGCCGGCCTGCAATACATTTCCCAGGATGACATCCTCTGTGTCCGCGGGTTGCAGCCCGGCACGCCTGAGGGCCTCCTGGACAACCACCGCCCCCAGTTGGGGGGCGCCGAGCCCGGAGAGGCCGCCTTGAAATCGACCAACGGGACTACGCACCGCACTGACAATCACGCTCCGCTCCAGGGTGGGGCCAGCCCTGGGTTGTGTCATTCGTCCACTCCTTGCCGGGTCGACGCACCTGTCGCAGCGGACGACGTCTTCAGGCGCGTTTCAGATGGCGCGCGCAATCTCCTCAATGGCTTGCGGGTTTTCAATGGAGGATAGGTCACCCAAGTCCTCCCGGCCCAGGTACTTGGCCTTGATGATTCTCCGCACGATTTTGGCGGTGCGGGTCTTGGGCAGGTCGGTGACGAATTTGATCTCTTCGGGCCGATGTATCGCGCCCTGCCGACTCACGACCTGCTCCTTCAGTTCTGCCTTGAGTCTTTCGCCGGGCTGAAAGTGGGGGGATAACACGACGAAACAAACGATGCCTTCGCCCTTGATTTCGTGAGGAACGCCGATAGCCGCGGCCTCGGAGACTGCGGGATGCTCTATCAAAGCGGCCTCAATCTCAGCCGGTCCGACCCGGCGTCCTCCCACCTTGATGGTATCATCTGCTCTCCCCAGCAGAAACCAGAAGCCATCTTCATCAATGAGGGCCCAGTCTCCATGGTCCCAGACATCGGGCCAGCGGGACCAATAGGTCTCCAGGTAGCGCTCCGGGTCGCCCCAGAAGCCCCGGGTCATGGAAGGGGCTGGCTTCCTCGCTACCAGATATCCCACTTGGCCTCGCACTGGCCTACCCCACTCGTCCCAGACATCCACATCCATGCCCAGGCCAGGCCCGCCCAAGGTGCACGGCTTCAGGGGACAGATGGGAAGGGGAGCCAGGAAGCAGCCGACGATGTCAGTGCCACCGGAGATGTTTATGATAGGACATCTTTCCCGCCCCACTTGACGAAAGTACCACCTCCAAGAATCGGGGTCCCAGGGCTCCCCGGTGGAGCCCAAGATTCGCAGGGACTGTAGGTCATGTTTCTCTATGTGTTCTATTCCCGACCGCATCAACATCCTGATGGCTGTGGGGGAGAGGCCGAAGATGGTGATTCTGTGCCTCTCAATCATATCCCAGAGCCGGTCCGGCCCCGGATGGTCTGGCGCTCCCTCGTAGAGGAAGATGCAGCCTCCGTGGTGCAATGCACCGAGGATCATCCAGGGCCCCATCATCCAGCCGATGTCAGTGAGCCAGAAGAAGCGGTCTTGCGCCTTGAGGTCGAAGAAATAACCAACTTCCTTGGACACCTGAACCAGGGTTCCAGCGTGGGTGTGAACGGTGCCTTTGGGTCGGCCGGTGGTGCCAGAACTGTAGAGGATGAGGGCGATATCTTCCGAGTCCATTTGCTCTGTTTCGCACTCTCCAGACTGGCCTTGGAGCAGTTCGTGCCACCAGATATCTCGCCCGCTGCTCCAGGGAACCTGGGCCCCCATTCTGCGAAAGACCACTACCTGCTCTACGCTCGGCACGGCTGCTACGGCCTGATCGGCGTTGGCCTTGATGTGAAGCTGGCGGCCCCGCCGCCAGGAAGCGTCGGCCGTAAACAGCACCTTGACGCGGGCATCGGCCAGCCGCTCGGCCACTGCCGGCGGGGCGTAGCCCGAGAAGATGGGAATACAGATTGCCCCGATCTTCAGGCAAGCCAGCAGTTGCACCACGACTTCTGGCACCATGGGCATGTAGAGGGCCACGCTGTCGCCGCGCTTCACTCCCAGGCGCAGCAGGGCATTGGCCAGCCGGTTTACGTTGGTGTAAAGCTCCGCATAGGTGATCTTTCTTAGGCTACCGTCCTCACCCTCAGAGATGCAAGCCAGCCTGCGGTGCCGCGGGGAGCGCGCGTGTCGGTCTAGACAGTTATGGGCGATGTTGATCTGGCCCCCTACATACCACTGGGTCCAGGGAATCCCTCGCGAGGAATCCAGGACTCTCTGAAAAGGGGTGAAGAACTCTATGTTCAGATCCTCCACCACCGCTCCCCAGAACCATTCGCTGTCCCCGGTGGAACGGGCGATCAGTTCCTCGTAGTCGCGGAGGCCGTGTTTGTCCATGAAGCGCCTGATGTTGGCCTTCTCAAGATAGTCCCCAGATGGCTCCCACGCGATTTCCTTCATGCTGGCCGCCTCCTGCTGGCTCAAATCGGTTGGTCTGACCCTACTCAAGCGGAAAAAAGAAAAGGCGAAGTACCGCACTCCACAAAAGAGAACGAGCCTGTCGCCAGTCCGACCATACAAGGCAGGTTGTGCCGGTAGAGGCGCGGTGACCCCCGAAGTCTATTACTGTTTTTGACCTACATCTCCAACTAGGTTTTTCCTGATATACTCCAGGCTGATTCGCAGCGATTCAAAAGGATCTCCCGGGCAGACGTCCTGTTCCACGATATACCATTCGCAGCCAGACTGTTGTGCAGCCGCGATTATCGCCTTCCAGTTCAGATTGCCGGCCCCGATCTCCGCAAAAGCCGGCTTGTTGTCAGCGCTTATACTGTAATCCTTGAGATGCAACAGCGGCAGCCGCCCCGTGAGACGCCGACACCACTCCTCCGGATCGCCGCCTCCGTGCTGCACCCAGTAGGTGTCTATTTCCGCCTGCAAATAACGCGGGTCGCTTTCTTCAAACAGAACCTCCAGCATGAGCCGGCCGTTGAAGCGGCGAAATTCAATACTGTGATTGTGATAGGTCAGGGTTATTCCAGCCCTGTGCAGGACTTGGCCGGCCGCGTTCAGCCTCGCCGCCAGGGACTTGACATCAGCCAGTGTCTCCAGCCTGACCCCGGAGGGGTAAGGATACGCGGTATAGCAGCAGCCCAGCCTTCGTAACTTTTCTGCGAGGGCCTCCGGGTTTGACAGTATCTGCTCCGAATCCTCATGTGTGGCGCAGCAGATGAGGCCCTCCTCCCGCAGTATCTTTGCCAGTTCTTCTTCGCTGATGGGCTCCAGCCCGCTCGGCTGCACAGCCGCATAGCCGATCTTTCTCAGCTTCCTCAGCGTGGCCGCGATGTCGGCGCGGGTTCGCAAATGCTCCCGAACAGTGTATAACTGCACCCCAACCTGCTTCATTTCCATCTTTGAGTCTCCTCTTTTCCTCTAGCGCATACGCCCCGCCCTACATGAATGCGGATGATGCCGTTCCAAAGCCGAATATTCCTGCATTGCAGCCGTGCGAATGCGTAAACACCTATGACGCCATGTACAGAAGCAGCGGTCTTGATGAGTGCTCCAAGGGATTCACTCCTGGTAGGTGATGAGCACCTTGGTGGTTTCCTCGGGGCGCTCATCTATCAACCGGTAGGCCTCTGCGATCTGTTCAAAAGGGATACGGTGGCTGATGAGGGAGGCGGTTTCCAGTCTCCCTCGGGCAAGCAGGTCTACAATCAGTTTTCGCAGCCGCGAGCGCTCCCAAAGCGGATGACGGCTGGGACAGCCCCATGCTCCCATGATAGCGTGCATCGTAACACGGTTATAAAGCCACTCCTCTCCCAGGGACAGTCCTTTGCTCTCTCCGTGCAGATAGGAGAGCGTTGCTACTGTGCCGGCCACGCGAACACTGCGGATGGCTTCGTTCAGGGCGGAATAGGCTCCCGCGGCTTCTATGGCAATATCCGCTCCCTTATAGGGCGAGGAGTGCTTGATTTCTAGGGCCGGGTCGCATGCCTCTGGATCGATCACTAGGTCCGCGCCAAGCCGCTGGGCCGCTTCTCGTCTCCTGGGGATGGGGTCAACGGCTGTCACTCGTGTGGCCCCCTGAAGGCGTGCCGCCTGCACAGCCAGCAGGCCAATAGTGCCCAACCCGAAGACGGCCACTTCGTCTCCCACTTTCACCCCGGCATCGTGCACCGTGAGAAATGCCAAACAGCCCAAAGGCACGAATATGCCTGCCTCTTCGCTGACCCCTTCGGGGAGCCGCGTCACCGCCTCTGCGGAAATGACCTGAGTCTCGCGGTGTCCACAGGGGGCGAATACCAGGTCCCCTACTCTCAGCCCCACCGCCTCTGGATCTACCTCCGTGATTCGCCCTGTGCATTCATATCCTAGCCGCATTGGATACCTTGACTGCTCGGCCGGCAAGAAGAGCCGCAACTCCGGATCAAAGCGCTTATGGAAAACCCACATTCTCCCCCGATACATCGCCATTTCAGTGCCATGGCTGATAGCGGTGCGCAATGTTTTGATGCGAACCTCTCCGGCTTGCAGTGGCCGTTCCTCATACTCCTGAAACTCCACCTTTTCCCGATCTATACATAGCATCTCTCGGGGCATTGCCTTCTTCTCCTGGCAGGTCAAATCATTCCTTACGGAACTTCGCAAATTACGCTAATCGCGGGAGCCGCAGCCGGCCACGTCTCACGCCATTCCCCAGGGCATCAGATGTTCCGGCTATCGCTGTATCAGTTGAATTGGCAATCCATCGGGGTCCCTGATCTCGGCCAGTTTTGACCCCCCAATTGAAACCGGGCCCCAGGCGATCTTCACGCCCTTGTCTTCCAGGGATGCCAGGGCTTCCTTCATGTCCTTGACTTCGATGGCGATCAACCGGTAGCCAACCTGCCAGGGATGCGCAGAAGGCGGCGCTGGGTCCTCAATATCCAGCAACTCAATCACGCTGTCGTTCAGGCGAATAAAGACAGCCTCCCGCAGAGGAGGCGCTTCAACTCTGTGTCTTTCCGCAACCTCGAAGCCAAGAAGATCGGTATAGAAGCGAAGCGTCCTCTCCAGGCTGCTTGGAACGATCTCCACATGATCTATTCGCTTGAACATTGTGTATCTCCAAAGTCAAGTTTGGTGCTTTATTATGTAGCAACCCAGCCTCCTCCTGGCAGCCTTGCCGCACCCATCAGTGCCTACGGCCTGCTCAATACCGTCCATAAAGGCGCGCGGTTTCAACCAGGCGAAAGAGATTCGCCTCCGGTGTATCCCGGCCACACTGGTCGCCGGTGGAGAGAATGAAGCCTCCTCCCTGGCCGGCCTCCTCAATACAGCGGCGAGCGGCGCGTTCCACCTCCTCCGGAGTGCCCCGCAGCATCACATCTGTGGTGTGAAGATTTCCCATCAAGGCGAGTCGGTCGCCAAACTGGCGTTTCAGTTCCCCTAGGTCACAGTCTCCCATCGGGGGAGGTTCAAGGGGATTGATGCAATCTAAATCAGTTTCCTCGGCACAGATGCGCACCAGTTTTCGCTCCGGCCCACAGGAGTGCAGCATCGTGGGCATTCCCGCCTCCTTGGCGAGGCGAGTGATCTTCTTCAGCGTGGGCAGGCCCAGGTCGCGAAAGATCTCCGGTGACTGCAAGGCCAGGGTTCCCGACCAGCCAGTGAAGATATAATCGGGCTTGATCTCCAGCAGCCGGCGCGTCAGCCGCACCGCGTACTCATCCGCCATCTCGGCATACTGTTTCACTAAATCATAATGATCGTAATAATCCAGAAAGGGGTTCTCCGCCCCATCCCGCAAAAACCACATCAGCGCCGGATAGCCGACATAAACTCCCACCACCCCCGAATCCCCCATCATCCGCTTCTGCTCCTCCAGAGGGGCCGCGCTGCAACCACAGGGATCGGGGAAGAAGTATTGCAGGTGCTCAAAATCCCTCTCCAGGTCTTTGATATATTTGCGGGTGGTGGTGGGAGGATTATCCACATAATAAACCGTCTCTTCCCACAACTCTCCTGCCGGGGTCTCACAGTAGGTGCGAACTACGATGCGGTCTGGCCGCTGTTCTCTAATTTCCTGGCGGTAGCGGCGCTTATCCGCTGGACTGGGCCCTATTTGCCCATGCACCATCCAGCCATCAAAGCCAAAGTGGCGCACCGCCTGAAGGTAGGCCTTCCACAGGGGAGGGTCATTGTAAAGGTAGATGTCCCAGAAAGGCTTACCCGTCAACCTCGCCGGGATCATATTGGAGAGGTCCGGAGCCACTGGCACCATGTCCGGCTGGCCTCCGGTCATGGCAACCAACATGCGCTCCTTGGAAGTCATCGCGGTAGTCTCCTTATCTTTTCTTCGCGGACGCCTTTGTATTCAGGCGCACCGGACGGTCAGTTTCCGCGGAGCGATAGGCGGCCAGCACGATCTCCAAATCGGCGCGGGCATCCTCTTTACTATAGGCGGGCTCACGCCCGCTTTTTACACATTCCACAAAGTGGCGAACCGCACAATCCACGATGAGGTCATCGTGTTTTGCCATCTTCTCTGATTGCACCCGTTCCGACAAAGGCTGCCGTTCCACAATCACCGGGGCCAGCGGCTTCTCCAGCGGATGGTAAGGCCGCTGGGAGTAGAGGCGAAGTCCATTCAAATCAAAGAGCACCCCTTCTCTGCCATATACCGAGAACCAGGGCAAGGGAGGTTGGCAGGGGGCAGCCAGGGAAAGAAACAAGTTCCCTAGGGCCCCACTGGCAAACTTGAGTTGCACAAGCGCGGTATCTTCTCCCTCCATTTCCGGCCGCAACTTTGGGGCGGGAAAGGAGAAGACTTCTTCCACATCTCCCCCCAGATAGCGCAGCACGGCGACGAAGTGGACGCCCCGATCAATGAGAAATCCTCCCCCCATTACCTTTCTATTCAGACGCCACCCACCGTGAAGCCAATCGTGGAGAGAGTAGCCTTCAAGGAAAAAAACCCTGCCTATATAGCCCTCTTCAAGCAATGCTTTGGCTTGCAGGAGATTGTCGTAAAACCGCCAGGACTCGGCCACCATGAACTTGCCTGGGCTCTTTTTCGCCGCCTCTAGGATGGAGTCAGCCTCCTCCAGGGTGCGGGCAATGGGCTTTTCCAAAAGCACATGTTTGCCCGCTCCACAGGCGATGTGCGTTGCCTCCTCATGCAAATCATGAGGCAGACAGATGTCCACAATGTCAATCTCTTCTCTCCTCATGGCCTTACGAAAGTCCCCGGAAATCACCTCCCCCCCGTAGTGTTGGGCCAGGGACTCGGCCCGCCCCCGATCATTGTCACAGTAATAAAGAGAGATCTCTCCCAAATCTGCATAGGTCTGGGCATGGACCTTGCCTATCATCCCACATCCCACCAGACATACGGATAAGCGTTCCTTCATCAAAAATCTCCTTTTCTCCTATTTTTCTCTTCCCCCACTCCCGAATAGCACTCCGGAGACCTGCTGGGAGGCCCCCAGATAATCTCGCCGCAGCAGGCAAGCACGCAAGGCCGCCCGGTCAAGATGGCAGAGGGCGCCTTGCCAGTCCCGCACTCGGGCGATGGCCGCCTCACAGAGGCGACGGGGATCCTCCCGGGGAGGGAACATATCCAGGGAAAGCCATCCCTTATAGCCTATCTCCTCCAGCCAGAAGAGGAGTTCGAACAACTCCCAGGGCCGCACGCTGCCGGGCAGCAGGTCCCAGTCCCAGTCTCCGTAGTTATCGTTCAGGTGGAGGTGAAAGAGCCGCCCCTCGGAGTGTAGTAGTACCGCCGCTTCCGCGGGATTTTCCCCGGCCTGAAGAGCATGGCCTACATCCAGGTTTACCCCCACATTCGCCTGGCCGGTTTTGTTGGCCAGCCAAAGCACCTTTCCCACCCCGCTGAGCGCCAGATGGCTGCGGGGCTCGCTCACCTTGTATTCCAGGCAGATTTGCACTTCGCCAGCGTGGGCCCCACATTCCTTTATTCCCTCCACCAGCAGTCCCCAGAAATCCACCAGGTGAACCTGAAAAGGATAATCAAACCCATCCTGGCCCAGCCAGAGATTGATGCGGTTTGCCCCCAGCGTAGCGGAGGCCTCCATGCCCTCTTTCACCACTCCGAGGGCCTCCCTCCTCAGTTTCTCATCTGGATGGGTAAAGGCCCCCTGCGCCCATTTGCTCTCCCACACATTCACACTGAGCAGCGCACACTTCAGCCCCACCTCCTCCAACAATCCCTTCATTTGCTCCACCGAGAGGTGAACAAACATGGTGGGGTAATGCAATTCCACCCCCTCCAGGCCCTGCACCTGGCCAGCCTGGCGGATTCGCTCTTCAATGGACAATGCTTCCCGATAGCCCCCCGGACAGAAGCGATCCGCGCAGGGGCCGAAAGGCACCAGATTGGTAGAAATAGGATTAGCCATTTTCCCCTTTCCCTCACCCCAGCCGCTCTTTTTTCCTCACCTGCAAATAGGCCCGACGGCGCTCCTGGAGATAGGCCGGCACCGGCATGTCCCACCAGCCTCCAGTGGCGCGAGGCCGCGAGTGTGCCACATCTTGATTGACCATTACCTCCACCAGTGCAGGCCCTCCATAGGCCAAGGCCGCGCGGAGCGCGGGCCCGACTTCTTCAGGAGCGTGGATGCGCTCTCCACGAGCACCAAAAGCGCGTGCTACCTCAGCGAAGTTGGGGCTATATAGTTCCCCATCCCGGGTGCGGAACTCTGTCGCCAACACCCGCTCTTCTCCCAAGGTGCTGATCTGAAGGTCCCGGATGGACTGCCAGCCGCAATTGTTCAACACCACCACTACTACCCCCAGGCCATATTGCACCGCGGTTGCCAGTTCTTGCATGGTCATCATGAAATCTCCGTCTCCGGTAACCGCCACGACCGGTCTTTTCGGCGCGGCCAATTTCGCCCCCAAGGCGGCGGGGAGCCCAAAGCCCATGGTGGAGAACCCCCCCGCGGTCAGGTTGCAGCGGGGGCGTTGAAAAGAGAAGGCCTGGAGAAGGTGCACCTGGGGATTGCCTGCGGAGGTGGTTACAATCCCGTCCTCCTTCAGGCAAGCCCGCAGTTCTTTGTAAAAGCGCGGGATGGTAACCGGCAGGGCCTCCGATTCCAGGCTGGCGGCCATCTGCTGTGCCCATTCTGCCTTCAGCCGCGCGATCTCCTTTCCGTAGGCGCTCTCCCCCCACTGCCGGGGAGGGCCCAAAGCGCGCACCTCCTCCAGCAAAGCCTCTAACACCGCCTTGGCATCACCTACCAGAGCGATCTCCACGGGGTAGTTCTTGCCAATCTGCGCTGGCTCTATATCAACTTGAATAAGCCGCGTGGGGGGAATGGAAAAGGCCCGTCCTGGCACATAGGAGGAGCAGGTCTGATCCTCAAAACGAACTCCTATGGCGAGAAGCCAATCGGCCTCATTGGCCAGCCGGTTGCCACAGTGGGTTCCGATCGCCCCGGTGTGCCAGGCATAGAGGGGGTGATCCTCGCGGACCGCGCCTTTCCCCATCAGGGTTGTGAGAATGGCCGCGCCCAGATGTTCGGCCAGGGCCACCACCTTTCCTCCCGCGTCACTGGCAGCCACACCTCCGCCGGCCAATAGAACCGGCCGGCGCGCCCGCCACAGCGACCGGGCGGCCTCCTTTATCGCCCCGATATTGGCTTGTGGGGGGAGTTCGGGCAGGCGGGTCTTGAAATCCGGCAACTGGACATTTGCCGCCTCACCCTGAATGTCCATAGGAACATCTATCACCACCGGCCCGGGCCTTCCGGTTAGCATGTAATTGAAGGCGCGGTGCATGAGATAGGGAAGTTGATCCACCCGGTTCACTTGCCAGCAGCGCTTAGTGAGAGGCCTCGCCACAGAGAGAAAATCTCCCCAGTGTTTGCGTTCAAGTTCTTGTAGCACCCCTCGCCCCAACATGTAGGTGTGCACCCCGCCGGTGAAAACCAATACCGCGGTGGAGTCCAGAAAGCAGGTGGCCAGTCCCTCCAGGGTGTTGATTGCCCCGGGCCCGATGGAGGTGAAGACCGCCAGCGGACTTCCTGAAACCCGGTAGTAGCCATCCGCGAGGTGCACCGCACTCTGCTCATGGCGCACCTGGATTACCTCCATCTTGCCCGGTCGATCCTTCAGCGGGTCTATGAAATTCACGCTCCCGTGGCCCGGGATACCCACCATGTAGGGCACTTTCGCCCGGATCAGGCATTCCACAATGATCTCCGCTCCGGTGAGCCTCATTTCCCTCTCCCTCGCTGGCTGTATTTGCCCTGCTCGCGTTTGGCAATTGCCTTTCGCACCGCGGCTGCGATATGGCCCTGGCTCATCCCGTAGGTCTCCAGCAAATCCGCCGGGGCCCCGGATTCGGCGAAACAGTCTTGCAGGCCCACCCGCACCATGGGGGTAGGCCTCTCCTCGCTCAATACCTCCGCCACCGCTCCCCCTAACCCCCCTATGATGCTGTGGTCCTCCACCGTTACTAGGGCGCCGGTTTCCGCCGCCATCAGCAGGGCCTCTTTGTCCAGCGGCTTTAGCGTGTGAAGGTTGAGCATCCCAACCTCCAAGCCTTCCTGCGCCAGCGCGTCAGCCGCCTCCAGGCAGTGCCATACCATTGCCCCAGTGCCCACAATCGCCGCCTGCTTTCCCTCTCGCAGCCACATCGCTTTGCCCAACTGAAAGCGATAGCCTTCGTCAAATAACACCGGAACGGCATCCCGGCCCAGACGCATATAGACCGGCCCAGGGATGTGGAGAAGGGCCTTTGTAGCCTCCCGGGTTTCTATCGCGTCCGCGGGGGAGATGATAGTTACATTGGGCAACACCCGCATCAGGGCGAGGTCCTCGGCCGCCTGGTGAGTGGGCCCATCCTTGCCTACGGTCACCCCGGCATGAGTGCCGATCACTTTCACATTCAAGCGGGGATAGGCAATCTGCTGGCGGAACTGATCAAAGGCCCGGCCAGAGGCGAATACCGCAAAGGCGCTGACAAAAGGAATCTTGCCGCAGGCCGCCAGTCCCGCCGCTACCCCCAACATATTCTGCTCCGCAATGCCCATGTCAAAAAACCGCTCCGGAAACTCTCTGCCGAATCTCCAACTCCCCGTGCGCAAGGCCACATCCGCATCCAGGGCCACGATTTCCGGATGTTCTCGCCCCAGGGCAAGCAGGGTTTCCGCATAAGCCTCCCGGCAGGCCCGCCATAACTCTGGCGGGCAGGCCTTCCAGGCCCTCATCTTTCCTCCTCTGCCCCCAGTTCCCGCAGGGCCTGTTGAAACTGCTCTTCGCTCATCTCTTTGCCGTGCCACTCAACGTTGTTCTCCATGAAAGAAACACCCTTGCCCTTGATGGTATGGGCGATCACCACCGCGGGCTGTCCTTTCACTTGCTGGGCCCTCTCCAGAGCCTCCAGGAGGGCCTCCATATTGTGTCCGTCAATCTCCTGGACATGCCAACCGAAGGCCCTCCAGCGCTCCCCAAGAGGCTCCAGGGCCAGGATTTGTTCGGTAGGGCCGTCCACCTGAAGGCCATTGCGGTCAACGATGGCTATCAGGTTATCCAGATGATGATGGGAGGCGGCCATGGCCGCCTCCCAGGTCTGCCCCTCCTGGAGTTCCCCATCGCTGAGGAGAACGAAAACTCGCCAGCAGGCGCGGTCAATCCGCCCCGCCAGTGCCATCCCTACTGCGGCAGAAAGGCCTTGTCCCAGCGAGCCAGTGGTCATGTCCACGCCCGGGGTCTTTCGCATATCGGGATGCCCCTGGAGGGGGCTGTGGCAGGCCCGCAGACTCCTCAGTTGCGCTAGGGGGAAGAAGCCCAGTTCCGCGAGGGCGGCATACAGCACCGGGCAGGAGTGGCCCTTGGAGAGAACAAAGCGGTCCCGCTCCGGCCAATCGGGCCGCTTCGGATCAATTCGTAAAACATGAAAATAAAGGGCAGCGATGATGTCTGCGGCGGAAAGCGAACCTCCCGCGTGGCCAGAGCAGGAGTGATAAAGCATCTCTACCACTAGCCGACGCAAACGGAGAGCCTGTCTTTCCAATTTAGACACATGGGCGGGGCTCCTCTGTACCCGCGGGGGGGAAAGCATCTCTTTATAAGAATACCAGAAGTATACCAGATGGATTACCTAATATTATAACAGTCAGCACTTCTCCTGTCAAGCACTTTCCGGCAGGCCAAAAAATCTTCTCTCCTCCCCTTGACAATGATGCCGGACAGTGATATAATTTAGGTATACTAGTGGAGTGCTAATGGTTATGAAAGGTCGCACTTCTATTCTTCCACGCCGACGCAGCCGATTCCGCAATAGTGCCAGAACTTCGCTCTACCACGAAATTAGCACCTCTTTGAAAGAGCGCCTTGCCTCCGGCCTCTATCCCCGGGGCCACTATCTGCCTTCCGAGCGCGCCCTGGCAGAGGAGTTCGGGGTAAATCGGCTTTCCGTGCGGCGGGCGATTTCGCTTCTTGCAAACCAGGGACTGGTGCAGGTCCTCCCCAATCGCGGGGCACTCATCTGTGATACCCCGAAAAAAGAAGGGCAAGCCAACAAATCTCGTGAAACCGGGCTCATCGCGCTTATCCTTCCCTTCACCGCGAAAACGACAATTGCCGCGCAGACGGTTTCCGGCTGTAATAGCGTTTTCACCCGCCACGGGCTTCACCTGATTCTCCATGACACCTCCAGCGTGAGTGTGCTGGAACAGTTGCGCCAAGAACGCGCCTTCTTGCGTTCCCTTTTGGAGAGGGAAGTTGATGGGGCGCTGGTTTACTTTTCCGGGGAAGAGTGGAACCTAGACCTTCTGCAACAGGTGATATCGGCGGGAATCCCTGTGGTGTTGCTAGATCGCGACGCTCCCGGGGTGGACTGCGACACTGTCATGCTTGATAACGAAACTGGCGGCTATCTTGCCACCACCCACTTGATAGAACTTGGCCACCGCCGCATCGCGCATATCTCCGGGCCCTGGGGGGTGTCGCCGGTATGGGAACGGCGTGCCGGCTACAGACGCGCCCTGGAGGAGCACGGGATTGACTTCCACGAGGAGTTGGTGCACTGCCACAGCGAGGATGTGGAAAAGAGCACGGCCGCGGCCGTGGCCGCTTTCTTCTCCTCGCCGCAGCCGCCTACAGCCATTTTTGCGGTCAGCGATATTCATGCCTGTTACACCTGGGCGGCCCTGGAAAAGGCCGGCCTGACCGTGCCAGAGGATGTGGCCCTGGTAGGATTCAACAACCTGACCTTCGGGGAAGCAGTGGAGATAGGGCGGACAGACCATCTCACTACCATAGATCAGCCTTTTGAGAACATTGCAGCCACAGCCGCCAGGCTATTGCTCAAGCGCATCTGTGAAGGACGCGGAGAGGCTTGCGAAACTATCCGTTTACCTGCTCGGCTGGTAGTGCGGGATTCCTCAGGCTCGCCGCGGGCAAGGTTCTAGTGTCATGCAGACGGCCCGTGAAATGGCCGGAAAGGAGGTGAGGCGTTTTGTAAAAGCATGAACTGCGCGGCAGCCACTCTGCCGGCCAGGCAGGAGCCTATCCCCAGGGCAAGAGTGGGGAAGTAGAGTAAAGAAAAACAAAGGAGGAGAGAAAGATGAACAGAAGGAAAGGCTTTACGTTGATTGAGCTGCTAGTGGTAATAGCCATTATTGCCATTCTAGCAGCGATTCTGTTTCCCGTGTTTGCCCGGGCGAGAGAAGCGGCCCGCAGGACCGCCTGCTTGAGCAATATCAAGCAACTCGCCCTGGCCAATCTCATGTATGCGGCTGACTGGGACCAGTGGTTTTGCATCTCCTATATGGACCACGTCGTCGCTAATGTCACACCATGGACGGAGTGGTCGTGGCCGGACGTCTGGCCTGGCTCTACCGAGGGTGACAGTTTCGTGCAACTGCTGTTCCCCTATGTGAAGAACATCCAACTCTTCAAGTGTCCCAATCTGGACAATCCGGGGAACAACTTGCCCACCCAGATTGAGGACCTCTACTACGG
>Ga0315314_1001988_pt1 | contig 17307 bp, 17 predicted proteins | sample TDP9_MG_FD_203631 | JGI IMG/M metagenome (GOLD analysis project Ga0315314, IMG submission 203631) | Freshwater sediment microbial communities from Lake Towuti, South Sulawesi, Indonesia - TDP9 | ecosystem: Environmental > Aquatic > Freshwater > Lake > Sediment | place: Indonesia: South Sulawesi...
CAGTGAAGACTCTTACTTATCAGAGGACAAAACAGATAACAATGCAGGATGCAGCAAAAAAACTTCAAACCCTTTTACAACAATCAATCAGAGAAAGAGTTTCGGGGTTAAAGGAAGTTGCCGTGGCTTTTTCCGGAGGATTAGACAGTAGCATAATCGCCTTTCTTGCCGAAAACTCAGGAGTGAACGTGCATTTAATACATGCAAGCTTAGAAAACCAGTCAGAAACAGAATACGCCAAAAAAGCAGCAGAAGAACTAGAACTGCCAATCCACGTTTATCTTTACAATGAGAAGGATGTAGAAGAAGTTCTTCCAAAAGTTCTTTGGTTGATTGAGGAACCAGACCCCATTAAAGCAAGCATAGGAATACCATTCTACTGGGTGGCAGAAAAAACAGCGCAAATGAAAATCAAAGTTTTATTGGCTGGGCAAGGTGCAGACGAGCTCTTCGGAGGCTACAAAAGATATGTAAATGATTATCTGCGATATGGCAACGAAAAGGCGCAAAAAACAATTTCCAGCGACATTCTTAGGATGTATGAAACCAACTTTGAAAGGGATTTTAAAAACTGCAACTTCCACAATGTAGAGCTGCGTCTGCCCTTTGCAGCATATCAATTAGCAAAATTCGCCACCGAGTTACCCCTAGAACTAAAAATAGAAAAACGCGAACATGGATTGCGAAAACTTGTTTTGAGACGGGTTGCCGAAAATCTCGGGCTCCCACCACTTATAGCGAAAAGACCAAAGAGAGCATTACAATACGCAACAGGCACAAGCAAAACCCTCAAAAAACTAGCCAAAAAGAAAAGATTGCCCATAAAAGAATACGTACAGAAAACTTTTCAAACAGTCCTTAAAGATGGGGAAATATGAGTAAAACAGCTGTTATTTTTTCACCAAAATACTATCAACACAATACTGGCATGGACCACCCAGAATCAGCAAAACGCCTCAGCGTAATCATCAATGAATTAAAGAGAGGCAAACTTTCAAAATACAAAAATTGGCAGTTTGCCGAACCGAAAAAAGCTCACATAGAAGATATCGAACTCGTCCATAACATAGAATACATAAGATTTGTTGAAACTTGCTGCAAATCTGGTGGAGGCCTCCTAGATTTGGAAGATACTGTAGCTTCCTCTGAAAGTTTTGAAGTTGCCCTTTACGCTGTAGGCGGAACGCTTAAAGCCATCAACCTGGTGATGGAAAAGAAGTTTGAAAATGCTTTCGCTTTAGTAAGACCTCCCGGACATCATGCCCAAAGATTTCGTACGGCTGGTTTCTGTATTTTCAACAACATCGCAATAGCTGCCAGATACTTGCTCAAAAAATATGATTTGCAGCGAATTCTAATACTGGACATAGATGCCCATCATGGAAACGGCACACAAGAAAGCTTCTATGAAACTGATAAAGTTCTATACATAAGCTTGCATCAGGACCCTCGCATTTTTCCGGGAACAGGTTTCGTAGACGAGATTGGGGAAGGCGAAGGCCTAGGCTACAATGTGAATGTTCCACTTCCCTTCCGAACTAGCGACCAAATTTACTTTAAGGCAGTAGAAGAAATCGTAACTCCAATAATGTGCCAGTATAAGCCACAGTTCATATTGGTATCAGCAGGCTTAGACGGACACTACACGGACCCAGTGGCAAGTCTCTCCCTTTCAGCAGTATCTTACAATGAAGTCTACGAAACAATAGTAAAATTGGCATCAAAAATATGCGAAGGAAGACTCGTATTAACTCTCGAAGGAGGTTACAGCCTCAAATTTGTGGGGAAACTTGCTGCAATAGCAATTGCAAAAATGAGTAGAACCCCTTACACTATAGAAGATAGAGTCCCAGCTACAAATGAACGCCTCCGAAGGCATGGTGAAAGGGTAATAAGAGAAGTGAAAAAAGTTCAAGGAGCTTTCTGGAATATAAATTAGCAATAACAAAACAGGGCGGATTTGTTAGAAAATGGCTTAAATCATTCGATTACTTGAATTGCTTGCTCTTGACATTGAACTTCGCAAGCTCTACAGACAAGGCATTCGTCGGGTTTTACTGGGATTGACTTTCCATCCTTAACTTCAAAAACGCCAACTGGACAAGTGTCGACGCACGTGCCGCATCCAGTGCATTTATCATTTTCAACCACTATTTTCACCATTCTCCATTCCCTCTTTGATTAGAATTTCATTGAATTCTGAGGAGTGGAATAAAAGCGTTTAGGTTCACTTCAGCGGATTTCTTCACGGAGTCTAATGAGGGTTCCGTTGATTGTTGTATCTGCTTTCTCTTTTCTGCGCTGGTAATCTGCTAAAAGCTTTCGATACGCTTCCAATGACAGTTCTCCCCTGCCATAACGGGCTTCGATGCTTCTAATGTTAGCTTCAACTTCGTTAATTTCGGTTTCTGCAATTTCAAGTTGGCGCATCAAATCCATGTAATGGCCGCCAGCCCCGCGCATCTTCTCTTTAAGCTCTTCCAAGCTTCTAGACAGAGAGTCAAGCCTTGTTTCTATGGTTCTTCTTTGAACCTTATATCGGCGTCTTGGAATCTTTCCTTTACGCACTCTAGTTTCGAGGGAAGCTATCTCCAAAGTCGCTTTTCTCTTCTCTTCGTACGCTTCTACAAAAGATTTGATGTACTCTGAGCGCAGTCCCATGGCTACCGTAGGCACTGCGATTGCAGTAACGCGAGCAGGAACTTTGGGTCTTTTCAAGATAATGGTGATTGTAAGTCCAATGATTGCAAAGGTCCATATCCACAATGTTGGGCGGAAAGATAGCCATAAAGGATTGTACTCGTATACGATTTCGAAAGCATTTTCGGAAGGGAGAATTCCTTCTAGAGGGCTGATGCCTTGTTTAGTTATAGTTGCTGTTTCTTGGAAAATGCCTCTTTCTAAGCTATAGGCGCCGCCAATTAGGGTTTCTTCAGGGTTTCGCATCTTTGCGCCTTCTGGCAAAATAATGGTCACTGAAGCTTGATCAATGTAGTAGTTCGCATTTTGGAACAGAAGAGACGTGAAATTAAAACTGTTTGTTTCTTCTTGCGTTGTTATGTAGATTTTATTGGGCAGATAGTATCTTACAGTAAACCTTGCAGACTTGTAACCTTCTAGTGGCAATTCAAAGGCAACCCTATAGCGGCTTATATTTTCATTCAGCCATCCTGACAATGGCATTTTCCTTCCAAACTGGTCCTGCGCACTTGGGTCAGAAGCGTTTGGAGGAAGGAATATTTCGATTGCGCTTACCTGTTTAGATGTCTTACTTTCTATGTGGTAACTATCTGAGCCTTCCATTTCACTTAATCCGCCTATTCTGACTTCACGTTTTAGCTCCTTTATGTCAATTAGCTGTATTTTGTCACCAACTAATGAGAAGGTTATGCTTGCTGGGGAATAAACAAAAGCAGGCAAGTCTGTCTTAAAGGAAGACGCATTGACTGGCCCATCCTCCTTTGCCACTGTTATCTCTGTCGCTTCCTCTGGTAAGACAATCTTAACATTGCAGGTGGTAGCCTTTGTCAAACTGGGATAGGCGGGAATGTCAAGGACGTAACGATCAGTGTCAGAAGCGATAAGAAGATTATTTGAAAGAATAAATCCCACGGTGAACACATGCGCCGCTCCCACGCTCATGTTTAATGGCTGCGGAAAACTTACTCTCACAGCATAAAAGCCCACGCGACTTTCTAATGGGACGCTAAGTGTCACGTTGAAGAAGCCAGACGCATCATAAGCCAAACACCGCAAGACATGTGACCCATACTCATACGGAAAACCAATGTTAAAATGGTCCAGAGTGGCTGCTCCGTCAGATGCGTTCCCCAGTATACGAATGGTGTCATTAATGAAAACATAGCCATTGGGCATAACTTCTATTGTATGGGTCACAAATTCTATGCTATAATCATTATCTCCACTTCCAGCTTTAACTGTTCCAAAGTTAAACGAGACAGAAATAATGAGTGCCACAGCAATGGTTGAAACGAATAATGCGATGGCTGTTTTTTTCACGTAAGTCTTCCTCCGCTCAATTTCCCATTTTTAGGCTTCTATCTATTGATAAGCCCATTTATTTACTTTTAGAATTAGCTACTTCGGTTACGTATATACTTACCCTTTTGCATCCAACAAGACGCAGCTACAGATTGTCATGCTTAAGGTAGTAGTTTTCTTCTTTCTTAGACCCGAAACTTCTGACGCCTTTCTCTTTAAGTTGCTTCATAAGCTTATTGGCGTAAGGCTTTTGTATTTCGCCTCTTTTCTCCATGTAAGCTATTATCTCTTCTGCTTGCTTCTCTGTGTCGCATCGCCGAATAAAGTCGATTATGTCAGGTACATAGCGCACAAACCTCTTTGAAGCCGCCTTTTCTCCGGTTTGGGTTTCTGAGCGTACCGAGTTAATTGCAATTTTGTTTTCGCTGAATCCTAATTCCTTGGCAAGGTTTGGAAACATTTTCTTGAATGCCTCTTTGTCAAATTCCACATTTGCACCCTCAACAGCGGCTTCTGTATCCTCGTGGTACATTATTGGAAACCGTATATTTAAGCTCTTTAAAAGTTTCTCTCATGTTCCTATAAGGCTAGATTACAACTTAGGAAGGAAGAAACCGTTGTGTTGGGTTCTCTTTAAGTATTTTCTCTAATTCATAAATTGAGAGACCGGTGATTTTGTCTCCATATATCTCACACTTCTCTTTTTCGGAAGCTTCTGAAGCTTGGACGATTTTGACTTCCATTTTTTCCTTGCCGGGCAGCTCTGCATACACGTGGAAAGAGTCTTTCCTCTTTCCTTTCTTTGTTATTGTGACCGCTTCGGTTTGCATTGTTTTGAGGTTGTTTTTCTCCAGAATCTTCAAAATCTCCTCAGGCTCGTCGTGATATACTGTTATGTCTATGTCACTATCGTAGTGTATTGCACCTCGCCAAACACTTCCAATGAGAAGAGGTTTGTAAGCTTCGAGAACTTTCATCAGTTTAAGGGCTTCTTTACGCATTTGAATTAAACGTTCTTGTCTGGCTGAACCTTCATTTTCCTCAGCGATCTTGTCAAGTTCCATTGCAACTTCAAGGTTTGTTGGGAGAAAATGAGTCCCAAATGTTTTTGCAGCCTTCACCTTTGCCTGTTTATACTCCTTTTCAACCCCAGAATAGAGGAGATTGGCTGCTTCCCTTGCAACCTTTCTTCTTAAACTTGGAGAATTAAGGTTCAAGGGTTCACCAAAAAGTTTGGTTAAGACAAAATCAATGTTTAATTATTTGTTCGTATAGGGCTAGGGTTTTTTCAGCTATTTTTTCCCATGTGAACTCTTCTAAGACTCTCCTCCTGCCATTTTTTCCAAGCCATTCCTTTTTTTCAGGGCTGTCTAAACTGCTGTTTATACCCCAAGCGATGTCGGCTGGGTTGTTTGGGTTTATATGATAACCGCACTGTTCCTCACCGCAACATATTACTACTTCCCGCATTCCACTAACGCCTGCTGCGCCTACAACAACTGGGCGCTCCATGCTCATCGCCTCGAGGGCGACTATTCCAAATGGTTCATAGAGGCTTGGGAAAACTGCAACGTCGCATGCTGCATAGTGAAGAATGCGTTCTTCCTCTGAAATAAACTCAAAGTTCAGTTTCACAGAGTCTTGCAATCTCATGGTTTTAACCAAGTTAGTTAAATAGTCTTGTAAGTCGCCAACCCCTACAATAACAAGTTTGGCTTTAGGTGTTTTCTGTAAAACATGCGGCATAGCCATAATTAGTCTATCCACGCCTTTAACGCCTACGAGCCTTCCGACAAATAAAATCATGGGTTCGTCGTCTTTTATGCCGTAAAAATCTCTTAGCTTCTTAATCGGTTCAGCATCTATGCTTTCAAGACTGTATTTTTGCGGGTCAACACCGTTGTAGCTGACTTGGATTTTTTCTTTTGGAAAGCCGAGTTTAATAAGCTCGTCTTTCATGGCATACGAAACTGTTACAATTAAGTCGGCTGTGTCGGCGCCGCGAAGTTCGATGTTGCTTACAACTTCTGAACCGTTTCCAAGGGTTCTTCCTTTTTCAGTAGAGTGCACATGAAATGCGAAGGGTAATTTAGCTTCCTTTTTAATTGCTATTCCGCTTATTGCTGAAAGCCAGTCGTGGGCAACTACAATATCATATTTGAAGCTCTCCTTTTTGATTAGTTCGTTGACGAGTTTTGAGGCACTTAGATAGTTGTAGACTAGGATTTTAGAGAACAGATGAATTCCTCTGCCCCATTTCTTGACGTCTTCGGCAAGCACATCAGGGAGCGAATCGGAAACATCAATGTGTATGGGGCGGTGGATTTCTATACCGCGCCAAATCTCCCGTGTTGGTAGACTACCAGCATCATCATTCATCGTGAAAACTGTGACATCGTTGTCCGTTAAGACAAATTTCCGTGTGATCTCGGCTGCGTACGTTCCTAAACCGCCGACTATTTTTGGCGGATACTCGTATACAAGCACCGCGATTTTCATTGATTTTCCCTCTCCTTGTTAATCGGGTATCTTTATTGCTTATTACAATAAAGCTTATTTACGTTTCTTAGACTCCACCATCACATCGCACTCTAAGCTTGTTCTGCAACATTGGATATTCTAAATTCGTACCTTACGAGTTGCTGTGACTGCCCAACGGCTTCGAAGGTAATCACCAACTTTTCCTTCACGTAATTCCATATTTACGATTTTGAAGTCTCTTAAGAGTGTCTCTATCTCTTCCCTGTCAGTGAAGTGATGGATAACCCCTTTTTCCGGGCCGTCTGGCTGGATAAAAGTTCCTTCTTCAATTTTTGCCCCCTTTCCGTACATACCACTTCTTTTCGACTGAAAGTTCACAAGGAAAAACCCCTTCTTCTTTAGCAATCTATGGACCTCAGAAACTGTCTGTTGAATTTTCTCAAGTTTCTGATGATAAATAGCATAAAGGCTGATGACAGCGTCAAAACAAGAGTCAACGTAGGGTAGCATGCTCATGTCACATTTTACAACTTGACAATCCAAACTTCGTGTTTTGAGCTTTTGTTTAGTTAGGCTTAAACCTGTTTCTGAGATGTCTATCCCGTTAGTCTCGAATCCTTGGCTTGTCATGTAAACTAGATGTCTTCCTGCACCACAGCCCAGATCAAGTATTCTTCCTTCTTTTTTCCTCTTTTTTAGCAATTTGACAAAGTCGACAACCAATTCGTCTGGTTCTTCTAGAGTGTATTTTTCTTCGCGCAGTATCTGGTTCCATTCAGTCATTGAATTTCTCTCTTTAGATTTGATTCCAAACCGTTTTTGGTTATGTAAAGCTTTGGTTAAAGCCATTTTTTATCTTGAGCCCTTCTCTGCACAGCCGCAGAAAAGGAAAAGGTGAAAAGCCTATTAATAACGTATAATAAACTAAAAGTGAGTGCAATAAAATGAGTATATCGCCTGTTAAAAGATTAGTTCTCGAGACAATGTGGATAATTGACAAGCCGGCAAAGGCTGCGGAAATAGCGAAAGAAACTGGATTGGGGTTTCCTCCAGTTATGATGCACATAATTGGACTTACCCGCATGGGATACGCTGAAGAACAACAGAAAGGGTATTACGCCATAACGCTAAAAGGCAAAAAAGCCCTTGGTTTTCCGGAAATAGATAAAGAAAAGGCTGATGAAATTTTGGCGTATCTGCCCATAGAAAAATCATTTCACTTTTACGCTGACATCGGAAAGCCATTAGACGTTCACGCAGCAAGCCTACAAGACTTCTGCGACAAAATCTTGAAAATTGACATAAGTTCAATCGAATTCCATACTAACCGCGGAGACTTCGAGGCGTGGTTCATGGGATTAGGTGACATTGAATTAGCTAGGAAAACTTTGCTCATCAGAGAACAGAAGATGTTTGGGGCGGAGCTACGCCAAAGGCTTCACGAGATTGTTAAAAATCGATGCGAAGAGCTGACTAAAGTAAGGAAGCACTAGATTACATCGGGATAAACCCTTCAATCTCTAGGCTGGCTTAAAGCGTTCTTTGATTTTCTCAAGAACTTGCTGTAGAGTCGTATATTCCATTTCTTCAGGGCCTAAGCGGGCAGGTTCAAATTCTCCCATTCGCCTGAGCATGGCAGCATTTTCAAGTGCTTCACGCCTAGCCAAGGCAAAAGCCGGGTCATCAAACATATCAGCAATCATCGGTTTTCCAGCATCATCACTTGCAATTTTGCCGTTTGCAACTTGAAATCCTAAGGCAACCAGTCTCGGAGGACCATCAAACAGTGTGCACTTGGCGTCTTTTAATCCAACAGGCATTATTGGACCCCAATGGCTTCCCCGCATCCATCCCTCAACGAGGTAACTGTGCATAAAAGGTGCAAGAATTTCGCCCACTGCTGGTAGTCCATGTTGCGCGCGTACTATCATAACTGGGTCGTCTTTTCCAACATATTTTCCAGCAATCTGGGAGAGCTTAGTCACGCTGCCTACAGCGCATATTGAGTCGTCTCTAGCTCGCCAAACACGTGAAACCATATATCGTTGCACTGTCCCAATCAAAGCAATTAGCTCATACGTTTCCTCTGGGCATTTGAGCACAACCTTCGTGTTTTCTAAGGTGTCCATCACTTCAAATTTGAAGCCTCCAATCATGTTGGGGTCGATAACGAGACCAGCGGTGTTCATTGGGTCGGCAAAAATGCGGAAGAGCGGAAAGTTGAAGGCGCCGGCAGAAGTCTTATCAGCAGCGAAGACCACGATTGGGTCTGAGCCTCTTTCTTCTATCTCTATTTCAGCAACGCCAGGACCCATTCCACGGACATTTCCGCTGAAAGCTGTTTTCAAAAGGTCTTGCCCAGCGCCATAGAGTTTTAATTCCAAGGCTTTATCTGCAGCTTCTTTAAAGGTGTCCCAGGCAAGTTTGTGAATGTCTGGATTCGACTCGCCTCTCTCATGTACCATAAGCAGTTGAACATCATCTCCAACATTGAAAACATGATAACTATTTACCAAACCTTCTTCCCTCGCCCTTTTGAGGTTTTTCTCAGCAATATTTAGGAGGATTTTGGGAACAACATGATGACCGGCTAATGAGCCTACATCACATTTAATTAATGAAATCGTGGTTTTTTTAGGCATGTGGATCACCCTTTCTCATGCTCCGAGTCTAAGGTTAGACTGAAACTCTTAAAAGATTTCCGAAAGAAAACCCGCAAAGAAACCATGAAATAATAAGAACTCTATAATTGATAGGTGAGGACGCTGCAATGGAGAAATTAAAGGTTGTATCCGTCAAGATACCTGAAGAAGTCTACAAAGAAATGCTTTTACGCATCCCAGAAGGTGACAGGAGCGACTTTATCCGAGACGCAATATTGGAGAAAATGCAAAAAGCACCTAAACCAGACAAGCTCCTAGAGCTTAACCAGAGAGTCAGTAAGATGGAAAAGGAATTTTCTGAAATAAGAAAATATCTTGCAGATTTAGAACTACTCACATACAAACGAGGAGAAACGAATCCGCACGCATTTTGCATAGACGAGATAGATCACAGAATAGTAGATTATCTCGTCCACTATAAGGGAGCCACCACACCAGAGTTGGCAGAATATCTAAAAACAAACAGATGGTTAGCTCTCAGCCGACTAAGGAGAATACAGCACGCATCTAAAAAACAACTCGGAAAATCCATAATAGAATATTACCCAGGTGAAAAATCAGGAAAGAAAAAAGCTTGGTGGATAAACGAAGAACTCATCGAAACATAAAACCACAACAACAATTAATTTCAGAACCGCTATTCCTATTTGGCGGGCCCGTAGCCCAGTCTGGATTAAGGCGTCGAATCAAATTGCTGATGCGCAAGCCTCCGGACACCTAAATAGGAGAGAGCCGGAGAACAGGGGTTCAAATCCCCTCGGGCCCGCCATAAGTGAATAGGTGCAGATATCGGTTTAGTGAACGGTGTTAAAGCACTATTTTGTGATTATGGCTCTTTTGCGGCTACTCTTTTGTAGATCGCTCTCCATATATGACCAAGTGTCTTGACAACCCTTTAGTCGAACGTTCCTTGCCCAATCTCAACAGCATCTCGGTCACTTGATTGAAGAATTTTTTGTTCCAACTGCGAGATTTTTGAATTTTTTGTGGAATCGGGAGTAAATCCAACATGTGGCAAAGGGCGTATATCTCGATAACCTTGACTCCTTCCTTCTCGAAGAGTTCTCGAGCCTCTTCCACGCTAAAAGCCGCGTATTTCTGTTCTTCATCGTAGAAATAACTCGATTTAGACCTAAGTAAAGCGAGAGAAGAATCCGGGTCTTCGCGAAACTTACTAATGGCGGCGCCGTATTTGTTTACTAGATAAATTGAAACCATTCCTCCCTTCTTGGTCACTCGTATAAGCTCTTTCACAGCCTCAATCTTTCCATCCCAGCAAAGGACAAAATCAAAACCTTCATCGGCAAAACGAAGACTGCAAACATCGCACTCACAAATCTCTACCTTATCTAAAACTCCTGCTCTAAGCAGTTTTTTCCTTGCTACGTTTAGCATTCCGGGGGAGATGTCACATAGAGTAACAGAGTACCCCATCTTCGCCAAAGGAAGTGTTATTCGACCAGTACCACCAGCGGCATCCAAAATCTTTGCATTTCTATCTTTGGGGAGATGTGTTTTCAGCAGCTCCCAATCCACATAATGTCCAACGGCGCCTCTAAATCTGTCATAGTATTCATCATATCTTTCAGCATGCTTGTCCCACTTCTTTTTTATGTTTTCAATTTCTCTAGACCTGTCTTTCAAAATTTTTCCTCAATACCCAACTACTGGTTTTCTTATAAAGTAACTATCAAGAGTATAGTATTTAAATTACAAAGTTCATAATCACATACTTGATGTTGAGAAGGTAAGTAATTATGAAGAATAAAAGTGACGGTCCTTGCTTCTGTCCTCTTGAAAGTTTCATGGGCGTTATTAGCAAGAAATGGGCGCTTCTTATTATCAACGCAGTTGGTACTTATGGACGGTTAAGGTTCAACAGAATTATGGAAGAGATGCATAGCATCAGCCCAAGAACTCTTTCAGATAGGCTTAAGGAGCTACAAGCAGAAGGCTTAATCGAAAGAGAATTTTTTGCTGAAATACCTCCACGAGTTGAATACTCGCTCTCAAAAGACGGCGTAGAACTTAGAGAATCAATTATACCTCTTCTAAATTGGATTGTAAGAAGAAACGTCGCAAACGGTCGCACCGTTGACTGTGAATGTAAGGCATGCAAGAGCATTTTCGGATCACAAGCTATTCGTCGTACAAAAATGCGTGCACACAAGACTTAGCAGTCTTGATGACTCAGTTGAAGTTTGAACTCCCATGTTTTGTCTGCTGAACAGCAAATCTGCGTTTCTCAACATGGGGAATTTAAAACAAGGATTTAAATCTACTCGGGCCCGCCATTATATGGGCTTTACGGGGAAAATGGGAAACCTTTGCTTGCAAATGTGACATACTTTGGAGCAAGAAGAAAGAGGTTGAAAGAGAGAAATTTGGCGTAGACTTATTTGTCATTGCCCAAAAACGTGGACTCATCTGTTTGGTCTTTCGTCTCTCAGAGGTTGGCGTTTCTTAGATGTTTGTTCCAGATAATTGCGGCAAAGTAACCAGCCATGGCGCCACTGAGAGTTCCCACAATGAGTATACCCACTTCCATTCCAAGATTTCTCGGAATCAAACCGGTCAACACAGCCGTAATGTAATAACTTAGAAGCCCAACTAACGCAGTGCTGAGAGTCATGGCAACCATCACTCTGCCAGTTATCACTTCATCATCAACAGCGGCGACCTTGAACAAGAAGAAAAACCCGTCTACAAGAAGACCGTATAAAAGAGCAAAGAGTAAAGTAAAGGGAGCAAAGGCTGTTCTCCATAAGGCTGTTAGAACGCCCCCAATTAGGGCAACATAAGTAGCGCCTACATCTCTTATGATAAGAGCTCCCAAAGCGAGTAAGATAGCCTGCACAATGATTAACATCTTATCGATAGGAGACGGTACAACAGTCTTACTAACAAATATTAAGCCGCCGAACAGAGCAGCAACGCCCAATCTTTTTGTCGTCTGCCTCAAATTCCCACCACCTTCTATAACAGAACATTTTTCATTTAAACACGTCCTACCGCTCAAGCACCGACTTAGTCTACACCAAACTGGAAATGCTATCGCTCTTGTCTCCCCTCTTGGATCTACATGCTAACAGTCTTTAAGGGGTGTCATGACACTTCCGGCGGTTCTCTGCGTCAAGGGAACCATAGACCTACATTCTTTTATCTGAACCTCTTTGTCCACGATGAATTTTCCTGTTTTCTTCGCCATGAGACAGATACTATTAAACGCTGCCTTTTTCACCTCTTCAAATAGGAACAACTTGACTGATGGTTCATCTTTTTCAGCAATATCCCAGACTCCAATAACTTCCCCATCCAATAGAATAGTTGATGTAGCATTTCCTGAACGATCAAAAACGTATTCATAATACTTGCATTTTAGATATCTCTCCCGATCTTTATACCCCATCAGATAAGGATCCAAACTGGGCAAAAGGTTTACAACATGTTTTTTAGGTGTTAGAGATTGTAAGAGCTTTGAATCTGAACTTAGCATGAAATAGCTGCCTTTCAGCTCTGAGATTCTTATTTGAGTTATCTGATCTTGCAGACGTTCAATTATTTCTTCAGCCTCCCTCTTAAGAAATCCTGTCCACCATGTAACATCGTTTTGGTTTACCGGCCCAAACGAAGCGATGTACTGTTTTACTAACACTTCTTTTGCCTTTGCCTCATGAATCGCGTTAAGATTTATATCTGGAAAATATTCTCTGAAAAGATAATAGGTATGAATGTTGCTTCTCCAGCCATGTCGCGGGTTTCCACGGATCAATAGCCCTTCGTCGCACATCAAATTAATGATTGCAGAAATGTTTAGTTCTGTTCTTAATGCCTTTTTGACTTCTTTTGTCGTCATTCCTTTGCCCTTAAGCATTTTCAGAACTGATTTCGAAGTTTCTTCGTATTGTTTCTGCGTAACCCCCAGGTATTGGCTATATTTTTCTGAGGCAATCTGCGCCATTTTCTTGGTTGCGGAATACGCGATTGGTATCATCTCCTTAGAGAGCGCAAACACTGTTTTACGCATACATCGAATTTTGCCGAGATTCCTTTTGACGTAGAGCTCTTCATCCAGCCGTGTTTTCGCAAAGGTATTGGTTCTGGCAAGAAGAGACAGATAGGGTGTCGCAGGATCAGTAGCATGCAGACCATTTATGTCCCTCACTATTTGAACGATATCGTCAATCTTTGAATCCGTCAAATGCTGTTTACGCAGAACCAGATGATTGATTGCGTTCAAGTCAAAGACTTTCAATTTCCCCACCGCACAATCTGGTTCAAGACCTCACAAAATATTGTCTCTCGGTGGAGCATAATAGATTTGTTGAACATGTAAATTTTTCTTTTGTTCAACAAAACAGCGGCTGCTCTAAGTTATTCTTGGCTCTGACTATTTTGGAGAGGTTTCCATACCTTTTAGGAGTTGGTCGATGTCTTTTCCTATGTTTTCGCCTGAATAGCCTCCTTCTAAGACGAAAAATGCTGGCTTGTTTAATGCTGCTATTCTCTTTCCAATTTCTCTGTAACCCTTTTCTGTGAGACTCAGAGAAGCCAAGTCTCCAACGTGCGTGTCGAATCCAGCGGAAACAGCAGTAACATCAAACTTGCTCATGTTCACCTTGCTTAAAGCCTCATCGAGAGTTTTCAAGTATGCTTCGTCTCCGCAGTCAGCCCACAATGGAAAGTTTAGGCAGTTCTTCTCAGAATTGGAACCAGTGCCAGGATAATGCGGATGCCTATGCAACGAAACATACGTTACTTTATCATCTCCGTAGAAGATTTCCTGCGTTCCGTTTCCATGATGACCATCAATGTCCAAAATTAGCGCTGGCTTGTTTAGGCGTTTCACCGCTATAGCAATGTTGTTAAGATAGCAGAACCCTCGTGTATATGCGCCTAACGCTGCACCACTTTTCCCAGCATGATGTCCAGGCGGCCTCATTAGTGAAAACCCATTCACCTCAGCTGCAAGAACAGCCCCTCCAGCCGCAAGCCGTGCATATTCATAGATATTTTCATATGACGGAGTATCAACATCCTCCGCAAAGCCCTTTCTAAGGTTCCAAACATAATCAGCATCATGAACTCTGAGTACGTCCTCCTCTGAGACTGGATTCGGCAATAAAAACTCATAGCCTTTTTCCTTCAGGATTTCGTAGGCTTTTGTAACTCTTTCAGGGTTTTCTATGTGCCATGATCCGTATCCCAGACACTTTCCAGAAAAGATTATTTTTGTTTTCATAGGTGCTTACGCTCAGACGAGGATAATCTGTTATTTTCAGATTAAAATATAACCTCAACTCTAAAAGGTTTGGAGCATCTACAAAGAGAGACGGAGAAAAAAAGGTCAATGGCTTCAGAGAACCCGTTCGCAGAGTTTCGCTTGGAGTGTCAAAATAGCTTAGGAGACGCCTTAAAGAAGCTTTTTCCAGAAATTGAGATTGCTCGTTTATCATTGGAGGAACCGCCGAGCCTGGATTTTGGACAGTTAGCAACTTCGTTATGTTTTGAGCTTGCTAAACACGTTGGCGATAAGCCTGTGGTTTTGGCTGAGCGTTTAATTGAAGCCATGGATGAGTCAAAGTTTTCCTTAATCGAACGTGTCGTGCCTGCTGGAGGAGGATATGTAAATTTCTATGCGGATTTTGCGAGGTTTTCAGCATTAATCATTGAATCAGCTAGGCAACTTGATACTGAATATGGTTTTGCTAGAACCAAAAAACCTCAAAAAATTATTGTTGAGCATACGAGTGTCAATCCGCTTCACCCAATACACATTGGACAAGCCAGAAACCCTATGCTAGGCGACGCTCTAGCTCGGATGCTAAAATCTCGAGGGCACACAGTTTTTCGCCACTACTACATTGACGATGTTGGTCGCCAGACAGCCGTAATAGCTTATGGATACAAGAAACTAGGCAAACCAAAACCCGAAGGCAAACCAGACCACTTCATTGGCAAAATCTACACCATAACAAGCTGCTTGGTTGAAATAAACCGTTTGAAAAGCGAACTTGACCGTGCAAAAGCTGTTTCGACAACAGAGGAAATTACAAAAATCAATAGGGAACTGGATGATTGGATGGCTGTGGCTGTTGAGCTAAAAGAACGCTTCCCAGAACTTTTCAATGAACTACTGGAAAAAATAGGCGCGGATGCAGACCCGGAAAACGAGATTAATACACTGAACAAAGCCTACGAAGCTGGGGACGAGAAGGCTAAAAAGCTGATAAGAGAAGTTAGCGATTTATGCCTACAAGGTTTTGGGGAGACGTTAGGCCGCGCAGAAGTTTCTTATGATTCGTGGGATTGGGAGAGCGATTTCGTGTGGAGCGCTAGAGTAGCGGAGACTTTGCAAACGTTGAAGACAACCCCGTACGTTTTTGTCCTGGGCGGTGTTTTAGAATTTGACGCTGAAAAGGTTGCTAAAGACTTTAATTTGAAGGGGAAACTGGGCTTGAGAGAAGATTATGAGGTTCCTACTTTGACTCTTGTGCGTGCTGACAGCACAACCCTCTACACTACGAGGGATATAGCGTACACATTGTGGAAATTTGAGAAAGCTGAAAAATGCATTAACGTAATAGGGATGGAGCAAACTCTGGCGCAAATGCAGTTGAAAATAGCTTTGCACGCTTTAGGCTTCAGCAAATACGCAGACAACCTAACACATTTCGCCTACAATCTTGTGACTCTTCCGGGTTACAAAATGTCCAGTCGCAGAGGGCATTACATAACCCTAGACGACGCAATGGATGAAGCAGTAAAACGCGCCTACGAAGAAGTTTCAAAGCACTCTCCACAATTACCTGAAGAAGAAAAAGGGAAAATTGCGAATTTTGTGGGCATTGGAGCAGTGCGCTATGCTCTTGTGGAAGTTGACCCTTCAAAACCAGTTGTGTTCACGTGGGACAGAGTGCTAAATTTTGAAAAAAACAGTGCACCTTACATCCAATACACCCACGCAAGGGCATGTAGCATTTTGCGAAAAGCCGCAAGAACGCCTAAAGAACCAAACTACGAACTGCTGAAAGAAAAAATTGAGCGCGAAATAATTTTAGACTTGGCGAGGTTCCCAGAAGTTTTCATTGAAGCAGCAGAGTTCCTTAAGCCCAATTTGATGGCTGATTTCGCCAATGCTTTAGCCGACAAGTTTAACACTTTCTACAATGCCCTGCCAGTCATCAAGGCTAAGCCACGGACACTGAGTGATGCGAGGCTTGCGTTGGTTGATGCCGTGAGGATTGTGCTAAAGAATACGCTTAATCTGATTGGTATAGTGGCTCCTGAAAGAATGTAGCTGCTTAAGGTGCACCTTTTATTATATCGACTGCCGTGCTTGTCCCTATACGGTTTGCGCCAGCCTCAATCATGGCTATCGCATCAACGTAGGTTCTTATGCCGCCCGCTGCTTTAACGCCCATGTTTTTGCCCACGGTTTTCCGCATCAGCTTAACATCCTCAGTGGTTGCTCCTTTGCCGAATAATCCAGTTGACGTTTTCACAAAGTCCACGTCAGCCTCTTTAGCAAGTTTGCAAGCAGTTACCTTCTCATCCCTTGTTAAGTAAGCAGTTTCAACGATGACTTTCACTATTACGTCTTTGGATAGGCGTTTGACATTCACAACAGCAGCTATGTCTTGCTTCACAGCATCATAATCGCATGACTTGAACGCGCTCAAATTGATAACCATGTCCAATTCTTCTGCGCCGTCCTCCACGGCTTTGACGGCTTCTAACGCCTTTGTTTCGGGCAATGAGATGCCGAGGGGGAAGCCTACTGTTGAGCAAACCCTAACATTTGAGTCTTTTAGGAGTTCTGCAGCGAATTTTACGTATATTGGATTGACTACTGCGCATCGAAAGCCATATTGGGCAGCTTCTCTGCACAGTTTTTCAATTTCGCTTTTAGTTGCGGCAACCTTCACGTTTGTGGAATCTAACATTTTGGCTAGTTCTTCTTTTGAAATCTTCAATTGTCTTCACCTGTTAGCTTTAGACTTGGCGTGGACGCATTTAGAAGTTTCTAGAACACAAGAAACTAACATTATCATGGAAAATGTTAGCGTCATTTGCTAACATTCTCAGCTTTCAGTGTGTCTGAAGAAATTTGAGAAAACAACAAAACTATAAAAAATGAATCAACATAGAACACGAAAGT
>Ga0315314_1001989_pt1 | contig 17301 bp, 16 predicted proteins | sample TDP9_MG_FD_203631 | JGI IMG/M metagenome (GOLD analysis project Ga0315314, IMG submission 203631) | Freshwater sediment microbial communities from Lake Towuti, South Sulawesi, Indonesia - TDP9 | ecosystem: Environmental > Aquatic > Freshwater > Lake > Sediment | place: Indonesia: South Sulawesi...
AGAATGTCAACCCCTACATAAATGTTGAGGAAAGCCTTCTCTGCCAACGCCGACTCTTGGTGGAGGTCACTCGCTCTTCTTCGGCTTTTCCGTCAAGCCTCGCTTTGTGCCCAGTGTCCCATCCCTAAAGTGGGGCCTTCTGAGGACTTGATCGTCCGTTTTCTCAGTCTCTCTTGCTTCGTCCGACATTCTGGCAGCTGCTCTCATCATCTCGTGGGCTGCAGCAACCATAGGCACGTAAGCAGAGGGCTCCGTAACCCTGAAGCAGGCTTCAGCCGTGACCTTAGCCACCTGCTGCGCCTGTTGGTATGCAGCTTGAGCCTTGACCTTTGCATAGGGGTTTGAGAACCCAGCGGCTTCAACGGCCCTTTCCGCGTCAACGATCAACCGGGGAAGCTCGATCTTCTCGCCAACCTTTATGGATTCGACGACTTTGTCTATGGCTTCGACGATGAGGTGAAGTGCTCCTGTTATGGCTAGAACCCTTATGACGTCAGAATTGTAGACTGCCATCTCTGTTGGGTCGAGGAACTCCCGTCTTGCGCCTATCATTGAATCGGCTTCAACGATGATGTATCCCAGTCCGGCGGCTTCTATCTCACTCACCGCCTTCTTGGAGAGGCTGTCAGAGACCACAATCGTAGGTATCCCGGCAGCCTTAAGCATCATTCGAGCTTCTGCCGGTCCAGGGGTCGTCTGGGCTGGACCGACGAAGACCACCATGTCGGGCTTCTGATCTATCATGAGTTGTGCGGCTTCTCTGCATTGGCTTGATCCGACTTTTGCTCCTGAGCCCACGACTCTCACGTCGATGTCGGCTCTATCAGCTCTCTCATCCAAAAGAAACTCTAGAAGGGGGAGTGTTCCCAGGCAGCCTGCCTTCAATACGCCTACTCTCACGATTTCCTTCAAACCCTCATCTCTCCCGTCCTAATCTCAATTCTTCAGCAAGTCTGCATTGAACTTCCCAGAGGCTTGGCTCAGGTTATCAGCCGACGTTCCGCACCATTTTCTCTGCGACTTCCTGTGCTCTTATGGCGTCTTCCACTGTTACTAGGGGCTGTTTCTTATGGAGAATGCACTCGATGAAATGGTTGTCCAGTTGGTAGTGGCCCCAAACCTTCGTGCCTGACACGGGTATATCCCACTCTTTCCGTTCAGGGTCAGAACCGAAGAGGATTATCTTGTTGTTCCAGACCACGTGCAGAACGTTTGTGTTGTCGCCGTAGACTTCTAGCCTGCTGGTGCTTGCTGACTCTTTGACTGTTGCGCCGTAATGCAGCGAGCCCACGATTCCCTTCGAGAGCTTTATGACGCCCATAGTGTTGTAGCCCGGAACATTGCCGTGTTCCTTGAGTTTGGCGTAGTTGCTCATCCATTCTACGCTTTCTACCTCGTCCTCAAACATCCATCTGAGCAGGTCAATTGACCAGACTGAAAGCGTGAAATCCGGATATCCACCGCTTACTTTGACGTCCCATGCCCAAGAACCAGAAGGCCACTGCTCAGCCAAAGCTGCTGCGGGAATGAATTCCCTGAAGTGAACAGCCACGGGGTTTCCGACAGCGCCGGATTGGACCATCTCCTTTGCCTTGATGTATGCTGGCGCAAATCTGAAGTTTAACACTGGCATCAACAGGACCCTGTTCTTCTCGGCTACCTTCCGCATCTGTCTAACTTGGGCTATCGTTGGAGCAAGGGGCATCTCGCATAGGACATGTTTTCCCTTTTCCATGGCTTTCACGGCTGAATCGAAATGAAATGGTGTAGGCACGGCCAAAACCACGGCGTCTACTCTTGGATCATCCAGGATCTGGTCGTAGTTCAGGGAAAAGGGTACATTGTGCTTCTCCGATAGAGGCTTCACTCTCGTTTCAGTTCGTGCCCCCAGAACGACGAGTTCTGAGCCCGGCATCTTCTTGAACGACGGAACATGCGCCTGTCCGCCTACGAACCCAACACCGACAATAGCTACTCCAACTTTTTTGGTCACGGTTTTCTGTCTCCAGATACCTTTAGAGTAGTTCCAGACTGTTTAAAAGCTTAACCGCCCTTCCCTCTTCAAGGCGGGAAAGCCATAAATCCCTACACGTGATGGCATTACTGTCGCTTCTGGTGCGCGCCAAGGTGAAGTTCGTTGGAACTTGTTGACACTCATGCCCATCTAGAGGATTTGGAGAACCTCGATGAGGCTCTTGGAAGGGCTGAAGAGGTCGGCGTAGTTGCGGTCATCACAATGGGTTCAGATCACGAGACTAACCTTTGGGCTCTAAGGGAGAGCATGAGACGCCGAAGAGGGAAACTGAGAGTTTACCCAGCCTTGGGGCTTCATCCATGGGGCTTAGACCCCTCGAAGATTGACGTAACCGTCCAGCTTGTCCAGCAGAACATTGAAGAGGCGGTGGCGCTTGGCGAGATAGGGTTAGACTACTGGTACAAGGAAGCAAGAAAGAGCCCCGAGAAGAAGGAGCAGCAGAGGGAACTGTTCCGAAGGCTGCTTGAGATGGCGAGAAAGAACGGGAAACCAGTTTCGATCCACAGCAGGGGTGCTTGGGCAGACTGCGTAAGCATAGCCATGGAAACTGGCGTCGAAAAGGCGGTTTTCCACTGGTTCAGCGGACCCTTAAAAGTGCTAGAGGAGCTTCTGGACCAGGGATACTATGTTTCTGCCACGCCAGCCGCAGCCTACAGCAAGGAACACAGAGACGCCATTAAGAGAACCCCTCTAGACAGACTTGTTCTGGAGACTGACTCAACAGTCCCATACCGAGGAGAACCGTCAGAACCCGCTCACGTTCTCAAAACCCTTTGTGCAGTCGCGGAGCTGAAAGACGAGAAACAGGAAAAAGTGGCAGAGAAGACAACGGAGAACGCTAGGTCATTATTCAGAATCTAGTAAGCTTTGAGAAGCGGTCTTTTCGGTCTAATCCCGGACAACCTTAGCATCTGGGTAGAACGTGGAGTGGAGGAAAAAACGATACGCTCCTTCATTTGCCCCATCAGATCCTTTCGGCATCTACGTGCCAAACTTTTTGAGCAGCCCTTGCATCAATAGGCTTACTGGTTGTGGTCTCATGTCGATGAGAAACCGGGTAGTTGTTGATGAACGTGAGAAGGCCTCAGGAGTACCCGATCTGCTCAGAGAACTCGGCTTGATGGTTGACTATCGGATGCTTGAGACTGGCGACTACATTGTTCCTGGATACGCTGTGGAACGCAAGCAGACACGGGACTTCTTGAGGTCTCTTTATTCGCGGCGGATCTTCGACCAAGCTCACCGTTTGAGTGAAACCTACGAAAACCCGGTGCTGGTTGTTGAGGGAGACATGACGCCGTCAATGGCTCGAGAGATGAAGCCTCGAGCGTATTGGGGAGCTTTGGCGGCTCTAGCCTTCGACTATGGGTTAAGAGTCTTCTTCACCGCCGATCCTGCTCAGACAGCCAATCTTGTCTACACGTTGACGAGAAGGCGACCTCTGAGTTTGAAGGGACCAATCGTCAGAAGGAAGCAAAAAACCGACGACATTGAAAAGATGCAGCTGCAGATAGTCTCAACTCTTCCAGGGATAGGCTTGAAACTGGCGGACAGAATGCTTAGCGAACTGGAGACCGTTCGGAGAATCTTCGGGGCTTCGATGGCTGAGCTATCTGCGGTTAGGGGTGTTGGCAAGACCAAGGCCTACAAGACTGCCAGAATCCTGGATGCGCCCTATCGTCCTACGCTCAAACGTCCACAACAGCTCAGACTTGATGGCTGATCCAAAAGGTTTAAATGCGGATGAATCTGAGATTCTCAAAAGCCTCACCTGCCTGGGGCTTGTAAGTACCGTGTCCTCGTGTGCTGCTGAGACTATAGTTGCAGCCGAGAGAAGCTGAGGGAAAATGCGAGCCAAGTGGAAAAAGAAACGTATGCGCCGTGAGAAAAAGAAGAGAGAAAAAAGGCGTGCAAGATACAAATAGGGAACGTTGACTATGAGCTAACTTCCTTTTTCTCATAGCCAACCTAAAAACCGTGTTTGCAGAATGGAAAAGGAATATAAGGGGTCATCTTTCAGTGTGTATTGGAAGTGAGAGGAATGTACTGCCAATCTACAGCTGTTGTTCGCTGATGGGACTCAATGGCATTAGGCATTCCTTGAGCTATGGTTTCTGTGAGGTGCTGTTTTGACAGACCCATTCAGACTTGAGGCCGAATACTATGACAGAATCTGGGGACTAGGTGACAGGTACAAGGCGGAAGCCGAGTTTCTGGACAAGATTCTGAAGAGACACAAAGCTCATCGAATACTAGATCTGGGTTGTGGAACAGGAGGACATTGTCTTGAGTTGGCAAAACTAGGTTACGATGTTGTTGGGCTCGATGCGAGTGAGACAATGTTGGAGGGGGCAAGGAAGAAGCTATCTGAAGCTGGCACGCAATCGTGTTTTGTATTGGGCGATATGACTGAAGTTCGCTCTGTACTTAGGAATGCAAAGATACCTCCATCTTTCGATGCTGTCATCTCTATGGGCTATTCCTTTGCCCATCTAAGCGATGACCAGTCATTAATACAGGCTTTAGAAGAAACCCGAAGTGTCTTGAAACAAGAAGGAATGTTCATTTTCTGTGTTCGGAACGCCAAACAACTTCGAGATGACCTCATCAGACAGCTAAGGCTAGACACGATTCTGAACGAACCAGAGCTTCAGCTAGCCCTTCTATGCTACAATTTCAGGGATCAAGCCAATCCAGATATCCTAGTCTGGAATACTCTCTGGCTTATTAATGAACGTGGAAATACCAACTTCCAGGTTAGGACACATCCTCTTCGATGGTTCCGATATGACGAGTTGAAGACAATACTTGAGAGCTATGGATACGCCATCATCCACACGTATGGTGATACATTAGGACAAGAAGAATTTGACATCAATAGACATGACACAATATTCATGACAACCCAAAAGAGATGAGCCTGCCTAGATTCAGTAAGATAGAGGTAGGATTGACTCTGATCTGGATCAACTCCGACTGACGAAAAAAGGACGGGCAAAATGCAAATAGGGAACCGTCCTACAGCCAGATCAAACTCAAGAAGTCCGATGATTTGGTTTGCCAGCTGTCATGGCGCACGAAAGCCCATACTGCACTTCAAGCACGCTGAGGCTTATGAGCAGAAAGGAAAGTTTCTGAAATTCAGCCTGAATGAGCGCAACTGTTTCTGGAAGAAGGTTAAGCGTCTTGAGCTAATGGTCACTGAGCTTATTCAGACAGCAGCCATAGACGGATCCTGAACACGGGGATTCTAGCCTTTTAGCCGGCGGATGTGCTCAAGAGATCTCTACAGAAAGCTGTACCATCGCAGATCGTCGTGCTCAGTTGGGGAACGCCTTCTCGGCATGTTGCGAATCCTAGCTTATGCTTTAGGGCTGCAGACCTCAGCTTTCCGAGAATCTCGAGTCGTAAATCTCTTTTCAGGTACTTGTAGCCTGAGATCCACTCGCCGTCCGCGTAGACCTTGCCGAGTCGCTCAAAAAGCTCCGGGTCAGTGGCTCTGAGTGACGACAGAACTCCTCTCACAATCTTCATTGTTGAGGCGGTTATCTGTTTCACCCCGATTTCAGCTGCTCTGGAGACGATTGCTTCAAGATCCCTCTCATCAGAGTTTACGGTTGGAATTATGGGGTCAATCCTCACTACTGTCGGTATGCTATTGTCACCGATCTCCTTCAAGGCTGAAAATCTTTGGTCTGGGGGAGGAGCGTAGGGTTCGATCAAGTTCGCTGTCTCTTCCCGCAGCGTCGTTATCGTCATCGAGACCACTGTTCGGGTCTTCTTGAAAATGTCTATGTCTCTGACGACAAGATCGGATTTTGTAGCGATCAGAAGAGGGAACCCATGCTTAGCCAGCACTTCTAGGCATCTCCGCGTTATCTCGTATTCCTTCTCCAAGGGTTGGTAGGGGTCGGTGGTGTCGCTGAGCATGACTGGCAGCCGAGTCTTGGTGCCTTCAGCCATCTTGGCAATGTCCTCCTTCAGCCTCAAACGCGGAACCGTTGGACCCCTGAAACTTGGGAATTTGATGGCATAGCAGTAGATGCATTGATGGGCGCATCTGCCCAAGTAAGGGTTTATGTTGTATTTTGGAAGACATGTACAGAAGCTTGACTTGGCAATATTGAAAGATGGGAGCCTCATGTCCCGGATTCCAAAGAAGAGACGCCATCCGCACTTATAAGCGAATATACTTGCATCAGCTATTGCCCCGCCAGCTCCTATTCAGGTTTGCCAGTCCGTGACCTCTCAGGACCCAGTCAGTGAATGCAGGCACAGACGGCATCCGGCCTGTAATGCGACAATTGACTTTTTCATTTGTGCGACAAAGGAGCAGAGGTTGCCTTTATTGCGTCTATCTGCGTGCCTTGCTGAAGTCGGTCCCATTGCTGATTTGAGTACTCAAAGCCCCTTTTTTAATGGGTACTCAAAAGAGAAGAGAAAGACAATGCTTAAGGCAGCAAAAATAATTTAAGATTAGCCGAGGATAATTCCATTCTAGCTGCGGAAAATGGGGACAAGAACGGAATGAACGTGGAAGAATACAGGAATCCAGGCAAGGATTTCAGGCCTTCTCCCTTCTGGTCTTGGAATGACGCTTTGGAGGCCGAGGAGTTGCGTTGGCAAGTGCGAGAGTTCGCGGATAAAGGGTTCGGCGGCTACTTCATGCACTCAAGGGTCGGGCTTGCCACACCATACCTATCCTCGAAATGGATGAAGTGCATTGGAGCCTGTCTAGAAGAAGGGCGGAAAGTAGGGCTTGAATCCTGGCTCTACGACGAAGATAAGTGGCCAAGCGGCTTCGCTGGAGGCTTCGTTCCAGCCAAAAGCGACAGGTATAGAACCCGATCTGTCATCTTGAGTGAGATCAAGCCGAAAGAGGTCGCTAGAGTTCTACGTGACCCCTCCGTCCTAGGGGTCTTCGAAGTCAGGTTCATGTTGCCTACGAGGTTGAAAGGATTTAGACGCATACGGAAACCTAAGGACCTCAAAGGCGACGGCCAAATCCTGCTCTTCAGAATGGAAGCAGGTAGCCCGAGCAACTGGTACAATGGCGAGAGCTACGTAGACCTCCTCAACCCTAAGGTGACCGAAGAGTTTCTCAGGGTAACCCTCGACGCTTATGCAAAGGAGTTCAGCAAAGGTTTCGGAGAGTTCATGCCCGGGATATTTACTGACGAGCCCAACCTTGTTGGGGGAAACCGAATCCCTTGGACAGGAGAGATGGCTGAGTATTTCCGTAAAGTCAACGGCTATGACATCCTGAGCAGATTGTGTCTCCTATACTTTGAAGGTGAAGGCTTCCGCAAAGTCAGATACGACTTCTGGCGGACAGCTACACAGCTATTCATCGAGGCTTTCACAAAGCCTTACGGTGAAAGATGTGCAGCCTGCGGCCTAAAGATGACCGGGCACTATCTATGGGAAGACAATCTTGACAGCCAGACCAGGCATGTGGGCGCTGCAATGCCGCATTACGAGTATATGCAGGTTCCGGGCGTCGACCATCTGGGAAGAAACATCGACGATCCCCTAACACTCAAGCAATGCTCAAGCGTGGCCCACGAGTTCGGCCGTTCACGCATCCTGTCTGAGCTGTTTGGCTGCAGTGGGCACAGCATGACCTTTGAGGATCAGAAATGGATTGCCGACTTCCACCTCGCCCTTGGGATAACCTTCTTCTGTCCACATCTTACGCTTTACACTATGAAGGCCGATGCGAAAAGGGACTTCCCGCCAACCTTCAGCTATCATCAGCCCTACTGGGAACACCTCAAGCTCATCAACGACTATTTTGCCAGAGCGAGCTACTTCTGTTCGCAGGGAAAGTTCCGCGCCGACATACTGGTCCTCCACCCAATAGCCAGCGCCTGGGCCACCTTCACGCCCGTACTTAGCGGTCGTGACACTCGGCCTTGGAAGTACAACGATGCGCTCGTGAAGTTGCAGGATGACCTTCTCTCTCTGCATCTAGACTTTGACTTCGGCGATGAGACCATTCTCGCCCGCCACGGACATGTTGAAGGAAAAGAGCTAGTCGTGAAAGAGGGCCGCTACAGGATTGTGACTGTGCCCCCTTCGCTTACGTGGGCTTCAAAGACCGTCAACCTTCTGAAACGGTTCATCAACAGAAGCGGAAAAGTGATCTTTGTAGGTGAAACTCCGAGCTTCATCGATGGAAAACATGCTGAGGCAAAGTGGCTGCGGATCTTCGAGAATGCCAATGCCATCAAGGTAGCTGCTGACCGGGAATCCATTGCTAAGGTGCTGGACGCTGTTCTTCCCAGGCTAGTCAGCGTCACCGAAGGAGATGGCGTGGAGATTGATGACATCCTAGTTCACCAGCGGGTTGATGGCGGTCAACATCTCTACTTCCTCGCAAACAAGAGCCGAACTAGGGGATACGATGCTACAATAAGTTTCCTAGAGAAGGGCGAAGTGACCGAATGGAACCTGCTCGACGGATCAGTCACACCAGTCGCAGCAGTTACCCAGCAGGGAAGAACCGTTGTCAGAACCGTGTTCCATCCAGCTGAAAGCCGCGCATTTGTGATAGACACTTCGAAGCCTCCAGCGCCAGAGACCCCTCTGTCCAAGATGGAGTATGAGGAACATGTCGTAACCCTGCCGGATGAATGGACCTTCAAACGTCTCCATCCTAACTCCATGGTTCTGGACACCTGTACCTACTCGCTCAGACGGGGAAAGTGGAGCGAGAAGACTCCGATATGGAAGGCTCGCCGCGAAGCGTGGCGATACGCAGGCTTGGAAAAGTGCTCGGGAATCCAGCCATGGGTCCTGAAAAAGAAAAAGGTCAAACCAAAGTCCTTCAGACTTCGGATTCACACCACGTTCAAGTCAGAGGTAGGCGGCAGACGGGTCTTCTTGGTTGTTGAGAAGGCTCCGCTTTGGGTATTGACTGTCAACGGCAGACGAGTCTCCACCAGAGTTGCGGAGTGGCATTGGGACAAGCAGTTCGGGAAGATAGACGTGTCCGATCATGTTAAGGTCGGCGAAAACGAACTTGAGCTTTCATGCACATACGGGATAGACGTTCCGGTAGAGGATTTATATCTGGTCGGCGACTTCGGCGTCAAGAAGGCCTCGGAAACCGAGTACACGCTCATGGACGAACCTGAAGCCTTAAAGAACGGAGACTGGACACAGCAGGGATACCCATTCTACGCAGGGACAATGCAGTATAAGGCATCTTTCAGCCTGCAGAAGGAAAGGGAACCCGGGGAACGGGTCTTGATACGTCTGCCAGAGGCTAAGGGAACTCTCTTCTTGGTCAAGGTCAACGGTAGGGGACCGGTCCCGGTTTGCTGGCAGCCTCTGGAAGCTGATGTAACAGACCTTGTTCAGATAGGAGAGAACGAGCTAATCATAGAGGTCGTCAGCTCGCTAAGAAACACCTTTGGACCGCTCCATCATAAGTCAGGCGATCCATATTGGGTGGGGCCCTTCACCTTCACAGACGAAGCCAATTGGGTTGATGCCTATCAGCTCGTCCCCTTCGGGCTGATCAAGGGCGCTGAGGTCGTGACCCGAAAAGAAAAAACCAAAGAACAAGAGCCGCCTTCAAACCAGTAGCCACCTCGTCTACCATGGGGTTTTCTTCAACCGCAGCAGATATGCTATGGCGTTGACTAGAAGGTGTACTGGACCGGTCAGGATTATCATTATTAGCGCCGCTGTAGGAGACGGCGGGCTGACCAATAGCCCGAAAAGCAGCGCGACTAAGACAAAGTCAAGCTGATCTGATAAGGGCAAGGATTCGCCTGGCTTAAGGTTCAACCGCCTCTTGATAAATGAACCGATCAGGTCTCCTATCAGTGCACCTAGCGAAAGAGCGAATCCGAGGGTGAGGCTTCCTTGTGGTAGTCCTACGTTTGGCGCAAGAGCTTCCTGAACCCATCCGACGAAAGTTCCGATTATGATGCCGGATGCAAAGCCGCGGATAGTCTTGTGTGAGCCGAAGATGGGTCTTCCATCCCAGAATTTCTTTCCCCTGTCAATTGGATGTCCTCCGCCGAAGACTACGGGGGCACCGTTGGCGCAGTAGGCGGGGAAAATGTAGTATAGCGCGTTGAAGATTTCAAGGGCGACCTCGTTGATGGTGCTCATGTTCAGCTTCAGCTATTTCATCTTCCGATACTGTATTAAAAGATGATGCGCGTATACGCTTGGAACTCTGAGCCTCACGCTATACCCATAGACTTAAGTTCAGAATCAGAAACTCAGTTCCTTAAGGTTGGGAGCCTTGCCAGTTGCAATAGTAGAGATGTGGTCCGGAAGAACCGATGAGCAGAAGGAGAAACTCATAAAAGCCATAACAAAAGCCTTCGAAGAAGTGGGCATAAAACGTGAGCATCTAAGCATCATAATTCACGATGTGCCCAAAAGCAATTGGGGGATCAGCGGAGAACAAGCATCCAAAATGGGACACTAGGGTCTTCTACTCGTACCAAGCTTTCCTGAGAGCCTTGGACTCGACCTGTGTTACGCCCTTCAGTTCCTGAACCAGCATCATCGTCTTGTTTAGGGGTGGTTCTGGAAGTTTGCAGCCATAGTTGTCGTATCCGACGTAGACCACTTCTGGCTTGACCTCCTTCAGCCAGTTGATGAACTCGGGATCAAAGTCGAGAATTGGCTCCACAACTACTGCCTTATGCTTCCATTCCAGACTCTTCATCTCTTCAAATCTATCCTTAGGAGCCGGCGCCTTTGAAAGATCATAGCTCCTATTAGTCTCAATCGTTGCTCCCAGCATCATGTTCTCCGTGAATTTGCCCTGAAACTCATGATATCTCCGCGGGTTCTTGGTCAGAAAGAGGAAACTGCAGTCCGGCCTGAACACCAGCACCTTCAGAACCCGTTCGATCCATTCGCTCGGCACCCATTCTCCCCACATATCGCCCATGTCAGAGACGAATATGGACTCGAACTTGGGAAGCCTCTGTTTCAGCCTCCACTCCGCCAACGCAGGCTTGAACCCGTAGGTCTTATAGGGTTCAACACCCATAGATGCAAGTCTTCTAGCGTAACCTCTAGCCCAGCAATAGGAACAACTGTGTAGGCATCCCGTTATCGGGTTCCATGTGCCCATGATCCTGCAAGTCTCCGCGTCTGGCTCTGTTTGTCCTGGTTGGCTATTGATGCCGCAGCTGAGAGATAAAGTTACAGGTTATGGTCGTGTATCCCGTCTTCCTTGATGGCAAGGTAAAGGACAAGTCTTGTCTCCTTTCCTTCGCTCTTCTCGACAGACGCCCGTACTATGTTCCTTCGGCCCATTCGCGCTAGACTTATCACCGCGTCAGACCAGAACTTGAGGACCCTCGTAGCTACAGGAGCGACATCTGTCTCGCCAACCACGCTCCTCACCTGGCTGAGGAGTAAGACTGACACGTCCAGAGCCTTGGATACCTGGGCTAGGGCTGCAACTTGGCGGTTCAACTCGCGGTTCAGGTTGAAAGTCTCTTTCTTGCCATCAAGCTCTAAGCGGTAGAGAGATGTGACAGTATCCAGAACGATCAAGCCGAACCTGCCGCCGATGTACCTTTCGAGACTATCCACAGTCTCGGCTTGCTCCTTCAAAGTTGATGGCCTGGTAAGTATGATGGAGTCGGAGACCTCTTCGAAGTCTTTTGGTGTGATCTGGTACAGCCTCTCAGGTGAGAAGGTGCCGTCGGAATCCACGTACAGCGTCTTATAGCCCACACGAGCAGAGTTCACAGCGCACTGCATGGCTAAGGTGGTCTTTCCTGTCTCAGCCTCGCCATAGAGGAGAGCCATTCCGCCCAGCTTGAGACCACCTTCAAGGGCTCTGTCAAGGGAGACGCATCCTGTCGGTATCCAGCGGGTCAATACCTTCACATCGCCAAAGGAGCGAATGTAACGCTTAAATTTTAATCTTGCCTCTGTAGCTAGTGCTAAGTGGAGTCTCATGAAATCAAAGATCGCGGTAAGCACCGTCTCCGGAAAGGCTTACTATAGGCTCGTAAACGAGCTCAAACAGAGAACGTTGCCTTTCATAAGCCTGATCCCGGGCGAACCCATCCCGCCATCAATAAAAGTGGTCATAACAACCGATAAGGAGAAAAAATCAGTAGGTCACCCGACTGTTCTGGTCTACGATGCTGAGGCTGAGCCATCTGGAACGATAGACGAGGCGGTGCGCATAATCCAAAGCAAAGAAGCTTACGGCGAGTTGACGATTGGTGTGGATCCTGGGAAGACTTTCGGCATCGCGGTTCTCGGCGACGGCAGTATCCTCAAGAAAGATGAAGGGCTTACGCTCGAAATGGCAATCGACACAATTCTGACGGCGCTGAAGCGGAATCCAGCCAAGGATCAGAGAATCAAGATCGGGAAAGGAGTCCCCGAGCTGGCTGAAGAGATAAGGGGGCGGTTAAACCGCGTCCTGCCACAGAATGTGAGCATAGAGACGGTCACCGAAGCTGGCACAAGTACTCTTAGAGGAAAAGGCTTCAGAAAGAAGATGAGCGATGCGGATTCAGCCTTGAACATAGCCAGAAAGAACCGCGCCACGCAGCCCAGAGGGTAGGTCTCATGGTATTGACACTTGAGAAAGAGAAGACACTGCTCGTTGACGGTCCGGCACGGGTTCACATACTTTCCGGGAAAACATCGGTTCTAGGGGCTCTAGTGGAGGCTGGAAAGGAAATCGTGGTTCGAAAGGGAAAGCGCATGCCCTTCGAAGCCCTGCAAGGCTCCAAGATCGAACTGGTCTTAGGTGATTCTGCCTCGTATGCGGAGGTTGAGGGGAGCTCGATCCCGCCTTCTTGGAGAGAGGCTGCCAGCGAGATTCTGGCTCAAAAGGGGAGCAAAACCATTCTCGTGATGGGCGGAGTAGACTCCGGGAAGACAAGTTTTTCCACTTACCTTGCCAACTTGGCTTTGAACTCCAGATACAAGGTTGCCCTCATCGACGGCGACCCAGGCCAGTCTGAGATAGGGCCTCCGGGAGCCATTAGCCTCGGCTTGGTCAAGAATCCGAGTGTTGATCTCTTCAGACTAGATGCCGAAGGCTTGGTATTCATAGGCGTTACAAGCCCAAGCAGGAAGACCAGGGAGATACTTGATGCGCTAAGAGGCGTGAAAAAAGAGGCATTGCAGAAAGGCGAAAACTTCTTGATCATCAACACTGACGGCTGGGTTGAAGGAGAGGGTGCTCTCAGCTACAAGATCCGTTTGGTGGAGGCAGCGGCTCCAGACATTGTTGTCGCAATCCAGAGTGGAGATGAGCTCGCTCCGATACTAAGTGAACTGGCGAACATCAGAGTCTTCGTTGTAGAGTCACCCAGAGACATCAAGAGACGAGACCGCGAAACCAGGAAGCTCCTCCGCGAATCTGCGTACAAGAAATATCTGAGGCAGGCTAAGCTTCGATCCTTCCCGCTGAGTTGGGTTCAGATAGATGGAGACTTGAGACTGGACACCGAGAATGAATCTAGCCTAAGAACCAGAATCGAACAGACGATTGGAGGAAGGGTCCTGTATTGCGAGGAAACACCGGACTGCATCCTTTTGCTGTTGGGGGGAGAAAACAGCCTCAACCAAGAAGAAATAGCGAGACTCGAGTCCGAATTTGGCAAACGGGTTACTGGACTTCACCTGGGAGAAGAGGAAGGTTTACTCGTGGCTCTGGAGGATGCACAGAGGAAAGTCTTGGGAATCGGGACGATACGCGACATTGACTATGAAAGGAGAACCATGAAAGTCTACACTCCGGTGGAGCAGGCGGTCTCCAGGATTCATGTGGGCTGCATCAAACTGGATTCGGAAGGAAACGAGATCGGCTGGATCCTTGAGAACTTCTAAGCCTCAGCCGATGGACACAACTTCCCAACGGGACACTCTGCGTGATAGGGCTTTGTGGCCTTACAGTACCTTCGCCCCAACGCTATGAGCAACATGTGAACATCAAAGTATTCCCCGGGTTGATACAGAGCTTGGAGACCTCTCCGAGTCTCCTCGTGATCGGCCTGTGACAGAACCAAGCCGAGCCTTTTTGAGACTCTGTCAACGTGAGTGTCTACTGGCAATGTTGGCTTCTTGGCAGAAGAGAGGAGGACGACGTCGGCCGTCTTGGGACCGACGCCGGGCAAGCTCAGCAGCTTTTCCCTCGCTTCGTCTAGAGGTGCAGAATATACGAAGTCGAGAGAACCGCCAAACCTCTCAATGATCAAGCTGGAAACATGCTTGATGACTTTGGACTTGTTCCGGTAGAGGCCGGCCACTCTCAAGGCTTCCTCAATCTCTGCCACATCAGCCTCTGCTAACGCTTTGGGAGTTACAGGCAGTCTCTGGGACAGGTTTCCATAGGCCATTGTCGTGTTTGCCTCGGCTGTTGATTGGCTGATGATGGTTCTAACCAGAACCTTGAAAGGGTCCCTCACAATGTCTGAGGGCTGCGGAACTGAAAAGTGGGCTCGCAGTATCCTAAGAATCTCCTGGGCTCTGTGGGCCTCTTCATCCTTCACGGCAAGAGTCTCCCATGCCATTGGTGGTCATCGTCCCATATATTCTCGAACCCCTTTGCGCACAAGCTCATGATTCTCACGCTCCGCCTCTCTGTCTTACCTGTTTGAGCAATAGCTGTCTTTTTCTAGTGAACCTGTCATACTAGTTACCGTTGACCTTGAGGAGTAGGATCTATGAGTCTCAGAGTTGCTGAAGGAATCGTGAAGGTTCTAGAGAAACTGGACACCGAGCTCGTATTCGGTCTACCAGGCTCCCAAACATGCCCTTTCTACGATGCTTTGTACTCCTCTCTGATAAGGCATGTTCTCGTTAGGCACGAGCAGATGGCGGCCTACATGGCTGACGCATACGCCAAGTTCACGGGAAAGCCTGGATTCTGCGACGGAACAGCTGGACCCGGCGCCACGAACCTGTTGACAGGTATTGCCACGGCGTGGACGGACAGCACTCCGCTCATAGTCTTCACAGGTCAGCAGCCTCTCTCGCATCTTGGGAAGGGAGCTTTCCAGGAGCTTGATCATGTAGCCATCTTCAGCCCGGTGACAAAGTGGTCCACACGCCTCTTGAAGCCCGAGAGAACTCTGGAAACAGTCAGGGAAGCCTACAAGATGGCAACTTGGGGAAGACCGGGTCCTGTACATTTAGACCTGCCCCTTGACGTCCAAACCCAACAATTGAGCCAAGAAGACCTCAGACGGCTCAAGGAAATGCCACTAGTCCAACCTCCGCCTAGGCCGTTAGGCGAGCCTAGCGCCATAAGAGAAGCCGCGAAGCTGTTGGCGGAGTCTTCTAGACCGCTAATAGTGGCTGGAGGCGGCGTTCACTATTCAGGAAGGGCTTGGAAGCCCCTTCGATCTTTGGCTGAATATCTAGAGATTCCTGTGGCCACAACCTTCAATGGCAGAGGCTCCTTCCCCGAAGACCACCCTCTGTCAGCCGGCAGAATGGGGATCCACGCTGCGAGCTACAATGACAAGGTTCTAGCCCGAGCCGACGTTGTTCTGGCTGTTGGTTGCCGCTTCGCTTCCCTCAGCACGAGGCAGTGGAGCAATCTCAACCCAAACGCTGCTCTGATCCATGTGGATATAGACTCAAAGGTCATTGGAAGGAATTACCTAGCCAGGATCGGCATTGTCGGTGACGCGGGCAAAGTCCTGGAGGCGTTGCTTGAAGAAGCCAAATCCTTGCAGAACACGAGGGGAAGGTCAAAAGAATGGCTCGCTCTCCTGCAAGAAGCTAGGGAATCTTGGAGGAGATCAGACTGGTTTTCAGAAGCCATCTTTGAAAAGGCACCTCTGAAGCCCCAGAGAGTCTGCTCCGAGATTCGGAGGTTCTTTGGCCGAGAGACTGTTTTCACGCTGGATGCGGGTAACAACAAGCTCTGGGCATCGACCTTCCTTGACATTTTCGAACCGTGCACATGGATTCAGTCTGGAAGCTTCGGACCCATGGGCTACGCCTTGCCAGCGGCCATAGCCTGCAAGCTCACGAGCCCTGAAAGGTTGGTGGTTGCACTGTGCGGCGATGGGGGCTTTTACATGAGTCTCCACGAACTCGCAACAGCTGTTCAGGAAGACGCTCCAGTACTTGTCTGCATCTTCAATGACATGGCACTGGGGACAATAAAGCATCACCAAGAGAAGCTTTACGGGGAAAGGTTCATATCCGTTGACCTCTTAAACCCCGATTTCGCAGCCATCGCGGAAGCCTTTGGATGCTCCGGGTTTGATGCGGAAAGGCCGGATCAGCTTAGGTCCAGTCTCGAGGAGGGGCAGAAAGCTGTCAAAGATGGTCGACCAGCAGTAATTAACATTCGCATCGATGGCAAAGAGCATTTACCACCATAAGCCGAGGTTTAAACGTTCAAATATCAAGAGCCTACTATGTATAACCCATCACTTCCTTCAGAAGGCCATGAAAATTGCAGCCGAACCAGACTATGGATAAGGTCCACGGTTTCCAGCTGCCCAGAAAGACTCTTTTTGGCGTGAAGGCTGCTGGAACCGTTGGTTTGGAAGCAAAAGCCTTAGGCGGAAAAGAGGCTCTGCTTGTGACCGACCAAAACCTTGAGAGGATGGGAGTATCAGAGAGAATCGATGAAGCACTAGTGAAGGAAGGCCTCAATGTGGATCTTTTCAGCAATGTGGAACCGGAGCCAGTGTTGGATGTAGCCGAGACGATTGCTGAGGTTGTCAGGAGAAAGAGGTACAACATGGTTGTTGGGATTGGCGGCGGAAGCGTTCTAGACATGGCTAAAGTCGCCGCCATGGCCGCAGCAAATCCTAGCCCAGTGAGGAGCTATGTCGGCGTGGACCTTGTGAAGAAACCTGGCATCCCAAGCATCCTCCTTCCAACCACAGCGGGCACAGGCTCAGAGGTTACCAACGTGGCAGTTGTGACGATTGCTGAGGACGAGTTGAAGACAGCCATAGTCAGCCCTTACATGTTTGGACACGTAGCCATAGTGGACCCAAGCCTCACCTACAGTCTGCCGCCGCGTCTCACGGCTTCAACAGGCTTGGACGCGCTGAGCCACGCCTTGGAAGCGATCATGTCCATCAACTCCAACCCTATCACTGACGCTTTGGCGCTACAGGCCGTTAGGCTTGTCTTCACACATCTGCCCAAGGCATACAGAAGCGGTGAGCCTGAAAGCCGATATGGGATGAGCCTCGGCTCCTTACTGGCAGGCATGGCCTTTGGGAACGCCGGCGTATGTTTGGGTCACGCTGCAGCCTATACCTTTGCTGTGAGCTACA
>Ga0315314_1001990_pt1 | contig 17292 bp, 22 predicted proteins | sample TDP9_MG_FD_203631 | JGI IMG/M metagenome (GOLD analysis project Ga0315314, IMG submission 203631) | Freshwater sediment microbial communities from Lake Towuti, South Sulawesi, Indonesia - TDP9 | ecosystem: Environmental > Aquatic > Freshwater > Lake > Sediment | place: Indonesia: South Sulawesi...
CCACTCCTCATCTTCTTGATTCCGGCTTCGAAGAGCTCTATCTCCTCGTCCTTGGTCAGCTTCCTCCTCCTTGGCAACCCTGTCCTCCAGTAGCATGCCATGGTAAAGATAGCAGTTCCGAGAAAGGACTCGGATAACTTTTTATGCGAACACCTCCAGGCCCGCCAATCACATCCTCGCTGTTTCCTTAGATTCCACTCAACAGTCTAAACGCTCTTTCTTCATTTCGTTGCCTTTCGTATGTCCAAAGCTCTTACGTCTAGGTTCTTGGCATGCTCTATGATGTACTTGTCGCTGGTGAGCAGTGGTAAATTGTGGCGCTTGGCTGTGGCTACGTGGTATGAGTCAAAGTAGTGGATTTTCCTTGGGCCTCCGTGCTGGGCGTAGATTTGGAGAGCGTCAACGACTATTTCCGGTGTTAGGGATAGCGGTTTGTGTGGGATTGTTCTCATATCGGAAATGAACTCCATAACCTCCTCCAGAGGCACCTTTTGGCTCCTCAGGGCTGAGACTATGTCGTCGTAAACTTCTGATGAAACATAGGCTTCTACAGCTCCACTGCTCAGATTCTCAACTACACTGTTGAATCTAGGCTCAAGCTCGTCGCCGGTCAGGTACGATATGAAGAGGTCGGCGTCTATGAGGAAGTTGTGAGGCAGGATCATCAACGCTTACCTTCTAGTACGAACTTCTCCTGTTCCTCCTCCAGCTCCTCTAGACTTACCCTGAGTAAGCCTCGATACTTTCCCTTCACCTTGTCGGGATTTGCGATGGGCTCGAGCTCAAGTTTGTCTCCGTGAACCCTCAGTGTAAACCGACGACTTTTGATCTCTCTTCTGACTTCTGCGGGCACAAGCAGTCTCCCTTTCGAGTCCATCTCAACGACGATTTCCATGTCGCCCACCAGTGCACTGTGGGCGAAAACGCTCTATAAGCGTATCTCTTCGGAGAGACCACGGCTGAAATAGGGTAGCCACGATTTGTTCCAGCCGATGAGAGAGGGTAGCTTTTTCCATGTGGCGGTGTCTTCTGAGGTTGGGTGACGTCATTGGGGGAGCTCGTGTTCGTGGGCATGGGGCTCAACGACGAGCTGGGGATCTCTTTGAAAGGTCTCGAGTTGGCTTCGAAGGCCGACCTTGTTGTGTGTGAGCATTACACGAGCCTGATGCCCCGCCTTTCTTTGGAGTCTCTTGAGAGGAGGATTCGGAAACCAATCAGACTCCTCTCGCGTAAGGATCTGGAGGATTGTGTCGACGAGTCCGTCTTGGAAGAGGCTAGGAGGAAGACTGTGGTTCTTCTGGTGCCTGGAGACCCGATGATCGCAACGACTCACATCAGTGTCAGGATCAGGGCTGAGAAACAGGGTATCAGAACCAGGATAGTTCACGGTGCTTCTATTGTCACCGCGGTTATGGGGCTCTCAGGGCTGCAGAACTACAAGTTCGGAAAGTCGGTCACAGTTCCGTTTCCAGAAGGGGAGGTGGTATCCCCGGTGCCCTATGAGGTAATAGCTGAGAACAGGGCTAAGGGGCTTCACACCCTCGTGCTCCTCGACGTGAGAGCCGATAGTGGGCGCTACATGAAGGTAGGGGATGCTCTGACCATCTTGAGGTCGTTGGAGTCGGCTAGAGGTTTGGGGGTGGTTGCGGGCGATACGCTGGTCGTGGGTGTCGCGAGGGCTGGTTCGGACGACTCGACGGTTCGCGCTGGGTCTGTTACGGAGGTTATGAGCGTCGATTTTGGCGGTCCTCCGCACGTCTTGGTCTTCCCGGGGAGGCTTCACTTCGTGGAGGCTGAGGCTTTGGAGGTTCTGTGCGGCGCGGGAAAGCATGCTTTGATGGGGTATGTTGAATGAGCGATGTTGAATCGAAGCTGGAGAAGTATCTGGAGGACACCGGGAAGGTTTTGGAAGAGCTGAGCGTTGGTGGGGCTCTGACTTTGGGGCGGGATGAGATTTCTGATGTTCTTCGCCTAGCGCGCTCGTATTTTCAGGATGCCCAACACTTTCAGAGGTCAGGAGAACACCTTGTTGGCTTGGTTGCGGTCGTCTACTGCAGCGGGCTGCTGGACGCGCTGAGAGCTCTAGGTCTAGTCAGTTACCGTTGGCGAGGTGAGGTTGAGGGATAACCGGTGTCTACGATCGACGGCGTTCTTTGACCCCTTTCCTTTCCTGCTGGCCTTCTCTGATAATTGATATGATTCTAGAGGTTTTGACTCCGGGGACGTACGAGGACAAGCGAACGACTCTTGACCTCAGTCCGATTCTGTCCAGGTTTTCTTGGACGGTCTTCTCGTCTTCTCGTTGGTCGTATCCCAGCGCGATGATGTCGGGCCCTACCATCTTCACGATCCTGTAAGTGTCTTGGGGGTCACCAAGGATGGCTAGGTCGACAGGCTTGAGCGTGTTGACTACTTCCAGTCGGGCTTTCTCGTCGTTGATGGGCTTTCGGTTTTTCAGCTTCTCGACCGTTTCGTTTCTAGCCACCACTGCAACCAGTACGTCCCCGAGCTTCCTAGCCTCCTCGAGTGTGCGTATGTGCCCCATGTGGACTATGTCGAAGACGCCTCCGGTTAGTACCACCTTCAGCTTCGACCTTCCCTTCTCGGTCAGGACGTGCTTGACCATAGTCTCGCAGGTTCGGTCAGCTGCCTCGGGTTCGAAGGGGCGTATAAGGGAGTCTCTCTTGAGGTTTGAGAGGATCTTCGTCCACACCTCGGTTGTAAATCCGGTTTCGCCAGCGAGGGCTTGAGCTGAGATCGAGCCCCCTCGAATCTGCGCTAGAAGGATCGTTCGTAGCTGTTCTTTGAGCGGGTTCGAGGGCTTGTTCATTGGATTACGTCCTGTGAGGAGGCATCTCCCCGGAGATGAACGCCTCAACAACGACCTTATCCCCGTCTTTCAGGTTGAGCTTCTCTCTCAGTTTTACAGGGGCGATCAGCTCGACGACCGACGAGTCGTAGTGGGTTCGCTGTATCGTCATGAGCGCCCCTTGGACCTGCCCGTTGATCGTTACCCTGTAGCACCTCAGCGGTCCGAAGCTGCGGTGCTCGTTCCCAAAGCCTTCGATCAGTATGGCAGGGTACGCCTCGAGCTCCTTTCGGGTCTGAAAGTCGGCCTTCGATCTTAGCCTGATGTTGAGTGTTCCGGGGTAGGGGTCGAAGCCTAGCTTCTCGGTGAACTGGCGCCTGTACCCCTTCTGGCCCACGTAGTAAGCTCCCTCTTGCAGACCTTGGAAGACTGTACCCTCAAGCTTGAGGGTTGGCGTTGCGCCCTCCATCACGGTTTTCAGGTTGAGGTAGACCCTTCTTAGCTCGTCCATCCCATTCTCCGTGATCCTTATCCATCCGCCGTTTACGTTGAAGTGTCTCTCAACCAGACCGGTCTTCTCAAGCTGTATGAGCTGTCTCGATGCAGTCTGCTGTGAGCTGTGAATGACCCTCGCGAGCTGCGTCGTCGAGATCTTCACGGGTCTCTGAGAAGCGCCCAGCTCGGCGAGGCTGTAGAGGGTGTTCCAGAGAGCTGGTTTCATCGCGTTCTTTCCCTCCGGAGTGACTCTGTCTTCGCAAGGTTAGCCGCGAGGTGCGCTCTTTGGAGCGGCTCTGGGAGTCTCCGCCCCCTTGTGCAATGTCTGACCATTTGAACCGCTCTCTCTAGGCTGATGTGGCTGCCGACGCTCACGTAGATCGGCTTTCCTGTTGACGTATTTAACGCTGCTCCGATCACCTCTTCGTTGTCCCGGATCGAGGCTCGTCCATCCGCGTCAAACGCGTCGACTTTCCCCCACAGCAGGCTTTTTGCGACGCCTATGGTCGGGATTCCTCCTTTCACTCCTATGTACGTGGCTAGACCGCAGCGGTAGGGATGGGCGGAACCGTGACCGTCCACCAGAAGGACGTCTGGCTTCGCTACAGCCTTTTTGAGAGCCTTCAGCAGAGCGGGGGCTTCCCTGAAAGAGAGGAGGGTTGGTATGTAGGGGAACGTTTCTCTGGCGGTCACAGTCTTGACCTCTGCCTCGCTTAGCGTCGGATAGTCGAGGATTGATATGGCGGCGAACACTCTGCCAGGAGCGTACGCGGCGTCCGCTCCGGCAACGTATCTCAGTCTTGAGGGTAAGTGATCCTCATAGGTGGCCATCCTCGCGATCTTGAGCTGGAGTTCTCTAGCTCTGCTTACGGAGAATCCTCTCAGGTCACTAGAAACGGTCTTCAAAACGAGCTTAGACCGGTCTTGTCCTTCCGGGAGGTTGAGATCAGACGCCCTTTTGGGTGTCTTCCTTGGTTGTAGCTCGTCCAATCTTTCTTTCCCTGCGGATAGCCTTCTCGAGCCTTCCTATCGCCTTCTCAAGCTGACTTCGCCTCGTCTCAACAGCTATCTCGCCCCTTGTGGCTTCTATCAGGTGCCTTGCGACGTCGCACTTCCTCCGGAGCTGTGGTGTCAGTGAGTAGGCACTCTCGAGGGATAGTAGTTCGAGATAGATCTGCTCCATCTGTGACAGGGACTTCACAGCCGTCTTCAGGTCGTCCGACCTTAGCGCGTCGACGGCCCTCCTCCTCAGCTCTCCTATCACGTCAGCCAGTCCGAGGACATATGGGATCGATGGCACTTCGATCTCCTTTGGACTTGGGAAAGTCCCTATCCTCTGGAGGTTCAGAAGGATCAGCGCCTCGGCGTATTCTTGGTGGGCGTTGCTGAGGGCGCCGCTGTGCTCTAGGTCCAAGTGTTCTCTGAGGAGGGATCTCAGCCTTTCCAGCACACCACGCGCCCTCTGCAGCCTCTCCTCTGCTTGTCTGATCTCCCCTTGGTGGATCGCCATTATCGCCTGCTTCGAGAGTCTTGTCACGGTTCGAGCTGCGTTGAGTAGCCTTTCGCGGGCGGTGTCCTTAGCCTTGAACTCCTTTTGGAGTTCTTGCATGGTCTTCTTCAGGGACAGGCTTGGTTACCTCCGAGTCTGATGGGCTTGTCCAGACGGCTCAGGAGCACAACGCGGCTGTCGGGCGACTCGTCTATGATGCGATATCCCGTTTGCTTGCTGAGATCCTCTGCGAATCGTCTGATCTCGCCGTGGGATGGCATGTGGTCGAAGTTGAGCCTCTTTCTGGATAGTCCGACGTAGACGTAGCCCTTCGCCTCAACGTAGGTGGGGCTTGCGGTCTCGACCAGCTTTCCGTAGCCCTTGGGGTCTTTCAGGTTGATGTTCCTGACCAGTGTCAGCCTCATCACTGTGGGGCACTTGAAGCTCGGTAGTAGTCCGAGGGTTAGGTTGAACCTCTCCCAGGCGTGGGGTATCTGGGGTCGGCACAGCTCGCTGTGTGTGGTCTGGTCTGAGGCGTAGACCGAGACGTAAAGCTGGGTAGGCTCCTCGTCGAGCCTGTTGAGCGCCTCGGGCAGCGTCCCGTTGGTGACCAGAAAGGTTGTGAGACCGCGTTTGTGAAACTCCTTGAGCAACCCGCTCAAGTGGGGGTAGATTGCGGGCTCACCAGCCAGGCTGATGGCTGCGTGTTTGGGGTCGATGGCCTCGGTGTAGGCGCCGCTCCGAGCCCTCTGGTGCCTCTTATAGCCGCTGAGAATCCGCCTCTGCGCTTTGAGGCAGCCCTCCACAACCGCTTCCGGCTCGTCCCACCTGGGCGTCTCCATCTCGTTCAGGGAGATGAAGATGTCGTCTGGCTGGACTCTCCAGCAGAACCTGCACCGCATGGTGCAGTTGGTCAGAGTGGGCGTCATCTGTACGCACCTGTGGCTTTTTATCCCGTAGAACCTCTCCTTGTAGCAGGCGCGTCCGTCCACGAGGCTCTGGTGGAGCCATCTGCACTTCTTTACGGCTGAGTGTCGGCCCACCAGCTGGTATCTCTGCCTTTTGAGGGCTTCTATCAGGGCTCGGGGCGCTTCGGTCTGAGCCTCTAGCGGTTCCATAACGCCCATGGGGGGACCTCGGAGTTTTGCGTGGGGTCGTCGGTTTGTCCGTTCTTGGTGTGAGGATGTCCGGCGTTAGCCGCGCCTCTTTTCGTGCTCGGCGATCTTCCGCTTCAGCTCCTCGTACGAGGGAAGATATCCGACGCAGATGGGTTTGTCCTCAAGCACGAAGGATGGCGCGGACGCTATCTGCAGCTGGAGGGCGGTGATGTAGTTCTCGGCGTCCGAGATATCCAGAACATCCAGTTGGATGTCTGTCCTCTCTTTCGCCAGCTTCTCAGCCATCTTCTTGGCTTCCGGACACTTGGCGCACGTGGGGAGCGTGAAAAGTCGGAGTCTCGGCAAGAGCTTCACCCTTGAGCCGGATTTGGCTTGGCGGGGTTTGGGTCGCTAGAGCTGGATGTTCTCTTCTTTCGATTCGTTCTTGGTGATGAGGAGGAGGTCGAGCCCGTTGCCGCTGGCTACGTCCCGGGCGGTCGCCGACTTCACGGCTCTTATGACCAGGTTTCGAGCCTCCGTCATCGTCATTCCGTCTTTGTAGTCGGACTCCAGAATGCCCATGGCGATCTCGGCTCCCGATCCGACTGAGGCGAACTTGTCGGGGATCAGCGAGCCCAGGGGGTCGAGGATGTAGATGCTTGGACCAGTCTCATCAACTCCGCCCACGATCGTCTGGGTGAAGAGTGGGAATAGGCGCCTCTGAAAGAGGAGGGTTGCCATGACTTTGGCTGCAGACTTGACCGAGATGGGTCTGTTGTTCTCGAGCTGGTACAGGGTCGAGTAGGCCCCTACCTCGCGGATGAGAATCTGCATATCTGAGACAAGTCCGGCGCAAGCGGCTCCGATGGAGTCAGTTAGCTTGAAGACCTTCTTCCCAGCCTTGCTGAGTACGAAGTACCCGTATGAGACTCGCTTCTCGGATCCGAGCACGATACCGTCTCTGCCGACCACGCCTATAGTGGTCGCTCCTGGAAGGCGCATCATCTCCTCAGCCATTCTGAGTCCTCCGGCACTATCGCATTCTTAACGGTCGACTAATAAGGTTTGGAAGGTTAGATAAATCCGTATCTCCTTGACTCTAAGGGACGCTCTCAACAAGATCCTGTGGGACAAACGACAGAACCCGACGGAGTACGAGGTGACGTTCATTCACAGGGGAGCGCCTTCCGACACGAGAACGATCAGATTTTCGTCCATAGTGATCATCGGTTCCTCTTGGTTCGTGTACTGCGATGGGGAGGAAGTCCTGATCCCCTACCACCGTGTCCTAGCCGTCAGGAATGCTAGGACCGGGGTGACCATCTGGAGTAAGAGGCGCCATGGAACAGCTGTTCGCTAGCATTCAGCCGATTATGACCGCCTCTCAGCTCTTGGAGGTTTCACTAGCTCGCGAGTTGAGACTAGAACGTAGCCTCCCCAGGAGGACCACACCGCTGACAAAGGCGAGAGTGAGGGAGAGTGCCCGAATCCGCGCAGCCGGAGGTTTCATCGCGGACCGGTTGGGGACCGTGGTGAGGGAATTCCCAAATCTAGAGTCGCTCCACCCATTCTACAGTGAGTTGACGACGGTAGTCTCGGATATCGGTGGGCTGAAGCGCTCCCTAGGCGCTCTTAACTGGGCTTCTATCATGGTTCGGGGCTTCGCCTCCAGATACTCTGACAAAGCCGCTCGCGCTGGTAACCCTGATCGGGCGGCTGCTGCTAGGAGAGAGGCATACGGCAGGATCAGGTCGGTCGTGAAGCAGGTTGAGAATGATCTTGAGTTCTTGGAGGAGGCTAGGAGAAAGCTCTCACGTCTCCCCTCAATCGATACCACCGAAGTTACTGTAGTCGTGGCGGGCTGTTCGGGTGTTGGAAAATCAACTCTCGTAAAGCAGATCTCCACCGCCAACCCGGAGGTGGCAGGATACCCCTTCACGACAAAAGAGATAATTCTGGGTCATTGGGAGACCCCGCTCGGCAGAGTTCAGGTCGTCGACACTCCCGGTTTGCTGGACCGGCCACTGGCTGAGAGGAACAAGATCGAGCTGCAGGCGATCATCGCCCTTAGATACCTGGCAGCCGCCATCGTATTCGTCTCCGATCCATCGGAGACGTGTGGCTACCCGCTGAGCTACCAGCTGAACCTTTATCGGGAGATCGTCCGCAGCTTCACCGATGTTCCTGTTGTCGTTGCCCTGAACAAGGTGGATCTTGTTGATTCAAAAGGGTTAGATGAGGCGAGGAAAGCTTTTGGCGGCGGTGTGTTCGAAACGGTTGGAACAAGGAACCTAGGGGTCAAGGAGATCTTCGAGAGGGCACTTTCGGTGGCTTGTTCCCGTTTCGAGATTGGCTCTGGGGGTCGGGCTGGAGGCTCAAAGTTTGAAGATTGACGGGTCTTGGGGCGAAGGAGGGGGGCAAATCCTCAGAGTCTCAGTCGCCCTAGCGGCTGTTATGGGCGAGCCTGTGGAGGTGTACAACGTGAGGTCTAAGCGATCGCCTCCTGGACTTAGGCCACAGCACCTAGCCGCCGTGAAAGCGCTGGCTGAGATCGCTCAAGCCAATGTGATCGGCTTGGAAAGGGGCTCTCGTCAGGTCCGCTTCGTTCCCGGTGGTTTAAAGACCGGTAGATTCTCTTTCGACGCTGGCACGGCTGCTAGCACTACCCTCATCTTCCAGAGCCTGATGCCTGTGATGATCTTTTCAGGAGGTGAGAGCTCCGTCGAGGTGCGGGGAGGCACAAACAATCCGTTGGCTCCAACCGCGGAGTTCCTCCGGACCGTTCTTCTCCCCTCTATCGCCAAGCAGGGGTTCAGAGGCGTTGTTGAACTGGTGAGGAGAGGCTTCTATCCTAGGGGCGGTGGAATCCTGAGGAGCAGGATCGAGCCGATAGGCACTCTACAATCCCTAGAAATGACTGAGTTCGGTCGTGTCAACCGGGTTTTCGGTTTCTCATACAGCTCAAAACTCCCGTCGCACATAGTGGAAAGGATGGCGAGGAGCGCGACCGAAAGGCTTCGAGACGCTGGCTACGGCGAAGCCCAGATAGTCTTGGAACCTCTCCAACCCAAGGACCCGAAGTGCGCACTCGACCCTGGATGTGGGATCATCCTCTTCGCCGAACTATCGTCCGGATGCATCTTGTCAGGGGATAGCCTTGGCAAGCTAGGGAAGCCCGCCGAGAAGGTCGGAGTCGAGGCAGCTGAAGGCCTCCTCCGACAGTTGCGGAGTGGGGCTCCGGTAGACGAGCACCTTGGGGACCAGTTGGTCGTGTACATGGCGCTCGCCCGAGGCCGCTCAGTGATCAAGGCAACCCAGCTAACCCTGCATACCGCAACTTGTGTGCATGTGGCACAGGAAATCACTGGAGCCAAGTTTGGGGTGGACGGACACCACTCGGAACCTGCGACGATAACTTGCCAGGGAATTGGGTTTAGAAACCGTTTTCTCGGGTAAAGCAATGTCTTCCAGCATTCTTGAGAACTCATATTTACTCATGGGTGCATCATATGTGGGAGCACTCTCGCGCGGGTGAGCCAGCTTGACTATCAAGAGAGGTCTTTTCGTCGGCCGCTTTCAGCCCCCTCATCTCGGTCACTGCGAGGCTATAACGAAGCTGCTGAAGGAAATGGACGAAGTGGTGATCGTGATCGGGAGCTCTCAATTTAGTCACGAGCTGAGCAATCCTTTCACCACTGGGGAGAGAATGACCATGGTGAAGAAGGTGCTCGACGAGATGGGAGTAGACCCGAGAAGGTGCCACATAGTGCCCGTCCCCGATGTGGAGACGCACTCGATCTGGGTCTCCTTGGTGCGCACATATGCCCCCAGCTTTGATGTTGTGTACTCGAACGAGCCCCTTACGAGGCGCCTGTTTGAGGAAGCGGGCTTGACCGTCAGGAATGTGCCGTTCCATCAACGGGAGCTCTACTCGGCTACCGAGGTGAGGCGGCGCATGCTGGCTGGGGAGCGGTGGCGGGATCTCGTCATGAAGAGTGTTGCTGACTACGTGGAGTCTATCGACGGAGTCGGGCGGTTGAGGGCTCTGACCAGGACTGACAAGGCCTCGTAGGAGACTGCGCTCGCGAAATCTCAACCCTAGATCCTGTCTTGCCTCTGAATAGCCGAGCCGCGTTCCCTTGGTTAACGGAGATCTCCAGTAACCCTGCGCTTCCCTCTATCAGGAGGGCTTTGCGTCTTGGGATCTCGGCGTAAGCGCTGGCAACCACCAGCTTACGACGCACGGCTCCGACTTTCACTCTCAACAGAGCGCTCGTCTGGGCTCCTAGCCAGTCGAGGGCTGAGGGAGGAATGTTCGTCGTCAGATTTCCGAAGTTGTCCACGTGAAGTATCTCCCCCACCACCTTTCCTCGGAGCAGCTCGGGCTCCGCAAACGTGGGGCTGGCTAGGTCAGAGATCTGCTCGCCGAACTCAAACGGCAGGACACCCCTGCTCAGGTAGGCGGCGGCGGGCGCGAAGATATCTCGCCCGTGAAAGGTGTGGGAGATCTGTGGAAGCATGAGCTTTGGATTGGTTATGTGGTAGGTTCTCACGAGCTCATCTCGCCGCGCCGCCAGCGTGAGCAGGCCGTTGTCCGGTCCGACGTAGTAGCCGCGCCGTGTTTCGATCAGGATTGGTCTTCTGGGTGTGCCTACTCCCGGGTCTACGACTCCGACGTGGATGGTTCCCGGCGGGAAGAACTTGGCTGCTGAGGCTAGGACGAATGAGCCCATCCTCACGTCGAACCGATCGATCTGATGGGAGATGTCGACTATTCGCAGATCGGGGTTGATGCCGAGCATCACCGCTTTCATCTCTGCCACGTAGGGGTCTCTGAGACCGAAGTCGGTGGTGAGGGTAACAAGCTTCAACTCGTGTTCAAGAAGAACGGTGTGGTGTCTTTTCTATATGGCTTGCCGCTCTAGCCCTCAACACTAGTCCGGGCAGACTGTTTATTATCGAGGGTCGAGTAAGGTAGGTGCGACTTGGAGCGGGTCGTCCGTTCAGGGGGTGTTCTTTGCACTCAGGCTTCCGTGATCCGAAGCTAGCCTCGAAGCTCTCTGAGAGGATAGGCAAGCTCGTCGGAGATCGTCGGATCATGCTGATGCACGTCTGCGGAACCCACGAGGCTAGCATCGTCCAGTATGGTTTGCGATCCCTGCTGCCGCCGAATCTGGAAGTTAGGTCGGGTCCCGGCTGTCCTGTGTGCGTGACGAGCCCCGGGGAGATAGAGGCTGCGGTCGAGCTGAGTCTGCGGGAGGGCGTTGTCGTCACGACGTTCGGGGATATGCTGCGTGTTCCAAGCGACTCGGGTTCATTGGCCGACGCGAAGACGAAGGGGGGGCAGGTCAGGGTCGTCTACAGCATCAGCGACTCTGTCGGGATGGCGCGGAGAGACCCGTCTCGAGAGTATGTGCACTTCGCGATCGGGTTTGAGACCACGACACCCCCAACTGCCTCGGAGGTGCTGTCCCGCCCTCCGGACAACTTCAGCGTCCTCTGTAGCCACCGTCTGATCCCACCGGCTATGGACCATCTTCTGCGAACGGGCGAGGTCAAGATAGCCGGCTTCATCTTGCCGGGGCATGTCTCGACGATCATAGGTGCCCGAGCCTACCGCGGGATCTCGGAGGAGCACCACGTCCCCCAGGTCGTCGCGGGCTTCGAGCCGCTGGACGTCCTGATAGCCGTCGAGATGCTTCTTGAGCAGATGGAGAGGGGTGAGGCTAGGGTCGAGAATGAGTACTCCAGGGTCGTCAGGGAGGAGGGCAACGTCGTGGCCCAGACGGTTATCCGAAAGGTGTTCGAGGTTGTGGACTCCGACTGGAGAGGAGTTGGGCCCATTCCTATGTCAGGCTTGAGAGTGAAGCGGGAGTTTGAGAGCTTCGACGCCGCTAAGAAGTTCGGACTGAGGCTTGACAGAGGGTATCACATCCCGAAGGGCTGCAGGTGCGGGGAGGTGCTGCGCGGATTGATCTATCCTCAGGAGTGTCCCCTCTTCTCTGTGACTTGCACGCCTGTCAATCCCGTGGGTCCGTGTGCCGTTAGTAGGGAGGGTGCCTGTCGTATAGCGATGGCTCATGGGGGACCATCGAAGCGGGCGTAGGCGCAAAACGTCTATACTTCGAGTTCGTCCCTCATTTCTGGTGGTTGGGCTATGACCTCGGCTCTTCTGATAGGGGATACACATATACCCGAACGGGCTTCGGCGATACCGGAGCCTCTGCAACGAGTGGCAGCGTCTCGGGGATTTGACTTCGTCCTGTGCACTGGGGATCTCACCTCCGGCGAGGTTCTTGAGTATCTTCAGAGCCTGAGAGGAGATCTTCGCGTGGTCGCTGGGAATATGGACTACCTCCCGTTTCCTCTCTCTGACGCGGTTGTGATGGGGAGGATGAGGGTTGGTCTGACCCATGGGACTCAGGTCCGTCCGAGAGGAGATGTTCAGGGGCTCGTACACGTTGCCTCACACATGGGGGTCGATGTCCTGGTCACGGGTCACACCCACAGTCTGTCTGTGGATAGGGTTGTCGGGGGCTCGGGTAGGGTACTTCTCCTTAACCCAGGCTCAGCGACCGGGGTGTGGGGTGGAGGAGTCTCATCCGGTGTCCCGTCCCTGCTCATCTTGGAGGTAGATTCTTCGGGGATGAGGGTCGAAGCCTGCGAGCTGAGGGGCGGGGTCCTAGACCGCAGGATTTTCGATGTGGCTAGGCTCTAGTCTGGCTCGATTGTGGAGAATCAGAAACCCAAATATGAGTGAGGCGGTCTTTACTCAGGGAACAAGTGGCTTCGATGTGCCTAGCGATCCCAGGTAAGGTATTGAAGATAACCGGTGAGAAGGCCCTAGTGGACTTCGGCGGTGTTAGGAGAGAGGTCATAATCTCCCTCGTCGAGAACGTGAAGCCATCCGACTACGTGATCGTCCACACCGGCTACGCGATAGGCGTGATGGACGAGAAGGAGGCTCAGGAGACCCTTCGAACGTGGCGTGAGGTCCTGAAGGCGGGCGAAACGGAGTAGCATCGAAGCTGAGGCGAGACCGAGATAGCCTAGCCATCGTCTGGGTTGTTGGGATGAAGCTCATCGCTGTCGGTGACTTTCACGGTTCGAGGTCTGCGGGTCGCCTCGCTCGGGCTCGAGCCAGCGCGGAAGGGGCGAAAGCCATCGTCGTCTGTGGCGATATCACTCACTTCGGAGACCAGCAGGATGCAAGGGATATCTTGGGTTTGTTGAGTGGCTCGGGTATTCCGGTGCTGTTTGTTCCGGGAAACTGCGATCCGCGTTCCTTGGCTGACATGGTAGAGGTCGAGGGGGCGTGGTGTCTCCACGGTCGGGCTGTGGAGTTGGATGGGGTTCAGTTTGTGGGTGTTGGGGGAGGTCCGCCAAGCCCGTTCTCGACGCCCTTCGAGATGCGGGAGGAGGAGTTGTCCTCGGTGCTGGAATCAGCGGTCCGACATGCTAAACTCGGAGGTAGGCTGGTTGTGTTGTCTCACGCTCCTCCCAGGGCGACACGCGTGGATCTCACATCCTCAGGGCTCAACATTGGTAGTGTGAGCCTGAGAAGGTTCATTCTGGAGAAGCACCCGCTTGGCGTGCTCTGCGGTCACGTTCACGAGGCTCTTGGATCGGAGATGGTGAACGGCTGCGATGTGGTGAATGTGGGTTCGGCTCAGAAGGGGTCGTGTGCTCTCGTCGATGTGGATGAAAGGTTTATAGTCAGGTTGGACTTCCTTTAGTGGGAAATTGGCGGTGGAAGCCGTCCAATCGGGGCTCTTGGTCGGTGCTCGATCTTGCCACTGAAGAACGGTGATTTCGTCCTTATCGACTACACGGCTAGGATCAAGGAGACCGGTGAGGTCTTCGACACCACGATCGAGGAAGAGGCTAAGAAGGCTGGCTTGAGCAAGCAGGGGGCTCTCTACGCCCCCAGCCTGGCTGTTGTGGGAGAGGGCTGGGTCCTGAAGGGGCTCGACGAGAAGCTGGTGGGCTTGGAGGCGGAGAAGCCGGCTGAGGTCGAGGTTCCCCCCGAGAAGGGATTCGGTCCGCGCGACTCGAGCAAGATAAGGCTGGTTCCCCTGAGGCGGTTCAGGGCGCAGAAGATCACGCCTTTCCCGGGCTTGAGGGTTGATGTCGACGGCAAGCCCGCTGTGATTCGGGCTGTGGGTGCGGGAAGGGTTCAAGTCGACTTCAACCCCCCGCTGGCGGGCAAGACGCTCGTCTACAGCGTCTCTGTCAGAAAGCTCCTCGAAAGCGATGAGGATAAGATAAGGGCTCTCCTCCGCAGACGATTCCTGACCGACGAGGCGAAGTTCGGTTTGAAGCTGGAGGAGAAGGCGGTTGTCGTGGAGGTTCCCGAGGAGGTCATCTACCAAGACGGGTTACAGTTCGCGAAGAGAGGTCTTGCCAACGACATCCATCATTTCTTCGACAGATTCGACACGGTGAGCTTTGTCGAGGTCTTCAAGAGGAGGCAGGAGTCACCCGCTGAAGAGAAGAAAGAACAAGACACCGCCCAGCAGGGCAGCTGATGGGTTGCTTCACCTCTAGGACCCTGCACCTGTCTCCATCTACCAGACCCTGAGGTCGGCACTTCTCCTGGTGTTCGCACCGCGGACACTCTCTTCCCGAGAACGTTACTATGACGCCGGGTATAGCGCACTTCTTCTCCAGCGCCGCCTCAACCTCGGACTCAACAACCTCCACGACCTGAGTCCCGTCGAGGTGGAGCTTGCACGGTATGCTCTTGTCACGGACTTTGACAACTCTGTAAACCCTTCCGTTCTCGAGGTTCTTCATGCAGACGTTGTAGTACTCGCAGTCCTTACACTGGCTGGCAGGTCCCTCGTGGAGGAAAACGAACCCTTCACACGCCTGCTTGGAGCCTACAAGCGTGACGATCCGTTTTTGGGTCTCCGTTGCGCATCCGCTCGCTTTTAGTCTAGTATGCCCGTGGCCCTTGCAAGCTCTTTCGCAGAGGTCTCGTCGAGCACCTTCTCGTTCAGTATGGTGTGCCTTTCGGGGTATACCTCGCGGGCTCGTACCAGTGCCCTGACTATGTGCTGGGGATCGATGCCCAGTTCTTTGGCTGTTGTGGGAGCGCCTACCACCATCAGGGTTCTCTTGGTCGTCCTCCAGTCAAGCCCCTGGAGGTATGACATCATTATCGATCCCACACCGCACTGCTCGCCGTGGAGTGCGGGTCTCGGCGCTAACTGGTCCAGCGCGTGGCTGAAGGCGTGCTCCGAGCCGCTACACGGTCGGCTGCTTCCCGCTATGCTCATCGCAACCCCGCAGCTGAGAAGCGCCTCCAACACCACTCTGAAGCCTTCCTCGGTGTGGCTTCCTATCAGTTCGGCGTTCCTCGTGACAAGGGTTGCGCTGAGGTTGGAGAGGGCTGCGGCGTAGTCCCCGTAGTACTCTCCCGTTCTCTTGTGGCCGAGTATCCAGTCGTGCACGGCTGTGTACTTGGCAACTAGGTCGCCGCATCCGCTAGCTAGCAGTCTGTGCGGTGCCCCTGAGATCACCTTCGTGTCGGCTATGATCGCGGTGGGGGACTGCGTTTCGACGGAGGTGGGGGTGGGGAGGTCCTTAATCGAGGCTCTCGGGCTGGCGATTCCGTCGTGGGAGGCTGTGGTCGGGACGCTGATGAACGGGACGTGTTCCTGGGTTGAGCTTAGCTTTGCCACGTCTATGGTCTTGCCTCCGCCGACTCCCAGAACAACGTCTGGAGAGAAGCCGCGGATCGCTTCTCTTGACTGGTCGACGTAGCTCATCCTTGACTCCCTGACCAGCTGATGCCTTGTGGCGTAGCCGGACGCGCGGAGGGAGTCCTCTACCACATCCCCCACGAGCTCGAAGGTTGATGGTCCTGCGATGATCAGCGCTCTGGAGGTGTAGCCTAGCCTTTGGCATATCTCCCCCGACAGCTTGAGAACGTCCTTTCCGATGACGACCTCCCGGGGGAGCTGCATTCGATGCACCTCTCTGGACAACAGGACCACGTAGCCTATGCCCGCAAAAAGCTGTTTGTTCTGAGGTCTTCGGTTACTATTATGGTTTGTTCAGGGGCGCTAGAAATACTTTTAAGTGGGGGGCGCGGTTGGTTCGTAAGTGATCCGTCCTGCTTGAGTTTTCAGGCTGACGGGACTTTTCAGTGGTTCTTCGGAGGCATAACTTGGTATGAGCGACCTAAGGATCACCAAGGCTCTTACTGGAACGACTACGGTTGGAATCGTCTGCCACGACGGTATAGTCCTTGGGACAGACACGAGAGTGACGATGGGCTACTTCGTGGCTCACAAGCGGGGCAAGAAGGTCTTCAAGATCGACGATCACCTCGCCATGACCATCGCCGGCACCGTGGCTGACGCCCAGAACGTGGTTGAGATCCTCAAGGCTAACGCCCAGCTGTACAAGCTCGACAAGGGAAGGCCGATGCCGGTCGCGTCTGCGGCTCGGCTGGCGGCGAACGTACTCTTCTCTGCTAGGTACGCGCCTCTCGGGGTCCAGGCGATCGTCGGGGGTATGGACGATCTCGGGGTGCACCTGTTCATGCTCGACCCGCTGGGGAGCGTCATGGAGGAGACGTGTGTCTCCACGGGTTCAGGCTCTCCGGTTGCCTACGGCATCCTGGAGGACGGCTACAACGGGCGTCTGTCGGTCAAGGAGGGCATACCGCTCGTTGTCAGGTCGATCAGATCGGCGATGAAGCGTGATGTGGGGAGCGGCGACAGCTTCGACGTTGTGGTAATCACCTCCAAGGACGGCTACAGGGAGCTCGGTGAGTCGGAGAAGAAGGCGATTCCCGGGAGCTGACCGTGGCGTCGTATCCTGCTGAGTTGAGATGAAGCTTGGTTTCTTCCGTCAACGATGAGCAAGCTAAGATTACTGAGTCCATCCTCCAGAACGTGCCGAAGGAGGCGGAGATCACTCGGATCGAGTTCGAGGGGCCGAGGATCGCCATCTACACGAAGCGGCCGGAGATACTTCTCGACCAGAGCTACGTGATCACTGAGATAGTCAATCTGATCAGGAAGAGGCTGGTCGTGAGGTCGGACCCGTCTGTCCGCCTCTCTGAGCAGGAGACCATCAAGGCGATCCACACGATCGTCCCGCCGGAGGCGGAGATCACGGAGGTATACTTCGACCCGACGGTGGGGGAGGTCGTGGTCGAGGCGAAGAAGCCTGGTCTGGTTATAGGCAAGGATGGGGCTGCTCTGCAGGAGATCATCCGGGCTACGAAGTGGAGGCCTAGGGTTCTCAGAACTCCGCCCATACCGTCGAAGATAGTCAGCCACATGAGGCACTACCTGCACTCCGAGGCTAAGGACAGGGAGCGGATACTCCGCACTGTCGGGGAGCGGATATTCAGGTCGCCCATCATCAAGGTCGGAGACGTCAGG
>Ga0315314_1001991_pt1 | contig 17284 bp, 16 predicted proteins | sample TDP9_MG_FD_203631 | JGI IMG/M metagenome (GOLD analysis project Ga0315314, IMG submission 203631) | Freshwater sediment microbial communities from Lake Towuti, South Sulawesi, Indonesia - TDP9 | ecosystem: Environmental > Aquatic > Freshwater > Lake > Sediment | place: Indonesia: South Sulawesi...
TCCTAGAAGATCGAGGCTGAGGCTGTTAGCCACAATGGCAGCGACCCGTTGGTCGAAGCGCGCGGGCGCGACTAGAGGTTCGAGTCCTTCCGGCGGCGCCATCTTCAAGTCCTTGGCGACGGCATCCTCAGACATCACCAGAAAGAAGTCTGCGGCATTAGACAGCTCGCGCCTGTAACTCGGGTTCGGGAAACCAAGTAACAGAGCAGTGATCCCTCTTACCTGCCAATTGGATTCATGCAAGAGTATTACCGAGACACCGACGGTTTCCTCCAACTCAAGAATGGCACGAAACGTAAGGGCAGGCGTCTTGCACTCGCTCTCTAGTTTAGAGCAACACGTTGCGAGTCGTGAAATGTCGCAATGCGTTGCTTGGCCTTTTGAGACCGCACGCATTCAATGTCATTCGCTCGATTATCTGTGCTAGCGGCTCGCGCGATTAGACGCAACGTTGCTTTGGGAGACCAAGGTGAGGACAATGCCAGCGAAGATCAACATTGCACCGAGCATCTTCAAGACCGTGGGAGTTTCGCCGAGCAGGAAATAGGCAAGCACCGTCGAGCCAATAGGTTCACCCAGGGTCGCAACAGCCACAAACGTTGCAGGTAGGCGCGCAAGCGCCCAATTGAACGATGAATGCCCGATCAGTTGCGGAACTAGCCCAAGAAGGAGGAGCCAAAGATAGATTATCGACTCGTAACCGATCAACGGCTGACGAGCTACGACGGTCGCTACCAGCAAGACAATAGCCGCAGTGCCGTACGTGATAGCGGCATATGGGACCAATGACAGGTTGGCACGTAGTCGTCTACCTATCAACCAGTAGCCGGCAACCATCAACGCACCCGTGAGAGCCAAAGCGTTTCCCAGCAATGGAGCCGGGCCAGTTTTCTGCATGGTGTCGCTCAGGCCGATGACAATGGCGCCGCTTAGCGCGAAACCAAGTCCAAAGATGACCCGGCGGGTCAGTCGTTCTCGCAAGAGAACCCACGCGACTATTGCCACCCACAAGGGCGACGTTGCAACCAACACAACTGAACTCGCGACAGTGGTGTATTCCAACGACGTTACCCATGTAGCAAAATGCAGTGCAAGGAACACGCCGGAGCCGGCAGCCAACCCCCATGAGGCCATCCCCATGGTCCGGAGTTCTTCTCGGTGCCGATGCGAAGCTACTGGCACCAATACAATCGACGCTACCGTCATCCGATAAGTGGCGATGGCCAAAGATGACGCTTCGACCTGAGCGTACCGGATCAGTATGGATGCGGTTGAGACCGCGGCTATGCCGACCGCCAGCACAAGTCCAGAAGTGATCCGCACACGGTTCCAACCTAGTACTGATGCCAATCGGATCTCTGGTAGTTTATGATGCATTTGGTTCGAAGATGGAACGTGAGATGCACCTTTCTTCAGGCTCCATTGCTCAGGAGATGAGTCTCTCTTTCACTTGGGACTCACCGAGCCTGCGATTCTTGACCCACTGCCGTTAATGTGAACTGCGAAACTCGGCCCAAAATCATGCAGAGGATGTTCAGGAGATGAGGCGACTTGGCGAGTTGTCTCTACCGTGGGTTGATCCGAATCAATGCGTCCATCCAGTCCCTGTCATATTGTTGAAGTTCAACGACTCTGACGAAACTTTGTACAAGTGTTTTGCCTGCGGCGAGACGATGACGGCAAAAGAGCTGAAGGATAGGCGCCCAGGATCAAGAGTGAAACAACGTTCCACCGCCTCTGGAACTTGAGTCTGGAAGCTCGAACTCTCAGAATTTGCAGTCGCAAGGCTAGTCGCAGAAGAAAAAAGAAGGTGGAGGGTACGGGCGCTATGCCACCACGATTAGTTGACCCAGCATCTCCGCATGGTCTGGAGCGCAGCCAGGAACTGAGCATTCCATAGTGAACGTTCCAGTGCTTTGTGCGTCAAACTCGAGTTTCGCCGATTGATTCTCTTTCAGTGACCCGGTGTCTAGCCCCAGTTGCGGAATCTCTATGCCGTGCGGCAGCTCGTCAACGTTCGTAACGATCAGCACAACGTGGCTTCCTTTGTGGACGGTTATCGTGGCTGGGTCGAAGACGTGTCTCTCAACCCCGTTCTCCATGACCTCCTTGATGTCTATACTCACAGTCTCAGTCTTGACTTGAGGAGCTGCACCGTACTGATAGTATGCAAGTATCCCGGCGACAACGACAATGACCACTACGATGCCAACCAGCACGGGTGTCCGGAGCCCTCTCTTCGATGAGTTCTGCAATTCAGTTCACCTCCCTCATGTTCGCGTCCAGGGCGCTGGTCCGCCCGTAATACTCGACGGCAGCATGTCGTCGCCACACGTTAGAGGGTGACGCTTGACAAAGAGCAAGGACGTGACAGCGACACCTTCCGATCGAATAAGATACCCGAGTAGCGCACTGCTCGTGTGGAACTTGTCTCAGCCGCTCAGTCTTAAGTGACTCCAAACCATGGTATTGGAGAAGCGTGCCTAGGCAACAAGGAAGGCAGATCAGGTAGGGAGGCAACCAGGAAATGAGCGAGGAGATCAGGAAAGACTATCCGATTCGTGAAGGCGGCTTTCTCAAGCAGCTCGGAGGTTTCGATATCTATCGCTCGCCAAATCTCATCATGGCTGTAGTTGCTGTGGAAAGCCAGAACGGCGCACGGGACATTCGATTCTACCGCTGGCAACTTAGAACGGACAAACAGTCAGGAGAAGAAGCATGGAAGGTTGACCTCGCTCGCTTCAGCGTCAGACGATTCGATTTCAAAGAAATCGCCACGAAAGTCGAGCGGCTAAAGGAAGCGTTCCCATAGGCACTCTCCCTGTCGGCCTGAATTGGATTCTGCGAACGCTGAGTCTGACCGGTCGAATGCGGGAGTTTCGCGCCGTGGATCGAGCAGACTAAGCAGGCATCCTACAAGAACCTCCATGCCTAATCTAGCCGAACTGGCGTCTTTCCAATCACATGAGACGTGTCGCCGTCGCCGAGCTACCTCTGCACCCGGGCCGATGCCCGCGTTGGCTTTTTGGGAGGATGAAGCGTCTGGGCGGCGCAATATCCGAACTCCTCGTCCACGAGTACGGCCGACGCGAGTTTCTGAGACGAATGAGCGACCCATTCTTCTTCCAGTCGCTCGGGTGCGTGCTAGGCTTTGACTGGCACTCGTCAGGACTGACAACGACCGTATGCGCCGCCCTGAAGGAAGCGATAAGCCCAGAGGACTTCGGGATCGCCATCTGTGGAGGTAAGGGCAGGTTTTCAAGGGGAACACAGGATGAGATCGCGGAAGTCGCAGAGGTATTCTCGCTGTCTACTCACAGGATTGAGTCTCTCAAGTACGCGAGTAAGATGGCGGCCAAGGTCGACAACAGCTGCGTACAGGACGGATACCAGCTGTATCATCATTCGTTCATGGTCAGCGAGGACGGCGATTGGACAGTGGTCCAGCAAGGAATGCACGACCGGTCAGCGCGACGTTACCACTGGCTCTCCGACAATGTGACGAGTTTTGTTGAGGAGCCGCATTCCGGCATCGCGAGCGACCGACAGGAACAAGCGGTGCTGGATATGACGTCGAGCGGAAGTCAAGAGGCGAGAAAGGTCAGCGTGGATCTGGTGCGCGATGGTCCAGGATGGCTGAAGACTTGCATTCGAGTGCCGGGACAGCCGATGATTGACGACTACCTGCCGTGCGCACCGAATGTGCGGACTCTTGTGATGCCGCGCGGACATCAGATACCTGCTCTCTCTGAGAGAACTGTTGAGGCGCTTCGCAGAGCCTACGAGCTTCAACCGGAGAAGTATGAGGAGCTGGTTGCGATTCGAGGCATCGGACCGAGAGCCGTGCGAGCGTTGGCGTTGGTCTCGGAGCTTATGTACGGCGCCGCTCCGTCGTGGAAGGATCCGGCCAAGTATAGTTTCGCGCACGGAGGAAAGGACGGCATTCCCTTTCCGGTTGACAGGCGCACGTATCAGAAGACGATCCAGATGATTGAGAACGCGACCCGGGCGGCGAAAGTGGGAGAGAGGGAGAAGATCGACTCCATCCGGAGACTGCACCTGTACCTCAACTCTAGCACGACCGCGGGAGGCTGAGCTGGTGAACGCACGCCTCGAAGTAGGCGGATGTATCAGGGAGAGAATCGGGAGATTCGACTTCGAAAATGACTGGAATTTGGGCGTTTCGAGCCGCAGGAGCGAGATTCTGCCTTTCTTGTCAGATTTTTTTCCGGCGGCCCCGTCCGGTGAACTCCGCAGATCAGGAATATACTCGAGGATTAGATCTGCAATCCGCCTCTTTCATCCAAAAAGACGGGCAAGAGGGCCCACCGCGCAATTACGGCCCCTTGCGCACATATCACCGTCCGATCACGTAATTGCGGCAGCCGTCCCGGATATTGAGACAGGTTCCGGGATATTTGTGGCGTAATGGGGTGAAATGTGACATAATTGGCGATGATGTGACACCGGCAACGATGTCACGACCCACGTGCGTCGGAGGAACGCGGACTCATCGCTGGGTGGCAGCCACCCAAACAAAGGTGGCAGCCACTCTGGGCAATTCGGAGCAGTACAAAGGACAGGATCGGTTAGGGTCAAATCGCATGTGTCCAACGGATCCGCGAATCAGGCGCCTAACCCTATTCTAACCATCCGGAGTCCCCCTCCCCTCAGGGGGGCCCCCGTCCGTCCACGACCGGATATGAAATGGTGTGCGAGCGCCCCGTCCTTGGTTGTAGTATGCCCTTGTTTTGCTCTCGACTCGTCAGGAGCAGACTGTTCGTGCGTCCATTTGCCCGTGTTATGAACCATTGTTGTGGATCTTTGCCTCAGCTGGTGAGGCCATGGCCTTCTTTCAGTAGTTCTCCGAGTCTCGCAACGAAGCGAGCCGCATCTGCCCCGTCAACCGCGTCATGATCGAACATCACACTCATCGCAGGATACTCAGGAGGTCCGGTTCCCCCATCCACCACTCATTGTTTCTGCGAGATGCCAACGACGCCGAAAGCCAAGCGCTTGAAGCTTGCGCTCCTGACTCTTCTGGTTCAGTTTAGTAACCACTAAATCTTGTCACACCTGCTTCCTTTTCCATGAAGATCTACTTCGCGGCCTCTATTAGAGGAGGGCGAGCGGACGCGGTTCTATATCGGCAACTAGTCCAGCATTTGGGCAAGTTCGGCAAGGTTCTTACCGAACACGTCGGCGAGCCTGATCTTGCTAGGACCGGGGAAGATGAATTGCCAGACCGACGCATACACGATCGTGACATGAGATGGCTTCGCTCATCACAAGTAATGCTCGCGGAGGTGACCACCCCAAGTCTCGGGGTTGGCTATGAGATAGGGAGGGCAATTGAGAAGGGCAAGCCTGTTTTCTGCCTTTTCAGGCCACGCAAAGGGAAAAGACTCTCAGCAATGATTGCTGGCTCACCAGATGTGACACTGTGTAACTACCGAACTATTGAAGAAGCAAAACTTGAAATCGACAGATTCTTTTCACACGATCCCAAGAAGACGCGACTCACCTAATCTGCACGTATGGTGGTTGAAGACACGGAACCATGCAAGTACAGAAGTGCTTACGGGCATGCTTAGCGAAGTTAATTAGGAGAATCCCTGGCTGGTCTTTTCCCCGCGAGAATCTGCCGATGCGCTATGAACCCAGTTGAAGTCCGGTCATTGTCGAAGGTATTCGAGACGAAGGAGGGGCCGCTACTACGCAAGGTTCCGAAGGAAGTTGTGGCCGTCGACGGGGTAAGCTTCAGTGTCCCGCAAGGAGAGATCTTCGGACTTCTCGGTCCGAACGGCGCCGGCAAGACTACAACGATCAAGATGCTGTGTACGCTGATCGCCCCCACGTCAGGCGACGCTTTCGTTAACGGATTCAGTGTGGCCAAGGATCAGCAGAAGGTACGCGAGAACCTAGGTGTGATGTTGACCGGCGAGCGGACCCTGTACTGGAAATTGACAGGACGAGAGAACCTGCAATACTTCGCGGCATTATATCATCTGGACGCTGCGGACGCAGAGAAGCGGATCGACGAGTTGCTCCGGTTGCTGGGTTTGAAGGAGCGGCAGGGTATGCTCGTCGAGAACTACTCGACAGGCATGCGAATACGCCTCTCATTCGCGAAAGCGGTCCTCAACGATGCTCCTGTGTTGCTCTTTGATGAGCCTACCGCAAGCCTAGACCCTCAATCGTCGCGCCTGATTCGAGACATAATTCGCGGCCTCAAGAAGGAAGGACACGCGATCATCCTGACAACTCACAACATGGAAGAGGCTGACATCCTAAGCGACCGCGTCGCCATAATCGACCAGGGCAAGATCGTTGCGCTCGGATCCCCACACGACCTCAAGGAGAAAGTGAAGAGCAGTGACATAATTGAAATCGAGACCCGGAATCTTACGGACCACACGGCGAACGCGCTCGAATCCTTCAGCGAAGTATCGAAGGTCGCTCTTTCTACGGACCCCCACTCGGCTGAGAAGGGCTTGCTGAGAATTCATGCTGAGAAAGGTAAGGAAGTGCTGCCCAAGATCCTCGAGTACTTAGTGCGCAAAGAGGTCACCATAACGAAAGTGAGCTTCATCGAGCCAACGCTGGAAGACGTTTTCATATCCGAAACCGGCAGGAGCCTCCGAGACTAACATGCGAACCGTTTCAGGGCCCAGAGCCACTGCCCGTGCTCTCACCGTAATCTTTCAGAAAGGCATCAGGCACTACGTCAGGTATCCAGGGAACATGCTGCTCATCTTCGCGATGCCGTTCATGTTCACGGTAATGATCTTTGGCATGGGGCAGTTCGTAGGCGGTGCCGACGCTTCCCTGAATTTTGCCGCACGAACGGGCACAAGCAACGTTCTCGTCTACGAGATTCTCGGAAGCGCTGTCTGGATGATAAGCTGGGTCGTGGTTGAAGACGTTGGAGTCGCACTGAGGGATGAGCAGATGAAGGGAACGCTTGAACAGAACTTCTTGGCGCCCGTGAACCGGCTGACGCTCTTGATCGGGCTCAGTCTGACCGACGTGGTCATAACGACAGTTCTCTTCTTCGGGGTCGCGGGAGTGACCATTATGGTTACAATGCCCGCTGCTTTTCTGAGCCTCATTCAGGCCTTTCTTGCTTTGCTGCTTGGCTTGATTCCGTTATTCGGGATCGGTTTCCTCTTCGCGGGTTTCGTCGTCAGGTTCAAGGAACCATACATATTCACCCAGATCCTCAACCTTCTATTCGCAACCTTGACGGGGACTTACTACCCTGTCACGCTCCTACCCTACTGGGTTCAATTCCTATCCGGTGCCTTGCCGCAGACGTACGTCATCGAGGACATGCGCCGGATAGTCCTCGCAAATCAGACCCTAGTCAGTCTCTACGGAAGCGTATTCGTTCTGCTAGCCTTGGCTCTGGCGTACCCAACCGTTGGCTACGCGGTCTTCAAGTATCTTGAGAAGAGGGCGAGTGTTACCGGTGAGTTCTCGAAATACTAGCTCGATCCCGCGGCTGCTCCTAGAGTTCAGGGCGGCGTTTCTGAAGGACTTGCGCTCGTACGTGCGTTACCCAGCTTGGATGGTGGGCGAATTCATCAGCACGCCGCTTTGGTTTTTCTTCTTCGCGCTTGGGGTGACGCTCTTTGCGCCCACATCCGCCGACATAACGCAAGGGGACGGGCTCGGCTTCTTCTTTTTCGGATTCATCTTCATAGTACTCTTCAGCACAGGCGTGTGGGGCATAGGGCAGAGCGTGAGAAACGAGCAGACGAGCGGCACGCTGGAGCAGTTCTTCCTTGCCCCCGCGAGCCGTGTGACGCTCATCATAGGAAGATGGGCGCGCATCTTCCTCACCGACTCTTTGATAATCGGTTACACGACGCTCCTTCTCTATCTTGTTGGAGGCGGCCTTGTGACTCTCAACGACCCGGCTGTCTTCGCATTCTCGCTCGGTCTCTACGAGCTCGGCCTGATAGGTTTCGGGCTTCTCTTCGCAGGACTGACGATGCGCATCAAATCCTACAACACAATATCAAATATCGTCTTCTTTGGTTACATGATCTTGACGGGCGCCCTGTTCCCCATCAGTGTAATACCGATCCCTTTCCGGTACGTTTCTATGGCGATTCCGTTCACATACTTCAACGACCTAGTGCGTCATGGAGCGCTAGCGACACCAACAATCTTCCCTGAAACTTTCGAATATGTGATAGCATCGCTACTGGCAGTCTCCTTGGTGCTCGTCGGCTTCGTCGCCTTCAAGAGAATCGAGCAAGAGGCACGCGTCCGAGGCAGCCTTGCCACCAGTTGACATGGGATTCAGTCCATCGATTCTCAATCCGCGTTTGTCCTCGGGTACCTAAGCGCACTAGCATAGAATAGTCAAGGATTCTCTCCATAGGCAGTCGATGTAATATCACAGTCCGGATATCAAGAACGCGAGATGAGTTCTACTATGAAACCTAGTCACGGCCTATTCTATGGAATCATTCTAATCTCACTTGGCGTGATCTTGTACGCTTTCTCTGGTGTCGTCGTCAGTGTCTACACCATAACCGCGGACTCGTACTGGACATACTATGAATTCCAGCACAATACACACTACGAATACCAATGCTTGGAACTTGGAGTAACTCCCCTGTGCACGTTCTTCTACTACTTCACACAAGGCGGCGCCGCCGCGCTCTCCTTTGCAGGAGCAATAATGGTCGCAGTCTCACTGTACAGACTCATCGAAGCCTCTCAATGATCAGGGACCGGCAAGATCGTAGGCGTCCCGAAGAAAGAACGGTGAATTTCAGTTCCCCTGCTTCTACTTCGCAGCCAGACTAGGCTGCCCCTGCGGGCCGACTGAATTGCTCCCGTTCGATCGCCGGAGCCGTCCCCGACTCGAAGTATTTCTTCGTCCACTCGTCTGTTTTGCAAAGCGATGGCGGCGACGGGGGTGATCCCTTGGCCCGCTTGGCTGCTCTCGCAAGCTTGTACCGAAATCTGTAGTGAGTGTAGAGTCTCATGATCTCACACGCATAGATGTCCGCCACTTGGGTGTTACCACGTATGACTACAGCATTCTCGTCATTGGACCCAGAGGAGGAAGAAGAAAAGTTTGACGAGCCCGTGACTAGGACTGGTTCGTTGGAGTCGAAGTCGATCAGGATTATCTTGGTGTGAACGAGGAGTCTGCCCTTCTGTCCCGCCAAATTTTCCTTCAAGAATCCCTCCAACCCCTTCCCCAGGAATGCGGTGGCTGCAAAATCGGCGGCCTTTTCGCGGTGATAACCAGTAATCTTGCTCTTGGTGTTCTGCAATCCGTAGCGGACAATGCGACTGCCGTCCTCGCCGAGCAAAGCTGCCTCCAGATCATCGTGGAGGTCGAAAGCCGTGCAGAACAACAGACTTCGTCTCGCGCTCTTCACGATGTCTATGTAATGCTTCAGATCCGTCAGGTTCGTTCGAGGCGAGAAAACCGGCTCGAGAGCCGCCTCTGAAATTGGGTTGTGAATGTCGTTAAACGCCTTGGTCTGCGATGGTGAGCTTCCCTTGGCCAGCTCTTCGAATAGTTGCATGAAGGTCGAGGCTAGCGGCCTGTCCCAAATGGCGTGAGCAACATTCGCTTGATAGTAGACTGCGTTGAACGTGAAGTTTGTTGAGCCTGTGAGTACAGCTTCCGGGACGGGCTTCCCTTCGCTCAAATGACTTAGGACGATGAACTTGTGATGAAAGATACTGTTCGTTTTTCGGGGAATTACTGTAACGTTGTCGCCGGAGATCGATGCAAGTGCGCGCTTGTTTTGCCTCGTCTGGTCGTCTTTCTTCCTATCATGATAGAGTATGCGCACACGAACTCCTCTCTCTGCCGCTTCCGCCAAAGCGTCGGAAAGAAGCGGAAGCTCAAATTCGTAGATCGCGACGTCCAGCATCCAGGAAGGGTCCTTGGCCTTCATGATGAATTGTGAGATGTGCGTATCGAGACCCCTAGCGAGCCATCTTCGGGCTCTAGGGTTCCTGCGCGGGTCCTTGCCTCCGAATTTGCGAGCGTATGCCTGGCTCGCGGCGGCGGCTCGATTGAATCTGATTTGGTGCACTCCTGCCTCCGCTGGTTCCGTGCGCACATCGATCGAAACCGAGTTTCCAAGTTTCAGGTCGTCGGCGCTGCTCACCGGATAGTTCGACTGACTTTTCGGATAGACTGGGAAGATTTCGTAGCCGTATGCTTGGTCAGGATATACGGCAAAGTCAGACCACCGAAAGCCTTGGATCGGCGCCTCGTTGGAAGGGCGAAGCTCGCCAGGTTTCTTACTACTTCCTGGAAAGTCAAGCGCGCCCTCAAGCCAGTCAACCCTTCCGAAAGCGGGATTTCTTCGTTGTATGGCGAAACCGATGAGTTGCTTCGCAAGAGAAGCTTCTACGTCGAATGCGAAAAGAACCCCTGTCGTTCCTGCATACGCCGCGACAGTGATTCCTTCTTGAGTCTTGGTCGCTCGCATTAGAGGTTCACTTCCCTGATGGACGGACCTGTTGTGCGATCATGCAGGCTACGTACCTTGCTAGTTTGGTTCTCACTACTTGTTGCGGAAACCTGCCACCCATCAACATCGAAGGGCAATTGCCACTTTCCTCTGCTCTAGGTACTTCTTGTCATCGCGCCCCTCTTCGGCGCTCCGCCTGCAGAGAAAGCCGTGGTCTCCATACGGCCGAACGGCGAGATTCCAGAAACTCAGTACAAGTGGGCTTGTGGTAAGATTTCAGTCTTATGCGTCCACACTCGTCGAACCAGAACTGTGTGCACACCAAGATACCCGACGATGACGAACTTCACACTGGAACCATATCTCAATGTGTTGCCCGCGGCGTCCGCGCATAGGCCTTCGAGGCGGTGAGAACAGCACACGTACAGCGCTCCGATCCCGCGGAAATTCTGAGGTCTGTTCGAAAGCCGGGAAACCTTAAATCAGATTCTCGTGGGTTCTTCGGAAACCGCGTTCATCAACCATCGTGCGAGGCCTGTGCCTTGAGCTTCCCTGAGCTTGAAGAAATGAAGCAGCACTCGTTCGAGATGGGCCCGATCAGGCCGACGGCGGAGGGTGGAAGGCACTCGCTGCTCATACGTGCGACACGCAACTGCCCGTGGCGCTTGTGTGCGTTCTGTTACGGAATCCCATACAACCGCGAGAAGTTCCAGCTCCGCACTCCTGCAGAGATCTCAAAGGACATAGACGCGGCCAAGGTGATCAGCGAATCTCTGCAGAACTTGGCGAAGAGGCTTGCTGGAATGGAGTGGGTTGCGCGTCTGCTCGACCCGTACACGTTGCACGGGAAGGAGTTCCACGAACTAGCCCAGGACGAGATGCGGAACTACCAGAGCATCGTCTCAGTCTTCAACTGGCTCAGCTCAGGCGCTGCAACCGTATTCTTGCAGGATGCCGACACTCCGATCATGCGAACCGGAGAGCTGCTACAGGTACTCAGGTACCTGAAGCAGGCCTTCCCAAGCGTCGAGCAGGTAACATCCTACGCGCGGTCAAAGACGCTGGCACAGAAGACCCCGGAGGAGCTGAAACAGCTTCGTGAAGCCGGCCTCTCACGGCTGTATGTGGGATTGGAGTCTGGCGACGACGAGGTGCTCAAACGCGTTTGCAAAGGCGTCACAGCCCAAGAGCATATCCTAGCCGGTAGGAAGGCGAAGGAAGCAGGCTTCGAACTCTCAGAGTTTTGCATCATCGGCCTGGGCGGAAGAAGCCTCTCCGAACAGAACGCGAAGGGCACAGCCCAAGTGCTGAACGAGATCAACCCCGACTACGTGAGGATCAGGCGCTATGTGCCACGCCAGGGTTCACCGCTCTTCGACGAATGGAAGAACGGAGGCTTTCAACTGCTTTCGCCGCATGAGGAGCTGAGGGAGCTCCGGGTTCTGGTGCAGGACCTGAAGGTGACAAGCAAGGTCTGCTTCGACCACTACATCAACCCGTCCCTCAGGGCAGGCTCTGAGCATGTTTGGCTGTTCAGACAAGACCACAACGGATACAAGTTCCCGGAAGAGAAAGGCGACGTGCTCAGGCTGATAGATAACGGTCTCAACATTGACCAAGCACGCTACACGCGCGCTGAGCAGCTGATCGAGGGCTTCGTTTAGAATGTCATGACCGCCTGAATCAGCTTGCCTTGAATGTTAACTTGTCTAGCTCTGCCTGAACCGTTCGCTTGTCTTCGTCATCTCTTATGGCTGCAATGGCGTCCTTCGTCATTCGGAGATAGTTCTCGTATTGTTGTCGGTCCCCTGCGGTCGCATAGGCGTGCGTCAATGACTCGTATGCGAATGCAAGATCCCAATCGCCGATGTCTGTCTGCTGCGTTATCTCCAGACACCTCATCGCATGGTAGATCGCCGGCTCTGGACGGCCCATTGCACTGCATACTCTTGAGATAATGTAATCGGCGCGTGCGAGGTTGATAGGTTGCCCTACCTTGCTCCAATGAAATCGTGAGGCATGAGCCATGTGAACGGCGTCTTCCAGCTCCTGAGACGTCGGGTTAACCTTGTCCAGCATCGGCCAAATCGCGTTGTGGGTTTCAGTAGCCATCTTCTTATGGAACTCGCTTAGGCTCATCTTCTGTTCTTCTGCCATCGTTCCTCATCACTCGCCAACGTACCCCCGATCTTGATATCGCTTCACATTGATACTCATCAGCATCGTCAGATGCCGAACTTTCACAGTCTTGAGATACGACAATGATTTCTTTGCAGATTTGAAGTTCCGCGCGTCGCTTGAATGACAGAAGTCAAGCAATAGCAGAGTTAGATTCCTATTCTCAAAGAACTTGGCCTTTCTACAGATGTAGGATTGGCTGGAATGAAATGCCCACCTCAAACTCAAGCGCTCCGACCAAGAAAGGCACACGCTGTGACTCTCCACAAACTGCTGAGACCGCCGGTTGTCGAGAGGTCTGGTCAACGAGGGAATCCAGAGGGCCTAAGCAGAAATGTCTGATATGGGCCGCAAGACTGACCAGTTAGGACATCCAGATAGTACGCAGCATTGCTTCCAAGCACAGTGGCCTCTTGCAGGAATAGCATGTTAACGGTCAGATGTGCCAATTCAGCTCTGTCACAGGCTTCGAAGATGTCTGATTTTGCGGCAGATGCTGCGAGGCGACTCAACTGCGACAGTAATTCACAACGATTCCGGTGCCAATGGGGATTCTTCTCGCCGTGACGAATCCATGCGTGAAACTCACCTAGTTCTTGATCCATCGTAGGATCGATTGCAAAGTTCGGCCCGTGTTGTCGCAGTGAATCGGAGATCCCGTTAGCAACAGAATCTGATATCTCGGGGTCGCGCAGCACTCGGAAGCTGACTATGACGATCGTCCCGGCATCGTACCAGCGCAAAGTGAAATGTGGAACCTCGATTCCCGGAAGGGAGTCGACTTTGTCGAAGAGTCCGTTCAGCACAGGTCGCAGTTCATTGACACCGCATTTGAGAACGGCGACAGTCCAATTGTCTCCGTTCTCCGTTCCTAGCGTGGTCAACATGATCGGAAAGAGCTGTCAATCAAGTGAGTATATGGCGCTTTGGGGCACTTCTGCCCCGGCCTCAAAGCCTGATCGAGAGTTCCTGTAGATTAGTGGCCCTAGGGAGAGGAGTTGGGGTACCTTTTCTTGAGGACGAATTGCGCGCACACGCAGAACGTACTTGCTTTCGTTGTGTGTGCACCGGGTGACGGATAGAGAGGTTTTGTTTTCTCGTTTGGAGGCGGTGAGAAGTGTCCCCTACCTTGGGGCTATTGTCTGGTGTGGCGTGTTCATGTATTCTTCTTGGAGGGTCGCACCAAGTGACCCACACGCGGAAGAAGGCCTGAACGACGGACGACGCCTCAAATCACCAGGGTTCGTTCCATCATAACGTGTTGTGTGTCTGCGCAAATCAGTCAGGGATCTGGAAATCCTATTCTTCTCTTCACCTAGAACGGCAGCGCTCCCAAGAATCCTTCCAATAATCTTATGATCCGAAAAGGACGGGGTAATGGGTGATGTGAATGCGTGGGCATACTTCTCCGGCGCGAAGCGTGAACGCGAACCAAGAGGAATCTGTCTTCTTTCTTGAGGGGATCGCTCGCTATCTACGCGTGCCGTATTTGCCGTTCTACTTGTCAATAACTTTGGTTATCGAAATCCTGCGAATTGCAGTGGATTACGTGACCATCGTCGAGCAAATGCATCTCTCAGTCAATGATCTTGTTGCCCTGTGGCGTAGCAATTGGCTGATTTTCATGTGGCCAATTTGCATGTTTTTGATGTATTATTCAATGAGATATTTGCGGGACTATACTCTGCACACCGTGAGACAGATCAATCCGCGTTTGAAAGAGCCGCCAACCTACGCTCTGGAAGAAGTCTTCCGCGGTCAACTACAACATCTGCTTCCTCTCAGTTTCTTGACGGTCTGCGTCTTCTATTTTGTCCATGGGTGGCTCGATAATAGCAGCTTCACATTCTACTCTGCGACGGGTGCGATCCTGAGTGTGCCTACTCAAGAAATCCCGTTGAAATTCATTCACTCCAGTTTCTGGATTACCTACAATTGGGTTATCGGTGGGTACTTCAGCTGGATCTGTCTAGGTACCGTGATTGTGGCCCTCGACGCCTCTAAACGAGTCAACAATGTCGAGGTATTCCATCATGATCGATGCGGCGGATTAAGTGCAGTAGGATCCTTGGCAATGAGGACCGCCGTACTGTACATCTTCTCAGTGTCCTTCATGTTCCCTGGCTGGATTGTCTCTATGTTCTACGCCCCAGATCCGATTGGTCTGGCATTGCAGATAGGCGCTCTTTCTTGTTTGGTTGTAATGGAGCTGGTCATCTTCCTCCTGCCGATGGGTTTCTTCCATTCGAGCATGGAAGAGGCCAAAGATCGGGAGTTGACAAGCCTTGACGCAGAGATAATCAGTTTTCGCAATTCCCTTGTAGGGAAAGGAGCTTCAGACGCGGATGACCGGCGATTTGATAACATTGTTACTCTCCAACAGATAGCTCGTTCGATGAATGAGTATCCATTCAACTATGGCATGTTGGCCAGAGTGATCACTTCCACATCGATACCATATCTAGTAGTGGTAATTCAGAATGCCATTGAACATGTTTTACGCAGTAGCGCATAGAAAGGCCTAAGATGGCCAACTTCTGAGCCCAGCATTTTCACCTTGCGCATCACGCCGTCCCATCACGGTGAGAAAGGAAAAAGAGTTGTTGGGGGTTTCTTCTTCCTCTGACGCATCCAGTCGTCGTTCCGGCTCCCGTTCAGGCAGTTATTTTGTGTGCGGTCCCTTGGTGCGTCCGTCGTTTTCGTTGTATGTGCATCGGGTCACGGACACGGGAGTTTTGCTTTCTCGTCTAGAGGTGGTGGGAAATATCCCCTACCGGGGGTATTTTCTCCGTAGATGCGCATTGTGCCTTTTTCTTGGGGGGGGGGATCTCGTGGTGCGCGCACACACAATCCCCACTTCCTGATACCTGTCTGGCTCTTGCCAGTCGCTCTGTTCCCTTCTTTTGCAGCGATACACTATCTCCTTGTCACACGATCTAGTGTCTCTTTCAAGCCGTACATCTTTTTGAAATCAAAGACGCTGACCAAGTAATTCGGGGTCAACCATTTCGCGATCCTTTCGCTGATGGAGTCTGTCTTGAGCTCCAATATCTTATCCACGACCGAGTATCCAAGCCCGGCAAGAACACCGGCGGGCGTGGGGCCAGTTGCAGCAGTTCCGATGGCAGCCAACGCGATCGAAAGTCCAAGGCGAATGCTAGTTGTCCCTGTTCCAAACTTGTCCGCATCGTGCCAAATTCTGTCCAGAGTTTCGGACACCTTCTTGGCGCTTGCATCCAAGCCAAGGCGGTCTTCAGTCCTGATGGCGCAGTCTAGAGAATTCATTACCTCATAGAGGTCATAATGCGAGTACTTCTCACAGAGGACTTTGCATGCTTCAAGACCTTCAGGGTACGGGGCAAGCTTTGTCATCAAGAACTTCCCTATCTCAGGCGTGTGGATTTGACTACGAGCATGCTTGAGCGTCTCTAGCAGTCTGGCGTCGGCGCTGAGCACAGAAGCACCCCTTGGGTCTTGGAGTTCGCCACTGCTGACAATCCAGATCGCGTCGAGCGGGTCAGTTCTCGGACCCACAATCAGCTTGTCAAGTAGGCAGAGCAGGTGGAACGCGTCAGAAGGCTGGTTGACCAACGCATCAGAAATGGACTGCTTCAATTCATCGTACCCTAGCACGCCTAAGGTCGCGAAAACGTGAGCGAGCCACTGGGATGCTTTCTCGGGACGTGAAGCTGTTCCAAAGGCGCCATCAATCATAGCTTCATGGGCAAGGCTAGCGAGAAGTCTGTAGAGCTTCACTCGGCTGAGAGTGTCAAACTCGATTGCACAATCCCTGTACAACTGCCAATTCGTGATATCAACTGAATACCTTCCAGGCGGTTTGAGCTCGATGAATATCGGATCTAGGAAATCAAGGCCGCAATACTCCTCAGGGTCTTCGTCGAGCACGAAAGCAACCTTACCTGTGTCTCTAGCGAAATCAACTAGGCGGTCTATACTCAGAATATCAAAACCGTGCTGCAGACTGAAGAATCCAGAGGACATGGGAGCGAGGCTAATTACAACAGTGCCATACATGGGGATCTGCGGCCAGAGGCTTTCGAATTCGGCGTTGCGCGCGACAGGGGAAATTAGCCGGTATCTCTTCTTGTAACGCTCTTTCGCCGCGCCTATGTCGGAGAGCTTTGCGAGTCTTTCTTGCTCCTCTCTCTCCTTTGCTGCGTAGTCCGAGAGGAACTCCTTGTCCAACAGATCACCTTTGGCGCGTACCCAACGAAAGCAATCTACGTCTGATCGGTCTATAGATATTCGCGCGCCTTGGGTACGACCTCATTCGTATCCCGCCTGAGAGATACTGTCCAAGTCTCTCAAAGCAAGCAATCCGCCTGTCGTCGTCGGGTCAGCTGGTGCGGGCGTCGTAATTTGAACCGTCGTTGCTGTATTGGTAATTTGTGTGTGGGTCTCTTGGTGCGGGCGACCGGATTTGAACCCCCAAGAGGAACGGTCCTTGTCGTGAAAGGTTCGCGCCACGGTCGAGACTTGAACTATGGCTAATGGCTTTTCCGCCACCAGCATCAATGCGCGTGACGACGCTCCGCGGATTAGCCGCTATACATTCTCAAGGTTTGATGTGGAATCAGATAACGCGTGATTCCTTCGAGTTCGAAGAAGTGGTTCTGCGCAAAGAA